>Ga0209611_10008502_pt1 | contig 16009 bp, 11 predicted proteins | sample S1TSphgellanicum_3_FD_187693 | JGI IMG/M metagenome (GOLD analysis project Ga0209611, IMG submission 187693) | Host-associated microbial communities from peat moss isolated from Minnesota, USA - S1T2_Fc - Sphagnum magellanicum MG (SPAdes) (version 2) | ecosystem: Host-associated > Plants > Peat...
ACTTATAACCTTGTTACCAAATTACCTCTCAATTCTTGTTAGGTTCATTGATTTGTAAAATTATGGAGGTTTTTTTTTAAATATTAATGAGAAGGCAATGAAATTTCTTTTAAATTATGTATGACATATATGATTATCTTTTCCTACATTTGTGAATGGGAATTAATGATTTTTTACATAATGTGGAAATCACACCCATAGGAAATTTTAACAATAATGCTTTTGAAAATTGTTGTCATGACCGAATGGTGTTCACATCTTTACATTAAAAAAAAAATTCTTGATTTGTGTTCACTTAGTTTAGTGCTCAAGTTAGCGAATAACTCCTTGCCCTAAATGACACTTTGCTATTGGTCTTTTGAGTTTGTTAGCTCCTCAATCTTTTAGTAGGTTTGCACCTTTTTTTCCCCCAAAGCATTTTAACAACATTGGATGTTAATGTGATGAATAACTTATTGTTCAAAACTATCTTTGCACATTTGCTTATATGAATATCAACATGCTATGGTTTTGTTGGATTTGACTAAATTTTCATGAAATTCCCAAAGAAGTATTTGTACAATGTGAAAGTCTTTACACCACTTAGGACAAAATAGACCTAGTCCTTACTGAAGTCTTTTTTTCCCCTATATTTTGATCCCCATCAATATTAATGAACAAAAATGTGTTAAATATTTTATAATACAATATCTTAAACCATCATAATTTTATATTCCATCAATTTCATGCATTTTCCATCCCATGTATCATAAAATAGGACTAGATAAAGGATTACATAAAAGGGTGATGTTGTGACAAAATTTTGGTACACTTAAATAAATTTGGACACTATGTCAAAAATATGATTTGCAATTAGTTTTTGAACTAATCCATAATTAATGATTTCATAAAGATTATCATTAATGTAGACCCCCAATGTTGTCACAAAACTATCGATATGCAAATCATTTGTACCTTGTCAAATTGAAAGATGTTGCATATATGGCATATTGTCTGTTATGATACTTACAATTAAAGTCTATTATTTATGTCTAGGTAGGAAATAACCTTTTAATATGATCAATGAGCTTTCAACTGTATTTGATGTAGTGACAAGAAAAAAAATCCTTCAAGGATAAAACTAGTAATAACAATTTAATGGGTTGCAATACAACCAAAACTATAGGGAATAGATTTAGTAAACTTTAGTTTTACTTTTGACCTTATCAATCCATTAGTATTAGATTGCACATGAAGGGTATTTTACATTTTTTAATCAATTTGGATGTTCTTTTCTTATTGTGATAAGTCTAACATTTTCCCTTTGAATGTTACTCAATCTAATCTTCTCATTCTTTCATTAAAAAACTTGTGGAGTGTGACATGCATGACAAATGCAAATCAAAAAATAGATTTTGATACAAAAATTCCCATCCTTAGATCCAAAAGTTGCCTGATATGGGTCTTTATGATATTTTAAATAATGTTATGCGGTTTCTATTTCCAACCTAGGATTATGTTCCAGAACCATTTTATGTTCACAAGGTATAATGTTTGTGCATTTGATTATATGCATTATAGATTGATGTTGATACATTTAATCATGTGTGAATATTATGGTGTGTCTTTACAAGATGTTTTGTAATATGATAGCTCATTCCAAGTTAAAAGGGAATTGGCCTATACAAAACACCAACGAAGTAGTGAGAAGTTCATTCTTTTTGTAGTCAAAGCAAAAACTAGGTGAGGAGAACAAAATATGAAATATTTATTTATGTGATTTGATCATGTGTATTAATGGAGATATGGATAACATGATGTCAATAATTTTACAATTTTTGACATTGAGGCAAGGCACGGATAATACTTTCAAGTGCTTCACTTCCAAATGGTGTATTCCTTTTAACAAAGTATCCCAAAATCTCAATTCGCATGCAATTCCATAGATTTTTCTTTTGTTGGTAGGTTCTACTGAAATTTTCCATCTAAATAATAGTGGACTTTTAATTTTTTTAATAGAGGATATATCTAGGCACATTAAGCTAAAAGGATCCAATGAACTTATAACCATTGCTTTAAATTTACATGATCAAGTTCATGTTTGAATTTCAAGTTTCATGAATGCTTGATAAACTTATACAACAATGTTTTGAATATATCTAAATAAAATTTGGATAATTTGAAAGTAATCTAATGAGTATAAGATATCCAAATTTACTTTTGTTATGTAATGTTTATAAACATTGTTCTAGCACTAAATTTCAACATTATTTCAACATTTATTAAATGTTATTTGGCCAATCTCAAGTTGCCATGTCAACTTGTTAGTCCCACTTCATGATTGTTTGTTAGGACTTTCAAGGTGTGCCATTGACTCTTTATGAATGTACCCATTTAATAAAATTGCAAGGCACGAATTGATGGAAAGGAATAATTGACCTAAAGGGTTATGAATTCAAAAACTTGGACTCTCAAGGATTTATTGTTGGTTTTGATATCCTTCAAGTGAATGCATTATCTCCTCTTCAGACCCAACACTCTTGAGCTTTTACTTTCTGTGGGCTAGAAATTACAAATATGTCAAAATCCTTGTTTTTCATTATTTTGAACTTTCTTTATATGCAAAAGATTCATTGACATAACATGGGGTACTCAACATTTGCATTTTAATATTTTGCAACTTCACATTATCTTCAATGTGTTAAGAAATTATTCATGGTCAATGTGCCCTTTATTTTCAATGGAGTATAAAAGTAGTGTCACATCACAAATGTAATGCATGAAAAGGCAAAGATAACATCTTTCAATATTTCTTTCCTAAAACAATTTTGAATATGTATAAAAAGCAATGTATGTTGTCAATCAATTAATTGCTTCAATAATACTCTACAATTCACAGGAGCCTTATTATATGTGATGTGAATGATAATATTTTATAATACTTGATGTAGATTATAATTGTCTTATATATAACATCTTATTGGTCAATTGATGTTAACCAACTACCCCCATAGTAAGGAGGTTGAGGATAGCTTGTTGTCTTGCAAAATATTTTAGTTCCAAATTGGCCTCTTATAACATGATATATTTTCCCATTTTCCCACTTCATGTATAAGCCTTTGCTACCTCATTATGTGGGCTTCCTAATGAATGATAGTAACAAGATCACATTGGCTAGTTGTAGAAACCCATGTAGTTGAATTTCTTCTATGGGGCTCCTAGGCATTGCATCACTTTTGCAATTCTCACAATTGTAATTCTAGAATATAATCCCCCTTAACATCAATTGCCCTTCATACATGTTGTCCACCTCCAAGCATTGGCTATGAGTTTTCCATGGAGCTGTAAAACTAAATTTTCAAATGTGCTTGAAGAGTTGTGGAATGTTACAACATATTTATTTAGGGTCTATTTGAATTGATTTCCATCATGTGGAAGTGATGTTGAATGTTTTTGCATTTTGTGTTCTTAATTATTTACTCATCATACTTAAACATCAACACCGTGTGAATTTTTGATATTTTTGATATTTATAATTAATTAATGAATGGATAATATATTGTATCTTCAATTCATCACACTTCTACACTTGTACTTGGAATAGTGTTCTTTAAAAAAAATTTAAAAATTTGCAATTCATCATTACTATAAGATCTTTGTGAAGAGACTTTGTCAAATCAAATTATCTCTAATAGTTTGATTGATTTGGAGGCTAATGTTTTTGATGAAAAACTAGAGGAATTGATGATGCACATGAAATACCAAGTGCTAGAGGTTCTTTTCCTTTCATCTATTTCTTGCATGCAATTGATAAGGAAAAAATGCATATTATTTTGGTGTTGATGTCAAATCCTAGGTTCAAGATGATGCAATTGGTGACTAGTTATGTTGATTGTGAAAGAACATCCATCGTGGATGTTGAGTATGATGAGCAATTGCTATTCCCTTTGATAGTGGAGTGTTATAACTTAATGATGTTTGATATTGTTGTTTAGCCTTGAGTGGTGCAAGGCAAACATGTGAACAATGAAAATCTTTTTCACACAATGGAGACAAACCCTAACAATTAGAAATAACTTGTTTCAAGAAAGCTTGATGGATTTCATTGGTATCCTATGGATGTGTAAAGCTACAAATATATTGTGGTGGTGCATAAAAGAATGCAAGTTTTTGATAGTCACAATTTTTTTGGCATTCCAACTAGCCAAATGGAAATAAAGAGATTTTTTTCTACTAGTACGTTGTTGAGTGCTCTTTGGAGATGTTGTCTTCAAATTGAACATCTAGATGGGTTGATATTTGTTAATAAGAATTGGCCCTTTTATTCATGCATTGGTTGCTTAGAGCCCATTGATTTTGCAAATGTTTGTGAAATGGAATCAATATTAATAAACAAGTTGGATGCAAAGTTCAAAGATGAAGTGAAGCACAAAGAATTCCCAAATGTTTTGAACACAATTTGTGAGGGTTTTTAATGACTCCAAACGTTTAGAGGTTTTGTGGGTTTTTTTAAGGTGCACATGTTTGCTTGTTTTTGGTGCATGGTGATAATGTGTGGAAATTGAAGATGAGTTGGTGGGATTGTTTTTTTTGTTGGTGACTCATGTTTAGTGGTGCACCTATGGTAATCATATATGGCAAACAAGTTGCACATTTCAAAATTTATAGTACATCGATGTAGATTTGATCATGTGGATGAAAATGATGAAATGTGCACATGTTAGGGTTTCTAATTAAGAACTTGTTGGGTGATATAGTTCAGTTAAGATGTGAAAAATCTAGAATGAATTAGAAAGGGGCATGGCCATTTTTTATGATATCCAAACATATAATACATGCATGATTAGAATAACCATTTTTGATGAGAATTACACATGTGATGAAGGTAAAAAGGCATTATGATGAAACCTACCCATATGATTAATATTTTTAGTTTGCAATTCTCTATGAGAGCGAGGCATTATGCACATGATAAAGGTAAAGGCAATTCAACATTTTTATAAGACCCAGGCACAACATAGTGGTATTGGCAATTTGCCATTTTTTTAATGAAAGTGGGGCATTTTAAAGAAGACGATTTGGGTTGGGAGTTGGGCACATGAGAGAATTCTTGAAGTTCGATAGTATGGAATCACAAGGCATGTTGAAACCTGGAATTATATTTAACACCATGAAACATTTGTATTCATGAGTTTGCTTCTTTGGCTAATGACATTTCATTGTCGATATTGCTATAAGAATTGTAGGTGTCATCTGGTGAACCTTTTTTTTTTCCTTATATTTCCATTTGATAGATGAAGGTTACATTCTAAACTTGTAACATTTTTAGGGTTGTTAAAGTTGTTCAACTAAAAATGCTTAAACCTGAACAACTATTGTACAAAGAAAGCAAGCTCCATTTTAATCTTCCAATTTTTTTGCACCAAGTTGTTTCAGGTTTCTACAATGCATACTAACATGCGTGTTTTTTAAAGAAAGAAATGCTTGTTAATTTTCTTTGTGTCTTTAAACTTGCAACTTAGCAACCGGCTGTAATGTAAAAGAACCGGAACCTAGAGAGGTTAAAGGCACTAATATTTGTCAAAAAAGCTGTGGGCTACATACTTGATAGGATATTTGTTAAAGACCTAGTGCACTAGACTTTCCCTAAAAATGTTAACCAAATCCGTGCCGTGGCCCCATATCATATTAGAGATATCTGCAAATTCACCCTCACTTCACCCTGTCTTTGGGCCTCCTTTCACCCCCTAATGCCTCTTTTAGTGATATCCGCAAAGTAAGGAAAATTTATTATATCTCAGTATGAAATGCTGAAACTCAGTACGAAATGCTGAATCTCAGCATTTAATGCGCAAGGTAAATTTTATTATATCTCAGTATGAAATGCTGAAACTCAGTACGAAATGCTAAATCTCAGCATTTAATGCGCAAGGTTCGAGAGGAGTTATAGTAGATGTACAGGTAGGAGCAGTGAAAATCTATGTAGCAGCAGTGGAGGCGCTCAGGAAAAAAGAAACCCCGTTGAATGTTAATGTACTCTTTTGCAGGTTCTTTTTTTAAATCACACCCTGTGTATGACCAAACTCAGGGTACTGGTGCTGTCTTTTCCTGACTTTACGGATATCTCTATTATACCCTTGAAATTAGATTTTTCTGAAACACCCGAAATTGTCTGTTTTTTAAATGTGAAATTTTTCCAAACCCCTGCCCCCCGCCAGGGTCTTTCAAGTTTAAAAAAACTGAAGTTACAGGAGGAACCGACTGGTATTTCCAAAAAATCAAATACCCACCCAACACTGGCTTTTACGCTCTGCAAAGTTCTCTCTGGAGGTCTTAATGGTATTTTTTTAAATACCTTTTACCCGCAGGGTACTGGTACAAATGTTCGTGTACAAAATACGTATGTACATCATAGAAGGGTACATTTTCTTATACATTACGGAGCGCGAGAGGTTGGGCTTCTTCCTTGTTGGTTGTTGTCGACAAGCACCCGCGTCGTTGCTGCAATCGCGCTCTCTCGCTCGCGCCAGAGTCCACATCGAATTGAGCGAGTGCGAGCGTAAGGTCGGCAAGGAACTGAGGAACTGAGTGTGTTTTTTTTTCCCGCTTCTTCTGTAGTTTGTATAATTGGAGCTTCATCAAACTGCGTGCAATGTACGTCACGGCAGTAGGAGCAGGAGCAGCCGGAGTAGCGGCAGCTCGTCCTCCGAGCGCCGTGGCGGTCGGGCCGCAATCGACTGCATCAAATCGTCATTCGGGAGCTTCGAAGGCGTTTTGCGTCGACGTTTCAGTTCTATTACCACACTGGCATGATCTGAGGATCGTCGGACCTGGTTTACAAAGCAGGTGCAAAGCACAAGGCCAAAAATGTGTTTGGAACAATCCGTTTGTCACGGTGAGGATTTTCCGCTGTCCTTTTGAAATTTTTTTTGGTCTTTCTCTCTGTCTGCCTGTCTCCATTCGGACGTTGATTGGTCTTGGTCTTGTCTAGATCTTCTTGTGTAATTGACGTTGTAGGTTTGTTATAATACCTGGTGTTTTATTGTAGAAACTGGCAGCAGGTTTTGTGAGGCGCAGAAGAAGAGACGTGATTGTAGCATCATCTAGCAATGGCCGGGATGGTACGGTTGCAGCAGAAACAAGGGCAAAAGCTTTGAGGAGACTTTTAGCATCACCTGGATTGCATCAGGGACCTGCGTGTTATGATGCTCTCAGTGCGAAGCTAGTGGAGATGGCTGGCTTCAGCTTCAGCTTCATGAGTGGTCAGCTCTCTCTCCCTTGCCTTTCGTTTTTCCAACGCAGTTGTATGGAATTGAGCTTGATTTTACAGCAACAAGCCTGCCAGTTTATGCTGAAGAAATCTGGAATCTTTTGCAAGTTGGAGAATGATGATAATGTTCTTGGATAATCCACTAAGGAAAGCCCTCAAAACAACCATTGCAGTAACTGCTGAATGACCTTGATGTGATGCTTCCATAGCTGGTCATCACTGTGGTGCACACAAGCTTTGAGAGGGGGGGTTTACGTCCCAAGGTCCTTAGCTATGAAGACTATTTGATTGATTGGGACTTTTCGAGGCAACTTGACAGGGTTTGCAGTCTCGACAGTGCGCCTGGCAGCACCGGATGCTGGACTCATATCGTATGGTGAGATGGTGGAGCAGGGTCGCTGCATAACTGCTGCAGTATCAATACCTGTTATAGGTGATGGGGATACGGGCTATGGAAATGCCCTGAATGTGAAGCGCACTGTGAAAGGATACATACAAGCTGGGTTTGCAGGAATTCTTCTTGAGGATCAGGTACTTCCAGACTTGGTGAATAACACTGAAAATTGGCCATCATGGATATGCCACGCAGTTCATGTGGATTTTTGCATTGTGCTATGGAGCAGTAGAACTAGATTGATTTTCAAAGTCATGCAAAGCAGTGGGCTGTTAGGACCTGTGGACAACCATGTGTTGTTGCTTTAAGATACTTACAGTCTGTACAGGATTGAGGACTATTGTGGCTTTATGAAAAAAATTTCAACAAGATATATTTTGAATACTTACAAAGCTATTCTGCTACATCTAAACCTTGACTTGACATTCCTTTTTTTGGTACGGGCAATTTGACAGTGATGGCTGGCAAACAGGTGACACCCAAGGCCTGTGGCCACACACCTGGCCGTCAAGTGATCCCAAGAGAGGAAGCAGTGACAAAGATTCGTGCAGCTATAGATGCTCGGAATGAGTCAGGGTCTGACATTGTCATTGTGGCACGCACTGATGCACGCCAGGCTGTTTCACTAAATGAAGCTCTTTGGCGAGTGCGAGCATTTGCAGATGCTGGGGCAGATGTTCTATTTATTGATGCCCTTGCCTCTGTGGAAGAAATGTCTTCCTTCTGCAGAGTTGCACCCAGAGTGCCCAAAATGGTAACAGTCTTCCCAAATATTGCATTCTTTCTACAGTATAATGTGTCATTTTTTGGAAAGTCATGATGCAGGTCAAGGGTTGGTGAAAGATCCAGCAGGTCACTGTGATGATTGCTCATGAAGTCCAATGATGACTAACAAATATCTCCCTAGAGAATTAATGCTTTGAGTTGAAACAAATGCACTTATGAGACAACATGGGAGGGTTGATGGATGACAGGCAAACATGTTAGAAGGTGGGGGTAAAACACCCATTTTATCTCCCTTCCAGCTTGAAGAACTAGGGTTCAAAATAGTGGCTTACCCTCTTTCATTGCTTGGTGTCTCCATCCGTGCAATGCAGGTCTTCTCTTTACCCAGGAGCTGCATAGTAATATTTTCAAAATCTCCTGCAATTCTGTTGGTAACAGTACGTAAATGTAGATAGACTGCATTAGGTCTATGGCCAGCCTATGCTTGCTTGAGGATCCCATAACAGTTTGTTCTTAGCAGGATGCTTTGGCAGCAATAAAAAGTGGGCGGCTGCCACCTCCAAGTGACCTGCCTTCCTTTGACACCATGAAAGAGATTGTGGGCTACCCTGAGTATTACAAGGAAGAAGAGCGTTATGCCACAAATGTCTCTAGTCCTACACCTTACAATCGCTCTTCAGGTTACTTTTAAGCACTTGTATTGAACCCATGTCACAGATTGTTGTTGTCATGTATCTGCAAAATATTCTGTTTTGGAGTCATCCAAAACTAACTCTCTTTCCTGCTTGATTGGAATGCTATCATTGCAATATCTAATGTGTATCATCTAACTTATTTCTCGGATAATGTATCAGTGCCACCAAGAACATCTGATAGTGATGGTAGAGAACGAGTTACACTTGTTCCTGACCAAGTTTTGGGACCTCAAGATATCAACAGTGTTGGGGAGCAACAGTTGCAGGAAGGTGTTGAGGATGCAGGCATGAGGGTTGCTGAGGTCATGGAAAGCCTAAGCCCTGATGGTATGAGGAAGTCCTTTGCAGGCATGTGGTCACGTACACTTCGTGTCAAGATCACCGGGAGGGATGGCATTGTCAAACTCAATGTCTCTATCCCCGTATGTTACTCCTTACCCTTCTGTTACATTTCTTTGTGCAATAGTAGATGTGTGTGAGAGAGAGATGAGAATAACTGAATGCGGCATTTCCATGTGGATCTATGTGGACAAGGTTGGGAGAATACTTGTCCATTTCTATTGTCCTCAAATGCTGTCTCTTCCACAAGAAGATGGAGTTAGAGTCTGCTCATCCAATGCAATTTCAACCTGCATGTTTCAACTGTTGGAGTGAACTTTTAAATGAAAATGACATTACTTGGGAGGGGGACTGCAGGCAGGGTTTCTGGAAGGCCTTTCAAAAACCATTCCTGGTAAACTCTTGGCCTCTCCTTCTTGGCTCCATATTGGTGGAAACCTTCTTTGAACAAACAAACTGATGGTGGTTCACAATCTGTAACAATTCCTTGCTAGCTACTATGCAATGATTTCTCCTAGTTCACTGGCCTGTTCCTCACAAATCGTATGAAGTTTGATCAGTTGACTGAATCTGAATTTCCAGTTAGTCAGCTGAATTGAGGGGTTATTGGATGCAGCTGTTGCAGGCTTAGATTTACGACTAATGCTGGAGAAAGCAGAATTCAATCTTCGGGGTAACTCTGAGAGTGGCCAAACTTTGGCTGACTTCACTGATCCTGCTGGTGATCGAATTGAAGTCATTCTAACATGACATAGTTCCTCCTAAAATACCAATCATCTTGACCTGATGCCCCCCAGTTTAATCCACAATGCGAATAAATTGCAAATATCACAGAAATCATCATATCAAAGTGCAAATTTCTAGAAAGGTTGCATTTGTGAGCTCATTTTTCAAATTTTAGGAATGTGGACCATATGCTGGGTCCTCCAGCCCAGAGCAAATTTGGTATGTGAAGCTGGGGCCATTTCCCTTTGGCCTAGCTGCCAAACTAATTGAGGCCCATTTCTTTCTGGGTCACTAGGCTAGGCATACTCAGTACCCCCAGAATTTAAGATACCCTACAATGGAGCAAATCAGACCGGTAGAACTGCTGAGATACAGGTAGTGATGAAGACAGTTCAGGTTTGACACCAAACCCCAACCTTTACAACACCTTTTCCATGGATTGAACCTTGCTGTTATGTTTATGTAAAGTCTCATGAAGTAAGGTGCTCTCCATTTACACCAACAAAGGCTTGTGGAGCTCTTTAGGATGCATTAGAGCCTGTAAGCAGCGTGACATTACCAGATGAAATGAACTGTGTTGTACAACTCTCAAGTGCAAATTTGAAGATTTTACTGGCAGCAAAGGATCTTTTTCAGAAGTGAATCTACTTCAATAGAGGCATAACCCTGATTTGGCAACCACTATATGAAGTAACCAAGCTCAAGCCTCAAGGAAGAGGGTGGCTGTGGCAGTTTGTACATCTGGGCTTAAGCAGATTGAGGACTGTGGTACAAACTTTCAAGGCAACACCATGTGGGCTACTCTTCCTTGGTGCAGCAGAGGATTTTGATCTCATGAAGGGAAGACTTACATCCAGTCCATAAATTGATTGTCCATGCTGCTTGAATATCTGAATCGAGTCATGATGTCATGTTTGAGAAGTCAAGCTTCTCAGACCTGTCAATAGCTTGCATAACTATGGAAGTAGTTAAAACTGATAGTACGCACACTGTCCAAGAGTTTCCATCTAAGTAGGCTTGGTCGTTCAGTATTCACAAGGAGGAAGATGTTCATGTGTCACTTTTGGGTGGGGAGCCTTCCCCACTCAGGCGTCCGTGATGCTCGCTTATAGTTTGATGATGTAATATGTGTCTGAAGCAATTTCACAAATTGTAACTTCTTTGTGTTTGAAGTGAACAGATCCAACTGTAGCACACCAGCCTTGATTCCATGACCCTTGTGTGCTGATGTCAAAAGACTGTGAGTCTCTCATGCAGCACCCTAGATAGTAGTCCTGTCTGATGCTGGAGTAGCCCTGCAAGGAGGTAGCAATTTTACATGAATGCAATAACGATGCAAATGTAAGCTACTGTAATTGACCAGAGGTTTCACAAATGCTTTTCCATAGTATACTCCTCTGAGATGGTCACAGTTCATCTCTTGATTAGATAGTACCTGTGAAAGTTCAGGGAAGACACTATTCTTGCTTGGCCCTGAAGAAAGACTTATTAGATGTTTGCTGATGGGGTGGATAATGATGAGATCTACTCACACATGCCAGTTGCAAGAACTGATTTTTGTTTCTGTGATTGTCTGCAAGTAAGAAATTCAAGTTCATGAAACTATCACAGCCTGCTAATGAGAGACCATTGGCTTGTGATTATTTATACTCTTTTGATATCAACACACAATGAGAATGGTAAAATACCCCATATAGTAAATGCAAGTGTGCATGTGGGGGGTGGCAGGTGCTGCTGCCTGGACATGCCCTGGTGTCCTGCTTGACTCTCTTCTTTTTGGAAACTGCATGTCCATGATTTGGCATAGATTGAAAAGAAACTGAAGTCTAAAGTGATACTCTCTGGAATACAAACCAAGCTTGCAAGCCAACTTAACCATTGGTGTATCACCTGATCCATTACAGATATTGCATCAACAAGAAGAAAATATGGTGTTGTGTGTGACACACCTAGAAGATGACCATACTGTGGAGTGCCAGAGGAATTTCATTGTTTCCCTGGTATGAGACTAACATGCTAGAAAACAAATAACTGTTGGAGTGCCTGAGTCATCGGGATGACTCCTGTGTAAAATGAACTCCTTTTGTTGCTTTCTGTAGGTGAAAGATGAAGAGCCTTTACTGAGTTCTACAATCTGGGCAGCACCATACTCTTCTCTTGTCGAAAGGAAGAAGCTTTAGAGCACTACTCCACATAATGCAGTTAAGCTCTCATCCCGGCAGTTAATCAGGAGAGTATGGCTTCAGTTTGGTTCTGCTTTGAATGCTTTTGAATCATGTTTTGACTTATGGAAATGCTTCAACAGGAATTGATATACCTTGATTCACCAGGAATCTCTATGTCATCATCCCCATGATTCATCCAGGACACTAATCAGAGTGCATGGCTTGAATTTGTTCTGTTTTTGATGGTGTTTTCACTTATGGTGATGCTCTCACAGGAATTGATCCACCTTGAATCTCTATGTCATCTTCTTCAGGATTTATGGTGGTTCCATTATCCCCCTTTTGTCAACAAAGAAAGGGAGAGACTTTACAACAAACAATTCTACCTTTCTGGTAATCTGCTTGTGCACCATAGCATTTGACTTCAACTGTTTGAATGAAGGCTTTTTCAAGTTTCACATGTATGTGTGCATCAAAAAGGTTCACAGGCATGGGTTTTGTTTCTCCAGAAATTCAATCTGGAGCTCAAGGGATGAAGCAGGAATCAGGTGGGTGGGGTAGAACCTTAAGGCACCATTTGACACAAGATATACCCATGATTCCTTTTGTGTATGGATTTCAAAACTGAGTGTTGGATGAAGTTTGTTTTGTTTTCTTTAACTTCCTTGAATCTCATGGCCTTTGAAAGATCTGTTTGCTCTCCATAATTAGTATACTTGATGCCTGACATGCACGCTGTTGGCTTTGAACCTACAACCCACCTGGAGAATTGAAAATACATGCCTCAGAAAGACTTTTGACCAGGTGGTGACAGAAGCAAAAACTTTACAAGAAGAAAGACATTGTTATGAACTTACAGAAACTGGTGCTGTGAAGAATGACATGTTACCTTCTTTGCTACTCTTTGTTCTCTGAATCTTTCACAATAAACATCTTCATCATCCTCAACTGCCTAGTCATGATCTTATAAAAACTTCAACAGCAGAATTACTGATCCTACCTGAAATGACCTGAACCCAAACAAAAATCATCTGAATTGGATATATTGGTAGTACTGCAATTAGAAGAAGTTTGGAAGCATGCACCGAGACTGTATCTGTACTTTCTTGGCCCAAAACTCCTATTTGTAACATGGTACACACTAGTGTGGCTTGTGCCGTTGGCCCAAGTGTGAAACCATTACAAAATAGGGAAACTCAACATGTGAACATTGTCTTGCACTGTATGTATCAATTTTTTGAACAGCCAAATATGAAAGGAAATCATGCTTGAATTGAATGGTAAGCCTTCAAGTGTTACCTCAACCTGATTTTTCCTTCCAAAACCTGGCTTTTTGGAATTTATCTGAATTTTCAGTGGCAGAAATCATATAAAAATCAATATTTCCCACATTCTGAATCCAAATCTTACCAAATAAATTCCATTAAATCCTGCTCATCAAGATATTTCCAACAACACCAAAGGCACATTCCAATTCCTCTGAAAATTTCAGCTACAATTTAATTTAATTTTCAGTGAAGAACTCATTCAATATTCAAGAGCTTTTCACTGCAAGTCCAAACGTCATGGAACCAAGCCCATGCACCCCTTCTCTTCAAGAGCTTTCCAAAGAGACCAAGATTTTGATCTGAATACTCCCGGTTCAGTGGATCTCACAAGTACAAGCAAAACAAAACAAAACAAATAAACGACCTTGCTTCATAGATCGACAAGGATCCTTGGCAGACTTCAAGGATTTGCTAAGGTAAGGGCTCTAACTGGTGGTCCCTCCCCTCACCCCCACCCCCCGGCCAAAAGCTTTGCAAGCACATTAGGGCCAATTAGGCAAAGTGTTTTTGAGTCATTGTGTGAAGTAGCTCTAAAAATAGAAGCAAGAACATGAGTCAAAAATAGCATATTTTCTCATAATATTAGATCCTCAACCAAGAAGTTTATTCCAAAGACAAACCATGCTTTGGCTTAGGCAAAACAAACAAGGTAGAAATGAGAAAACAAGCTGCAAATCAATCACCATTTTGATTTGGGTTATCTATATGCCTACTATACTTACCAGTGAACTCCATCATGATAAATGGTTTCTGACTTTGAAAGGAACCACAAGTTTTAAGAAAAGAATGAAGCATTATACATGAAAAATCAAAGGCATTTGATCTGCAGATCCACAAACAATTGACAGATTATTTTCTTCAATACGTCTGCTTTATGAATTTGGGTATCAGGTTCCTTCATTAAGGCTGTTGCACATGGAACTTTGATCAATGACAAAAAGCAGACATGCTCTGTGAGGGTTATATTGTATAGGAGAAGGACCTACTATTCAGAAGAAATGTCAAAAACAAATGGAGGTATTTCAATATGCAAGAGTAAGAGCTGATGATTCCTCACAAGCTCCACTTCAACTAAGTGCTCAAAGCATTTGCAATATCATGAGTGCTTGAATAATACAGAACAATTCATAGCTCATACAGGACATCATGAGTAACTAGAGGAATGCAGAACAGTTCATAGATTGATCATTGAGAGTGAGCATCACAGGTACTTACTTGTTCACAATAATACAGAAGAATTCATAGATACATCATACAGAATCATTCAAGGATAGGATCAGTGATAGATCAAACATGGAGGATGCCCCCTATGTCTTAAGAAGCTGTTCTTCAAAAACACATCATGGACCATCAGCACCAATACCTTTGGAAAGCCTTTGGGAGGAGCTGAAGACAATGACCATTGCTTCATTCCAGATTCTGGGCATGGCAGAGACACATATTGAGTAGGGTACTCATCCTGCTGATGAATTTGAGCATATCCTGGAACACAGTTTTCAGTGTCACAGTATTAAGTCTAGGGCTACTCGCACATCCAGCACTGGAATCTGTTGAAAGGTCAAGAAATGACTGGAACTTATGTATGAAGACCAAAACTGAGAGTGCATCATGATGGTGAGAAGGATGACACCACTGAGGTGCATGAGGTCAAGGCAAAGCTTTTCACTGTTTAGACATTGTCCAAAGATAAAACTCTTCAGTTGGCAATTCTCTCAAATCTCAAAGGTGTCAGTCAAAAGAGAAATTAACAATCTGCACTGGCACACAAGGGAAGAAAAAGCAAGACTTAGACCAAAGGGGCAGTGAAACTTACTAGCTTGAAATGGTGCTTGTGTGGAGTAATACCTTGTATACCTAGAAAATGTACCGAGTGCACATGTATATGACATTTCATTCCAGCAAGTCAGTTTCTGCCTTCCTTCAACGGTATTATCTTAATCTCTTATTTCCTGTATGCAAAGCTCTCTCATGATGATAGCAGTTTGATATCATCCTGGGGCTATCAAAAAAATCCTTCTGAGACTCTTGCTTAGACACAAGTGTTCCATAAAGGCGCACTGTCTCTTCATCATTCTCCCATTTGAGAGATTCATAAAAAAAACCACAAGCTCTACAAAACAACATGAACTTTCTTGAACTTCGATGGCAATCTTTCTTTGGTAAACTGTTGCAAAACTAAATAGCTGTACATGAGCTTTAAGTTAAAGAGAAACTTTACAAATGAACAGAGGCACTATTGTTGTGAAAGTAGGAAAGCTCCCAGCAGAGTCAAAAACATCATCATGATGCAACACAGAATTCCATCACCAAAAGTTTTATGTGGTCCTTCAATTCCTCTCCACCTTCAAAACCAAAAAAAAAAAAAAAAAAAAACCACAAAAAAAAAA
>Ga0209611_10008506_pt1 | contig 16001 bp, 19 predicted proteins | sample S1TSphgellanicum_3_FD_187693 | JGI IMG/M metagenome (GOLD analysis project Ga0209611, IMG submission 187693) | Host-associated microbial communities from peat moss isolated from Minnesota, USA - S1T2_Fc - Sphagnum magellanicum MG (SPAdes) (version 2) | ecosystem: Host-associated > Plants > Peat...
GCGGTTGCAACGCTCGATGCGCCAGCGGCACTTCGCCGGCGAGAAACTCTTCGTCGATTACGCCGGACGCACGGTGCCGATCTACGGCGCCTCCTGCGAGGAGGCCTTCCGGGCGGCGCTCTTCGTCGGCGCCCTGGGCGCGAGCGGCTATGCGTACGCGGAGGCGACGCGCACGGCGACGTTGCCGGACTGGCTCGGCAGCCATGTTCGGATGCTGGAGTTTTATGGGGCGAGCCCCACGATCCTGGTGCCCGACAACCCGCGGGTCGGCGTAACCAAGGCGGATCGCTACGAGCCGGAGCTGCAGCGCTCGTATGAGGAAATGGCCGGGCATTTTGGGATCGCGGTGATCCCGGCTCGGCCGTATCGACCAAAAGATAAACCGAAGGCGGAGCTCACGGTATTGCTGGTGTGCCGCTGGATCCTCGCGCGGCTGCGCCATCAACGCTTCTTCAGCTTGGAGGAGCTCAATGCCGCGATCCGCCCGCTGCTCGATCGACTGAACGACCGTGCGTTCCAGAAGTTGCCCGGGTCACGCCGCACGATGTTCGAGTCGCTCGACCGCCCGGCGATGCGCGCGTTGCCGGCGACCCGGTACGTGTATGCCGAGTGGAAGCGCGTGCGCGCCGCCTTCGACTACCACGTCGAGATCGACCGCCACTACTACAGCATCCCGCATGCGCTGGTCGGGCAGGAGCTCTGGGCGCGCTTCACCGCCGCCACGGTCGAGGTGTTCCACTGCGGCCAACGGGTCGGCAGTCATGTCCGTTCCTATCAGCGCGGCGTGCACACGACGGAACCTCAGCACATGCCGAAATCCCATCGCGAGCATGCGCAGTGGACGCCGACCCGGCTCATCCACTGGGGTGCATCGATCGGCACGAATACCGGCGCGGTGGTCGAGCATCTGCTGAAAAGCAAGGCTCACCCCGAGCAAGGATACCGGGCCTGCCTGGGGCTACTCGCGTTGGCGCGGCAGTACGGGAATGGTCGGCTCGAGGCGGCGAGCGCCTTGGCCGTGAAGCTACAAAGTCCGAGCCGCAAAAGCGTGCTGTCGATCCTGAAGACCGGGCGCGACCAGCACCCGGCCGCGACCACCCAAGAACTCGAACTCGACCTGCCCGCACACCCGAACGTGCGCGGCCCGAAGTACTACCACTGATCCCGATCCTCACACACACGGAGCCATCATGTTGACGATGAATACCTTGGAAACCCTGCGATCAATGAAACTGCACGGCATGGCGCAGGCCCTCGAGCACCAGCGCGAGACGCCCGACACCCACGCGCTCGCCTTCGAGGAGCGCTTTGGTCTGCTCGTCGATCGGGAGCGCCTTTACCGGCAGAATGGCCGGTACCGTGGGCTGCTGCGCGAGGCACGCCTTAAAGCGTCCCAAGCCTGCGTCGAAGACATCAGCTACAAGCCCGGTCGCGGACTCGAGAAGTCGCAGATCGCAGCCCTCGCTGACGGCGCGTGGATCCAGCGCGGGCAGAACTTGCTCGTCACGGGACCTACTGGGTCCGGAAAAACATGGATCTCGTGCGCGCTCGCTCATCAAGCGTGCCGGCAAGGCCTGCAGGGCCGGTACTGGCGTGTGCCGCGGTTGTTCGAGGAAATCCGTACCGCCCACGGCGACGGCAGCTACTTGAAACTCCTTAAACGCCTCGCCAAAGCACCCGTTTTGATCCTGGATGACTGGGGACTGATCGCTCTCAGCACCCAAGACCGTGCCGACCTGCTCGAAATCCTCGACGATCGCCTGAACGTGCGCTCGACCGTGCTGTGTAGTCAGCTCCCCGTAGACAAATGGCACGCCTATCTCGGCGAGCCGACTTTGGCGGATGCCATCTTGGACCGCTTGGTTCACCACAGCCACCGAATCGAGCTCAAAACCGGGGGCGACTCGCTGCGAAAGTCGTTGGGGTTGCCGAATCCGCCACGTCCGTCCGAGGCTCCGCCGGAAACGAAGCCAAAGAAATGATGGTCGGCGTTGGCGGCGGTGAATCCGATCACGTCATCGCCGGAATGCGCCGGTTATAGATCTCATCGTGAACACTTGACCGGAAGTCGGCGGCCTCGGCCGCCGACACTCACACTGCGTTCACGATGGCCTGGAAACCGTGTTCACGATGAGCGGAATACGCACTAGTTTCAGTTTGGGCTTGAGTCCCGCCCGCGATGGGAGGCGAACCAACATATCCAGGCTGAATTGCCCGATCTTGCCGCGCTTGATGTCCGATACCCGAGCCTGCGTGATGCGCAACGCCTTGGCAGCTTGAGTGCCCCGCGTGAGCTTGCTCTTTTTCAACCAGCGCTCTAGTCCGCTGAGCAGCGTCGCACGCATCACCAGCTCGTCCGCTTTGTACCTCGGAAACAGATCATAGAAGACGCTGCGGCCGGCCGGGGTCACATGACCCGGGCCGTGTTCATCACGCAGCACATTTTTGGCTTTCACGATCTCACCTGTATTGAATTGATTCGGATCGTGGCCCCGTCAAAGGCGTTCAGCGTACCGGCTAAGACGAATTGCAATTTCTCGTCTGGGTAGCCTGCAGCGCGGATGAGCGGAGATCCCTTCAAGACCTTTGTGAAGTTGCTCATAAGTCGCGGCACCCTGAGTCTCAAACTCATCGAGCAGCCATAACACGCCGTGGCAATCAACGCCCTCCGCCTTAGCCAATTCCCGAAGCGGCCCGTCGCCCGTAAGCAGTGTCCAGCCGTTTCTTTTGGCCAATGCCAGCGCGAAACTGTCGGGAACCGTCAAGTGCCGCTGCGCTTGCATATGACGCATCGCCAGCTCCACTCCATCGCCGTCCAGCGATTCGACTTTCAGACCGAGTTTCACCAACTCCTCGCCGCCATAATCACGCAGCTCGCGCTCGTACAGTACATCGGGGACGGCAAAGGTAGCCGACAATTTGAAGGCGCTCGCGATCAGTTCACCGCGTTCAAGATCAATCAGGACCGAAGTATCGGACACCAGAATTGTCATGCTTTTTCAAGCGACAGACGCCGCAGCTTCGGGATGATCGAGCCGATCATTGAGCCGTCGGACGCTAATCCCAAGCAGCTCGGCCGTCTTGGCCTCAGACAAAGCGCCCTCCGCCACAGCTCGATAGCACAGCCTTTCAAACCTCTGTGGCTTCTCCTTTTCTGGGGAGATTGCACCGGGCTCTTTGAAGGGGGGAGCCCTCCAGCCTCGGTCCTTGAAGATTTCAAACAGAGATTTGAACAGCTGCTCCCCAATGATTCCTAAATCTTTGCAGCGATACGTGATTGCCTGAAAACTCATGCCAAATAGATTTTTAAGTTGCAGCAATTCGGCCATGCTCATAGACGTCCGATGCTTGCCCACTTCGTTCCACAAGCTTTCGGCAGGCATCAAAAATGCCGAGGCGAAGCGATGCGCTGCTTTCTCGCAATCCAGCCCCGGTGCTATATCCATGACAAGATGCCCAAGCTCATGGGCCAAATTGAAGCGCTTGCGTTCTGCCCAATCCTCACTGTTGATGACAATGACAGGCAGGGACGTCCGGTTCGGTCGCAAAACTTTCGCCGTTAGTCCGTCGACTTTGTCTGCGACGATGGACAAAATCTTGATGCCGCGCTCCTCCAGCAGCTCGACAAGATTCGGCAGAGGATCAAGTCCAAGACCCCAGTCTTGACGCAGACTCCGAGCCGCTCGGTCCGCTTCGTTCACATCATTGAGTACGGGATACGGAGCCTCTCTCGGCTTGTCCCACTCGATCGTCAGGCCGAGCAATTCCTCGACGGCGAGATAACGCTCAAAGAGATGCAGAACCTGTGCCTCGACCTGGGCCTGCTCCTTTGCGCTCATTTTTGCCTTCCTACGAAATTCAACCCCGTCGAGCGACATCTCCTGCTCGGACAACAAGTAGTCCTCAGATACCCCCAAGGCCTTAGCCATGGCAATCAGTACCTGAGACCCCGGCATCATCTCGTCCTGCTCATACTTGCTTAAGGCCTGCGCGGTAACGAGGTTGTCAATCTTACTCTCTAGGTCCCTGAGGGATAATCCTGCGGCGGCCCGTGCCGTCCTAAGTCTATGACCTATCATGATAATTCTCCTTCCTATCTTGAGTTGACAAATATTATCATTTACTGCTATTTTGTCAACCTACAACTCAGATGACGCCATCTATGAACAGGAAGAATCTGTACATTGAACAAAGACCCCAGGGCGATTTTGCCGTTCGCAAAGCGGGTTCTGAGAGAGCCAGCGCTGTCGCGCCAACGCAGGCGAAAGCCATCGAGCGAGCCCGCGAAATCAGCCCTGGTGTGGCGCCCGACGTCGAGCGCGTACGGCATACGAATCGCGGAAAGCCGGATCAGTGGCGTAAAGCCTGATCGCCGGCAATAGTGTGGCGGCTCTCGCGCGGATAGGCCACCAGGAAAAATGCGCGGCTATGACAGGGCTGCACGTGGGCAAGCTTGATCACTTGATCGACGCCACCGAGTTCGACGTGTTCGTGGAACTTGTACACCTCGCCGAGCGCAAAGTACTGCGTGATAAAGGCGCCGCCGCCTCTTCAGCGAGTAATGGCCCACAATGGGCGAGCCACGCCGGCAACACCACAATGCTGCCGCACGTCTACTCCGACCTTGTGTGATTCGGTGGCTTGCCTTGAATTGCCGTCGCCAAAGAGGCGAGTAACAATACGCAAATGCTGTCCTTGGAGCGTGAAATGAAGGCATCGCTTGAAACCGAGGGTCCGAAGAAGCAAGCCGCACGTGAGCGCCTGATCATATTCACCGTTCCCCCGCCGGCGACGCTTCGAGATCAAGACGCGACGGACTTGGCAATGTTCCAAGCGGGGCTCGAATGGCGCGAGGCCGCCGGTCTCACCGGCCCCGATGAAATCGGCCCACTCTCCGGTGACCGCTGGCACCTCGTGCTTGAGCGTTTGCTTAGCGAGGCATCGGTCAGGAACAGGAAGAGTCACGCCGCCGAGCTCGAATTCCTGGTCAAGATCCTGGAGCGTACTGCAACCCGCAGACCTGACACTGACCGGCTTTGGGCCGACATCCTGCGGCGGTTCATCCGCGACGACTACGGCGTGCCGAGCGGAAGGCCGAAGCAGGCCGTGCGTGACCAACTGCTGTTGCGGCATTACTGGCTCATTCGCAGAATCTTCCCACGCCTCAGTGAGGATGACTGTACGGATGCCGTCTCGAAGGCCTACGCCGAGACAGGTGGTAGCCTATCCCCAGCGCGCATCAAGCGAATCGCCAAGGCCGCGCAGAAAAAGCGTGAGGCATTGCTTTGGATTGCTGAGCAATTGAAGTTTTTCTCAAAGCACGCGCCGGATGTCGTCGAACGCGCGCTCCTCGCCACCTTCGAACCGCTTGCCTCGGACAGGAAGCTTCTGACCGGACTCTCCCGGCCAGAAGTCAAGTAGCAATCAGTGCGGAAAGTCCCCTGACTTTCCGCACTGCCTGTGGCTGGACGCCGAGTCAGGGGTCTCACTATCGTGACGCCATGGCACAGAGGAAACTCAACATGCGTCACACGATCGAAACGCTGCTTCGTGCGGTGGCCCCGGCGGGCACCTTAAAATCCCCCGCCCGTGGACGGGTCAAACTCCCCCACCTGACGGCGGCGGGACGATGGATGATTACGCGGTTTGACGTGCCCTGGCAAGGCGTTCGGCGGATTCCTTCAGTCTCCAGCTCTTGCCGACGAACTTGAGCAAGTGACCATGGTGCATCAGCCGATCGAGTAGCGGCGTGACGATGACGGCGTCGCCCAATAGCTTCGGCCAGTCGTCGATTTCCCTGTTGGACGTGATCACCGTGGAGGATTTCTCGTAACGGCTCATGATGAGATCGGCGAGTTCGTCGCCGGCGTTCGGCGGCAACTTGCGCAAGAACATATCGTCGATCACGACAAGGTCCGCGGCTTTGATCGTCGCGCGGTACTTTCTGAGCTCGCCGAGCTCACGCGCCTGGTGGATGTCATCGACGAGGACATGCGCCTCCCGATAGAACACCGTGTAGCCGCGTTGCACGGCAAGCAGCGCGAGCGCTTTCGCGATGTGACTCTTGCCGACACCCGGTGATCCGATGAACAGCGCGTCCTCGCGTTGATCGATGAACTTGAGATTTGCAAGCTCGAGGATGTCGCGCCGCGGATTCTTCGGGTTGTACTGCCAGTCAAAGTCTTTGAGGTCTTTGCGCTCGGTCAGTCCCGAGAGCGCGTACCGTCGATCGATCAGCCGGGATCGGCGCCGATCGAGTTCGTCTTGCACGAGGGCGGAGAACGCCTCGATGAAGTCCATCTGCTGCTGCGCCACCTGCAGCGCGCGGGTCTCGAGGGTCGCGGTCATTCCCGACAGTCGCAGCGCCCGCAGCGAGCGTTCGAGTTCTGTAATCGTCATTGTCATTGCATCATCTCCAGTGGTTTACGGGTTTATCGTCGTCTCATCGTAAAAGCGTTGTGCGTTCTCGAAGAAGGCGTGGTACTCCTCGATATCGCGGATGTGTGGGCCGGCCTGTTGCAGCTCGGGCATGACCGCGCGGTGCTCGGTCTCGGCGGCGTGTCGCTCGAGGACGCGCTTGAGAGCCCGGAAGGACGGTTGACTCAAGCCGAGCACACGCTTCGCCGCGTTCTCGATGTCTTCCTTCGCATAGCGGCGCGGCAAGTTCGATAGACCGTACAGAGCCTTCTGCCCGGGACGACCCAGGCGCAGGAAGATCTCGCGACCAAGTTGCAGGCTGTTTGGACCGAGCTTGGTGACTTTGCCGAGCAAGCGGACGGTTTCACGCGACGGATTGAAGATACGATCCGACTCCTCCATCTCGAAGTGACCGGGCGTGAACGAACGGGTATGGCGCCGCAGAAGCTGACCGGCGGCGTCGATGATCTCCAGGTCATGGTCATAGAGGCGCACCGTGACGATATCGCCCGGAGACGCCGGCAGAGCCGAGTAATACACGCGCAGCACCTGCACCAACGCGCTGTCATCGACCGTGTGGGAGGTTTCACGGAAGTAACGGAAGCGGGTCGCCGGCAAGGGCTTCAGCGCCGGCTTCTCCTCGGCGAACATCGCCAACACCTGCCGCTTCTTGCGTCCATGGATGCGCGGCGCCGCCCAGCGCTCTTCCCAGTGCGCGAGCCAGGCGTTCTGCTCATCGATCGACTCGAACTTCCTGCCTTTGAGCGCCGTGGACTGCGTGTGCTGGATCGCGTTCTCCACCGTCCCCTTGCGGTTCGGATCCACAACGCGCGCCGCGTCGGCGGCCGCGCCATAATGGGCGAGCATCGCGACATACAGCGGGTTGTAGAGGGGGTCATACAGATTTGGCTCCAGAACGCCCTGCTTCAAGTTGTCGAGAACGACGTAAGTGACCGAACCACCGAACGCGCGGAAGGCCTCCTCGTGCAGGCGCGCCCACGTCTCTTGGTCGGCCTTCCAGACGACTTTGCGAAAGCTCTTGCCCGAGTACTTGAGCGTCATCACGAACAGATACGGTTTGCGGTATCGGCCGTTCTGCAGTCGGGTCAGCGCCCCTTGACCGAAGTCGACCTGCGCCTCTTCGCCGGGAAGCGCGTCGAGCACGTCGAACCGTTCCGGTTCGCTCGCCTTCAACCGCGCGACGAAGCGCTTGACCGAGGTGTACTGGTGGGTAAATCCAAACTTCTCGCAAAGATCTTGGTAAATGCTCATGGCGTTGCGCCCGAGCGCGACCTGGCTCTCGATCCACTCGCGGTGCAGCTCGCAAGCCGATGGGGTGGCCACCGGCTTCTGAGCCGGTGGGCGGGGTGGGGGAATTTGCTCCGAGGCCTCGGCCGTTTCGGCGGTTTTTCCCGCGCAATTCCCGGTGGTCACCCCGGGGGATTTTGACTGCTGTTGGATGCGACGGATCGTCTTACGATCCACCCCCAGCACCCGCTCAATCTCCCGCTGGGATTTGCCTGCATGCAGCAGGGTCTGGACCGAAATCCGCAAATTTGGCTTCAAGACGTTCACTCCCGGCCCCTTTTTCCGCAGAAAAAGGGCCAGCGTAACGTCCCGCCGCCGCTCTCTAGCTCGGCGCCGACCGGCGTCGATTTACGGCATCAGTTGGAGGAGTTTGACCCGCCCACGGGTGGAGGAAGTTGGGTGCCCGCCGGGGGCGGTGGCCGCGGCGGGCCCGGTCGGCTGGATGGCGATGGTAACTTGCGCCGCGCTGGCCCTGGCCGCTTATGCGATCTCGGCAATCCTCACCGTCCTTCACGCCCATAAGGGCTAAGCGACCGAGGTCGGACGCTTTGGTGCAATTAATTGCACCGAGCAGGCCGCATGGGACTTGCGGGTCGGGATTGCAGGTGATTCGATGGGAATCGTGTGCTATTTCGCGGAGCAAATAATGAAACCATCGTCGTTGACCTCAAGCCGTCTTATCTTCATCGTCCGTCGCGATCCTGCCGGAAGACTTATCTTGGTCCGGGTGAGGCATGGGGAAGCCATTCGCTAGAAACAGGGTCGCGGGCGGCGTCGTGCACAAGTTGCGGGCGGATCTTAAACGCGCGCTCCTCGCAGTACGCAAGGCGCTCGCCGCGTGGGCCGACATTACACCGCTCGCGCGTAATGAATGAATCTGCCGGGTCACTTGGCCGAAAAAAGCTCGACACCCGAACCAAACACGTTCGGGGGGCAATGGAACCCTTTCGAAGGGCAGGCGCCGTCATTGCTGGTGGCCCGGCTGCCCGCACCGCTGAAATAGGAAGGGCGCTAGCAAGACTCTTGCACGTCGCCGGACACTATCTCGGTTAGTAGCTTGGCGGGCCACATCACGCCAAGTTGCGCGTCCAGGGGATCCACGCTTGTCAAGCGACCCGAATAGACGCCGACGAACATCGTCTTCAACGGATCACCCATTGTGGAGCTGCCGTTACTCATTAGGTGAGTGCCGTAGGATCTTCGGATCACAGGCGAACCAGACATTCCAGGGCGAGAGGCTGTGTCAATGAGAATGTATTGCTGTGCCCCATCAGCCACTTTTGGCTCCGAAGCAATGCTTCCTCGCTTCCATACGGGAAGCTCGGCAGCACTGAGGCCGTACGGGTAACCAACGACGAACACATCCATCCCGACTACTACAGCTAAGTCGTCGCTCTTCAAAGCGTTGATCGGGAAGAGCTCCACTTCATCCGACACGATGAGCGGAATCGCGACTACATCAACCTTATTACCGAAATGCGGATGCACGAGCCATCGCGGTCGACCGTCCTCGTCCCGTAGCATCTCATCGAGCTTTACACGGGGCCCGGTGGCGTCTTTGCTGACCGCGGTCTTTTTATGCCACAAAATCTGTAAACGATCGGGTTCCGCGGCGGTTGGTGGAAGATGCTTACCAGTGAATGGATCTTTGCCGGTCAGCACGTGCCAATTTGTGACGAGATAGTGTCGCCCGCTCTCCGCCCACACGAACCCGGTGGCCAGGCCCAGATCGGTTGTCCCAAAGACTTGATACAGCGGGATTGTAGCGATGGAATATTTGTCGACTGATGACATTAGTCTGATCTGGTAATTTTGGATCCTTGTTCCCGGCATCCGGGTTGCTCATGAACTTAAAGTTTAACGCGCTAGCCATCGACGAGAAAGCGGCTCATTGACCATGCGGTGCGCCAGGCAGAATCTCAGCGGATGTTCTTGGGGTCGATCCGTCCCGCTTTCACCATTTGATCGATGATCATTTCGTGCATCACTTCCCAGCGCGGTTTCATGGGATCGTCTGAGTTCTGCCACTTCACGCCCCAGCCAGGCATCCGCACGCAGATCGTGATTCCCAGAAAGTACTCCACGAAGTGCAAGACGTTATCAAGCAGCATCGTCATGACTTCCTTCACCGACTGCTTATCGTTCATCTGAGGGACGTGCGTCTTCTTGGAGCCATCCTTCTCGATGATGCAGGCGACGCCAAACCCCATGATAGGAAGGCCACCCTTTGCGAAGTGGTTCATGCGATCCCTTGCGTCGATCATCAACGTCAGCCATTCCTGGTTGTCGCCGATGAAGCGCACCAACTCCTTAGCGGCTCTCTTGCCATTGGATGGCGCGTTGCACTTCAGAATTTTTATGATCTTGTTTCCATTATCCCCGAACGTGGTAAGTGAGTTGAACGTGATGCCCATCGAGTAGTGAAGGACGTTGCACATGTGATCAAGCACGGATTTGCACTGCACCAGGAATCCGTCAAGCTCGATGTACAAGTCTTGGGCACTTTCAAAACGTACTGGCTTGTTCTCGCGACGGTCCGATGGATTCGCCTCACAGGCGGCCACCAATTCATTTTGGCGCTTCTCGTATCGTTGATCATGGGTCCAGATCGAAACAAACTTCAGCGCTATGACGTGAAGCAAGTCGAACACCTCTGCCCGCTGCTTCTCATCCAGCTCCGACTGCTGCGCCATCTGGAAGAACTGCAGCATGATCCGCTTGTTGAAGATCCCGCCGGTCGGGTCAACGAACATCTGCCGCTGGACCAGATTCTCCAAGTGTCTGGCGTCAATACCCACAGACCGATCAGCTCAAGCGGCGCGTCTTCGCGATCTTATCGACATCCAGATCCTTGGCGACCTTTCGCCCACTCTTACGGGTGACAATGACCCGAATGGACATCAATCCGCGCCCATTGCACGACGCGATAAGGGATGACATCTTCTCCTGCAGCTCTTCCTCGGACCTCCATTGACCGTCGCCCTCATCAGCTACCTTCTTCGCCAGCTGCAGAGTCAAGATGCGGGTGAAGATTGGACCCAGGTCGTTCGGGTCCACCTCCATCCGGTCGTCCTTATCCAAGAATAGGTCGTCATCTGCCATGCCCTGGATTGTACCGGGGAACGCAGTCTAGATTGTCTCTCGTCGAGGGACTTCGGTTCCGGACTGCCGCCAGAGCCAATAGGCGGCACCCAAGTTGTAAGTGAGAATGCCGATGATCTCGAGCCAATTGCGCTTAGGGTCCGCACAACCAGCCCGCAGCGGACACGAGAAAGAACGGCCACTGCAACAACCATAACCCCAAGCAAACGGCCGGCGGCCAATGGGAAAAAGCCTTGCGACGAAAGGACGCGACCCACTTCCACACATAATAGATCGGGAGTGCGAGAACCTAGACGCTCATCGCCACGCCGGCTGCGCTTAAGGCAATATCATTGAGCGCGCCGTTCCATTTATGGTCGCGGTCGACGAAAATACTGGACCACGGCTCCGATCCCAAAGACGATGGCAGGAAATAAGATCGCCACGAGGATCGGCGGTCGAGCGGCCGCGTTCGGGGCCGCGAGGCGCGGCGCAATGATAAAGAAAACAGCCGCGAATGCCGTCATGGACAGCCATTGCCTGACGATTCTCGAAGCGCTTTGGCTTAGGCGTTCTTCCGGGAAAGGTCCTTGCTCCGGCCAACGATGACCTGCCGCACGCGCTAGGCGATCGGCGACCTCTGCAAACACCTTAAGGTTCCCATTGGAGGGCTGCCCGAACGATAGCTTCGCAAACTTCCAGAAATAGCGATCGCCGCGCGTGATCGTGATTTCGTTCCAAGGCACCAGGAAGTCGCGGCAGAAGGGTCCGAAAATTCTCATGATTCCGACGCGTAATCCGGAGTCGCACACGCTCAACTTCAGGATGTTGCGCATGGAGACTACCCCTAACGACCCCGATTGATTCGCCAATCTGAGGATCGGAACCTCGTTGCGGCTCGGGTATCGCTCCATCAAGCTAAACCAGCCAGAGAGAACGCTCAAGATCAGTGTCACCACGAACCAGAGCAGCGGAAACGCGATGAGGAAAAAGAGGGGATTAGGCGAGGCGCTCATGATTCACGTCATGATTTCAGCCGCTGCATCATAGGAGCCACGCGAAGATCGATGTCTACCCCGGTACGGCCCCAGTAGTCGATGATGTACTCGTAGTCCGCGAGGTCTCGGGCTAATAACCGCTCGACCCGCTCCTCGAATTCACGGGCACATCGAACCCCTCTTCGCAAAGCCTCGTCGAGCGACGCGACGATTAACTGCATGAAGTAAAAGCGCTCCTCTCGTGACAGGTCGACGGATTGGAACTGATCGCAAAAAAGATCGCCTGCTTCGGCGTTGGCGTATACGAGGTCGAAATCGGGCGTCGCGAGCCCCGCGATGCCTATTTTTCCACCCAAGTTCTTAAGTGCGGTCATTTCCGATTTTGCAGCGTCGTGATTCATGGGTTTCGGTTTGCCTTGACGACGTCGAACCGCAGATCTGTGCCCTCAGTCACCACGACGAGTGCGCGGGCATCGGCGAGCCCTGCGACGCGATCCAGGACAAACCAATCTGGGAGCCAGGGTATCTCTTCTGAGGATTCCTCAACCATGTACCGCACGATCGCAATGACCTTGCGCGGAGACGACGTCACAAAATTGATCATTGCGGAGTCAATGGCCTGGAGCGTATCTGCGCTTAGCGATTCAAGGTACTCGTAGTCCTCCTTCTGCATGGGCTGATCTTGCAGGTCCGACTCCTCATCGGTGGCTTTTCGGAAGTCGTCTGATTTGAGCGGCCGGCCCCGGCGCTCAATGCAGGTGAGACAGATCATTCCGTGCCGCTCGTGCCTGGGAACCAACTGGCGCCATAGGCGATTACGCAAGAAATAGTAGTCCCCTCGGCCCTCGAACGTGTTCTTGACGCAGTCCAGACAGATCCATCTTTCATCCTTGCGCATACTGACTCAAGTGTTACTTAGCATGCCCGCGGACCGGCTTCCTTGCTCGCCCGTCACGTCTACCGGGACAACCTCACAGCCGCTCTGGCGCAGCAGCGCAGGAAGTCCGGCGGGTCCGACCATGTGAAGTACGCCCACGACCACGAAGGTGGGCTCCGATGATTTTGTGAGCGCCAACAAGCGCGGCAGCCATAATCGGTTACGGCCCTCAATCAGACTGCCGAACATGGTCGGCATTTGGGCAACCCGCTCTTGGGCACACGCCCACACCCGGTCGGCTCGGCCCGCTTTCCAGCCCCCAATCAGTCGTTTAAAGAAATCGGTGCCGCTCGCGATGTCCTCCGCGGCCAACGACAACATCTTAATCTGCTCCACGAGCGGTGCGTCTGCGAAGTTCCTGAGTGCCCCTGCGGCATCCTCGAGAAATTCAACGGTCCTACCTTGAGCGCGAGCCAGTTGCAGCAGATTCAAATCCACACCGTTTGCAGAAAGTAGACCCGCTAGCGAAGCGGTGTGCACCGAGAGTGCTAACGCCACGAGCCACGGTTGAACGTGAGAGAAGTTTTTCAGGCTCAAGGACCATTCGCGACAGCGAACTTCGACGGTGGTGTAGAGGGCCGCGGGAATGAGGGAACTCAACGATTCACCCGGCTTCAGCTGAGCGAAACTCATGTCCGGTACTTGCGTCAGGTCATGCTCGAACAACACCCGCGTGGCGGCACCGAACTCGGCCTGTCCGTACGCAAGTGGAAGCGGCGGCACGTCGAGCACATGAACACTGCCCAGAATCGACAATCCACTATTTTTTACTCGCCATAGCATCGAAGGCAGACCTATGCACGTCGCCGCGCGAGACCGAAGAATTCGTTCAAGTGGTCAAATGAAACGAGATCCCTTCCGCCAAAGGTTTCGGCCAAGCCCCGTTTTGAGACTCCGCCGAGTGCCTGCTCGAAAAGTCGATCGACAGGTCCGGGACAATAAATGGGCGCCTTGTCGGTCGGATTTACGCTCCGATACAGTTCGGCCCCCGCCGGGTCGATGAGGAAGAACTTCATGCCTTGCTTATTCACGGCGTCCAGCAACACGTCATTGATGTGAGTGTCGCGGAATCCGTAGCCAATGACGCACACTCTCGAAGGCTCGCCACACAGGCAGTTCGAGAAATACTCGAAGTAGCGCGCGAGGATGCTGTTCGACCCAATGGCCCGAAGCTTCTCGGCACCCAGAATCATCAGGGGCCCGCCACCCGCTTCTCTCCAGTTGGAAGAGCCATGCAGCTTGATGAGGGGCTGCGATCGCGAATGAAATTCGTAGGTACTTGACGGGACCAATGTCCCTGCCGCCCAATGTTGTCCTAGGGGCTGCTCCTCGGAACGAACGCCCGTCATCCCCGGAATTTGGGGCCCGTCCCAGCGTCGACGATCGCTCGCCAGTAGAACGTGTTGAAAGTAATGCAGCTCGAGCAGTACGTCCTGATTGAGCGTGAAGACCGCGTCGAACTCCACCAGAAAAGTCCGCAGCAGTAGGTGCCGGTCGTTTTGGAACTCGATGCCATTCAGATTTTTCTCATACGATCGATTCATGCGATCGAAGATTCGAGCGATGGCGCTCTGGATTCCTGCCAGAGAGTTGACATACTTTGCAGCATCGCGGCGGTAGTCCGACTGTACCTCACTCAAAGCCTGCTCGAATCCACTGGCTCGATGCTTAAACAGCACACCCCGCAGATAGGGGTCTGCCATGACCTCCGGCACGCTCAACAAGTGATCGAACACTTCGGTGGCAAGCAACCCATGCCAATTGCGGCTGAATCCCGCACCGAGCAAGAGGTACTTCTTCATGGCTGATCATTATAACCGCGACCATGTCGGTCCCGGACGCAAGGCGACCATTTGGGCCTCTCGTTCGCGCTTTGAATAGCCGCGGGTGTCCGCTGCTAAGCTCGCCTCATGGACAGACCATCAAGCACCCAGCGGGACGCATTCGAGCGCGCCCGATACAAGCTACGCCAGGCAAACTTGGCGCTCGGCCATTTGCGTCATGTACCCGCGCAGATTGCTTTAGACCAACGGCGCGCGCGGCCCTTAAGAATTCCCGACATTCGGCTCGATACGTTTTTCTTCGCCTGTCTCGGGCTCTCTAAGAGCGCCTTCAACATCATCAGGAATGGTCAAGGAGGTCGCTACAAGGGCGCTATCAGCAGCTGGCGAGAGAACGTGCTGGACGATACGGGCCGCATGCGGTTCGACCGGATGATGAAGCTGCGAGACATCGATGTCCATCAGGGAGAGTCGGATGGAAAGACGCTCGCGGCCATGATTCCGATGGAACGCAGCCATGACGATGATGCGTGGATGTACCAATTGCCACCCAACTGCGCCGCACTGGGCATTCGCCGACCGGTCACGGTACACACCAACCCGGACGGCGGAACGGTCAGTTCCTACGAGGGCCTGCAAGGGAGTCTCTGCTTGTACGTTGAGATCACGGGCGAGACTTGCGAAGCCTCTAACGCCTGCGAGTGGTTCATAGCGCAGCTGAAGCAGCTCATCGATTCGGTGGCCGCCGCAAACGTGCCGCCACCGCAACCGATCTAGGTCTGATCATGGTTTCGCGCCGACCGGCGCCGTGCCGCCTTTTCCCGGCGCCAGCGACGTGAATTCCGAAGCACGTGTCTGCACGCAGATAGTCGGCAGCCAATGGTGGGGAGTTGCGAGTGCAATCTTCTTAGTTATTCGGCAGTTAGCGTATATCGCTGTAGGTTCGATTCGAGTTCCGTTTCTATCGGCGCTCTGAACCTATTGATCCACATAGGAAAATTGGAAGATATGGTGGGCCGTGGGCGATTCAGACTGTCCCTCCGATCTTGATCCGCATAAAACTTAAGTAATTTCAATATTTTGCGTATGTCGATGATGCCGGCATCCTGGCTCAGTAATTGACGCCGGCCACCCCCTCTTCCCAATTGCCTGTTTTGACAATATTTGCCCTCTTTATTAATCGATATTATTATGGCTTTCAGATAACTATGTCGATTAACAAACCAACTACTTCTCCACTTGCCCTACGTGAGGGCTTTCACGTCGTGCTGCTCAAAGCTCTGGCAGAGCGACTACAGGGACGCGATTGGGTTCTGAAAGGTGGAACCAATCTACGCCTTTATTTCGGCAGTATCCGATTCAGCGAAGACATCGATCTGGATGTGGGCAAGGACGTCGCGGGCGCCATGCAACGCGCCATTCCGGCGACGCTGGCTGACGGAGATGTGCAACGGCGTCTGCAAGCCCTCGGCATACTCC
>Ga0209611_10008508_pt1 | contig 15996 bp, 16 predicted proteins | sample S1TSphgellanicum_3_FD_187693 | JGI IMG/M metagenome (GOLD analysis project Ga0209611, IMG submission 187693) | Host-associated microbial communities from peat moss isolated from Minnesota, USA - S1T2_Fc - Sphagnum magellanicum MG (SPAdes) (version 2) | ecosystem: Host-associated > Plants > Peat...
TTGAGTTCATGTTTGGTTCAATAATATAGGCTAGAATAACATTCATAATTCATTAACATAAAAACGTGGTTGAATAATATAAAAAATACATGGAAGTGCAAGATATTAAATATAATCCAATTTTTTTGAAAATTGGATTAAACCATTCATAAATACAATTATCCAACCATTTACCTAGAGGGATTCAGGCCCAAAACAATCACTTGGTAGCCAGCCATAACACTATTAGATGCTCAATTTTTTCATAGTTATCAACTTTTAAGTTGAGATCCTCAAAATGGTTGATCATAAACTCCTTTTGAAATGCATAATCTGATCAAATAATTATATCTACATCACTTGATGAAATTTGAAATTTAAAAGGATGTTTTCAATAATTAACACATCCATATAATTGTGAATATTTTGTAATATTGTTGCAAGTCAGTAAATAGATTTTTTTTGACAAACCACATTTCCATATCAGTAGTTGGAATAATCCACAAACTATCAAAGATAGTAACTCAACACTACCAAGCAATTTATCTTTTGATGTGAACATAATTGATATAGGTTAAAATTATGTTAATGTTAAGTTTTGTTTCAATGATCATTCCAATGTTAGGTTAGCTTAACATTTAAAAACTTAACACCATGTGTGAATGGATTTCTTTGAAAATCATAATTTTGTGTCAAGAAAATGAGAAGAAGTGATAGTAGCAAAACTTTCACTTTGAAGAAATTTCCAATGCTGCTAATTACACAATTTACAAAGGAATATGAGAATATGAGAAAATTGTCCAGAAGGAAAAAACTATCTACCCTCATGGAAAGCTCTCTATCAAAAAATTTGCTAGGCAAGGTGGTGAGTACTAATCTTGTTACAAGAAAAAGATGGAGGGTCCCTCCACCCCACCCCCTCCCTTTCATTTTGTGAAATGGACGACAAAGGGAAGAGCAGCTTATAGTCAGACTCTACACCTAGACTTTACCATGTACTTATTAGAACATGAACAACACACCTAATTGACTACCTACTTTGTTGGTATTTGTCAAGGACCTTTTGGATTGCGTTTGGAGTGTGGGAATCCATGAAGACTAATCCTCTCTCAGCTTCAAACCGGATTGGCATCAAAGCTTTTTAATAGCATATTTGCCATACCAAACATATTCCAAGTGTTGCTTTAACAATGTGCACACTTGTCGGTCAACTTCAAAAGCTTCCAATTCTCGAGTCAGCTAGACAAACCTAATAATAAATCCCCTTATGTGGTGGGGTAGGTGCTTATTTTTAAAAAAAAATTGCCACAACATCACTTACATTAAAAGAGGCTTTCCAACAAGTTGTTTGGATGGGCTATGACTTTCTTGCCCTCGAGAATGTAGGGTTGTTGGTTGGTTTTCTTTCTGGCCCCCTTTCATTGCCCTTAACATGAAAGAAAATTTTCACCTATGTTTTTATCATCAACCTGATGATGCATCCAACATGCCTGGTCTGTTCAAAAAATGTGCCAGAAACTATTCTCCATAGATTTTTGCGAATGCCTGGGCGCTGCCCAGAAAGCAAGGGCATGGGCTGCTACAATGCTCTACATGCTTAAGCATCCCCAACAATGAAGGGCGTGCATGAAATCCCTAGGTGTACATCATTTGCATTTTCAACGAAAAACCATTACCCAACAAAATATCAACACTTGAAGCATTGAAGATGGTTTGGGAGGGTGTCATCACTTATGATAGAGGGGAATAGGAGCCTAAGTGATCATCCCATTCTGCTCTATCATCACAAAGGGCACTAGTCAAAAAGGGCCTAGTGATTATATTGAGCAATTTGACAAAGTATGATGCCCTCACTTACTCTTTCTCTAGACCTGAAAATTAGATGGAGTTACCAAATACCCAAGATGATTAAGTTTAGTGGTTAGTCTTGACGGTTTGTGATTCTTGCCCCGGGTGGGCACCTCCCCTCCCAAAAAAGATTGTGGTGTATTTGGCTTTCTTTGCAATGGACTTGTCCATTTGTGTAAAAAAAAGAAAAGGAAAACGATGTTAAATATAAAGTTTAAGGTGCAACAACTTGCAAGACACTTTGCCATAGAGTATCTTCTTTTTCCTCAACATCTCAAAGAATAGGGCCCCATGAGCGTTGGGTTGGCATTTTTTGATAACCGCCGGTTCTGATGTTTTTGTGTACTTTCAAAAATCACAAAACCATGTGTATGAGAAACCTGATCAAAGCAAATGTTTTTCATGAAAGACTGGTAAAATACTGGCAATTGTGTAGGTGGTTATTTGACAATTTAATTTTTTTTTGAGAACTGTGATTATTGGAACTGGTTCAGTGATTTTGTGGGAACCGCTATTATGAGCTCTCCTAGTAGGCACACTTCCAACACTTGGGTCCCCACAATGGCAAAGAGATCAAGACAGCATGGGTGGGAATGGCCATACTGTAGCCTAGGGTCAGTTTTCACATTGACAAAAATGAATAATTATTATACACCTAAATAATGATAAACTCTCTTTCAAAGTTTAGATCAGTTAGTTATTTCCAAGTTTTGGCTATTGTTTTGGCTATTGTTGTACCTTTACCATTTCAGCAACAGACTGCTGCATAACCAATTAAATTTTGAATCTTAACTTTGACATTTTTAATTCTGAAAATTTTGGCACATAATGATCATAGAAAATAACAAACCTGCTTTTGTCATTGTTATGGAACAATCTAGTTTGTTTAGACTGCTTATTATCCTTGAAAGTCTGCGGTTCAAACCTGACAGTGGAAATTTGTTTGACATAAGTAAAAAACAATTTCTCAAAAGTTTGGCAAAAATGAAACATAATTTAATTTATGTCGAAATGATAAAGGTATTACAATATATTTTCAATTTGACGCAACCTTCAAGGAGGAGGTTCTAAGCTAGGTTCCCCAAATTCCTCAAAGTTCAATTTTGATTCTAGCCTAGTTTAAGTCTCAAAATAAATAAACAAAATTTATAAGAATCACCAGGTATGGGTCTAGAGTTTTTTTTTAAAAAGAAAAAGAAAAAGGAAGATCCTTGGGTTTTGGGTCTAAAGAATATCCTCAACAATTAAAACTTGCTAGTTCCAGACCTGGTCAAAAATTTCTTGACTAATAGGTCCAACCTCTAAAAGAATCTTTAGTTCCCAGTTTAGGTCACGCTAGTTTCCAACTTATTTTTGGGATGGGTCCAAAGTTGATTTCTAAATGGTTTTGAACTTTTTAGATTTTGATGTTCTCAAAGTCTTCCCACCAAGTTCCTATGGTGGTCTCATCAAGTTCCTTTATTGTCTCAATGGGTTTCCAAAGTGTTCATTAACATGTTCCCAAGAACAACAATAGGAAATGACATAGGGAACAATTAACTGACCTACACTCCAGCCACATGGGCTCAATTTGAACACCTATCCAACTTTGTATATTTGTGTAAAAATTAATTTAATGTTGCAATTGGAGATGCCCTTAGATATTAAAGCTTAGGGCTAGGACCTAAGACCCGAGAACCATAGAACTCAGACCTAAGACCCTGGAACCTAAAAAAAACTTAAACCCTATTTAAGCCTAGGATCATACACTTAGCTAACTCAACGACCCAAAACCTATCAAAAAATACCCTTATGACCCCACTGCATCCAATTGACCAACTTTGGTAATACCCATTGTTGGGCAAATCTAGGCTTAAAACTTGGTTTGGTATTAGTCTTGGTATCAAACAACTGATCAAACTTGTATGACTTGAGGCAATACCAACCTCATACCAATACTTGCTTGGTAGGAACTTGAGGTCATATCAATATAACACTTTGATGCAACAATTTTGCCACTTTGTCAAATTTTGATATTTAACAATTGTGATGTAGCCAACAACTTGTACAACGCAGGACTTTGTGTTGCCATATGATCAACATAGTGAAATTAAAAAATCTTTAAAATAAAAAAACTACTTGAGAGTTTGGTCTTGAGCTGGAGCTTCGAGGCACTCTTGCACTTGCATTCACAGTGCACACCCATTGCGACAAAAGGAATGACATTTAAAAAGAAATACCTAACAATATATTAATTTATCAAATTCTACAGACGGAAAGAGCCCTGGGTGTATATGTTCACCAATGGATGGAGCCCTCTATTTTTCAATCCTCAGACCCAAATCATCCAAATTCCAGGAATTCCATCCCCTTAAACCTACAAACTCATATACACTAGTGTGGCCTGTGCCATTGGCCCAAGTGTGAACTCGTCCGCATCCTCAACTGATTTTTCCTTCCAAAACCTGGTTTTTTGGAATTTATTTGAATTTTCAGCAACAGAAATCACTTAAATATCAATATCTCTTACATTCTAAATCCAAATCTTACCAAATAAATTCCATTAAATCCTACTCATCAAGATCTTTCCAAGAACACCAAAGGCACATTCCAATTCCTCCAAAAATTTCACCTACGATGTAATTTAATTTTCAGTGAAGAATTCATTCAATATTCAAGAACTTTTGCACCGCAAGTCTAAATGCCATGAAACCATGCCAATGCACCCATCCTCCTCAAGAGCTTCCAAAGAGACCAAGAGCACAATCTGAAGCATCTTGGTTTGGTGGATCTCATAAGTACAAACAAAGCAAAACAAGCAAACAACCTTCCTTCATAGATAGTAGATCTTGTTAGGTTTTCCGTGTTATGGAACAGGCTGGATATAGGCCATTCTACCCAGTTAGGTGCATGTGAAGAATTTGGGCAAATCCTGGTAAGGTGAGGCACCAAAAGTTTTGTAATGGGCTGTGAAATAGGCTCAATAGCCTGTTGCCCAACACATTCTGTAATGTATGGTTTTCATGATTCACACAATGGGCATGTGAATTTATAGAAGAGGCCTGTGGATCTTGAACAATGGTTAGGTCAAGTAGACCCAAGAAGACGCGTCCATTGTCCCTGGCAGGTTCCTTTTCATTCTGGAATGGTTTTCACTATTTGCACAATGTGCATGAGGATTTTGAACAATGGTTGGGTCAGGTCGACCCAAGAAGACATGTCAATTGTGCCTTGTAATGGAGGCTGAAATGACCACATGAAATCCATTGTGAATAGGGAAAGTCCTCTCCCCAAGCAACATCCTAGGCTGAGGTCCCTAGTCCCTACTACCAGGATGGTAGCCCAAGGAAGGGTGGGGGGGGGCAATGCACAGAAAGTCCCATGGAAAGAGGACTTTCAATACATAAAATACTTTTACAAATTTCTTTCTCCTCCATTTTCTTTCCAGAACAACAGTGTTGGAAATCTAACCCGGAACTCCTCAGGGGTGTTGTTATGTAAAAAATTCTGGCGGATTCTGTGACCCAGAACCCACCCTCTGGCTATAACAAATAGCCAAAAATTTCAAGTGCCTAAAATCAAGTGCTTGCTTTTTGAGATTTCAATACCCAGAATCCACCAAAATTTTAAACAAAAATCACCCCATTTCTTTCTACACATACATCAAGTAGGTAACCAAAAACCATATTTAAAAGATGTGTAAAAACATTTATTTTCATATTTAACTTGTACCCAAAATTGGCTAAACATTCCTGTGGATCATCAGCACTTTGGCTACATCACAAAGTGGACAGAAAAAATAAAAATGACTTACTAGTTGTGGATGACAATGCCCCTTTTCTCTCAATAAGATCAAAATTTGTATTACAACAACTAGGTACATCAAATACTTGTTGCATACTGTGTATTTGAAATGAGAACATTATTGCCTATAATATTGTAATACATCTAATTATAAATTACAATACATATAATTATAATATGATGTACATATAATGATATAAATTAAACTTTGGTCAAAGTTCTATTTATATCATCACCAAAGAGGGACTGAGAATTCAAACACTCCATGATCTAGAATTTAAACAATATTAGTACATAACATCTCAAAATAGACAATTGGAATTTGGGTTTCTTTCAAACCTGACAGAAGCACAGCAATTTCAAACTCCCTTCCAAAATCCTCAAAGTTGACCAACCTAAAAACAAATTAGGGGGAAAAACATAAAAAACACAAGTGCAATAAATGCCATACTCACCCCATCTTGGACTATACTAGTGTCAACAAGTCCACCTAGGGATTATATATATATATACACACACAATTGTTTGGGCAAGTTTCCCAGATTCTTTCCCTTAAAAAAAAAACCTTTTCCCTTCCACTCCACCTAAGTCCTTAAGACCACAAAAGACTCATAGGAGCCAAAATAATTATAATAAAATAAAATAAAATAAAATACTAAGGCAAAGTTTTCCCACACCCAACTTAGGCATCAATTTTCGTCACCATAAACACAAAGAACCATATGAAGGCGTAAAAACCTGCCCTAATTTTTGTAGTGTATTTTAGACAACCATAATCAAGCACAAGAACTCAGCGAGGATCTTCTTCAGAACTGGAAGAAAGCTTGTGCGGTGGAAGCTCATGCCCTCTGAAAATTAGGGCAAGTTTTTTTAATGATGGACAACTGTAGGGACCTTGGCCCTTCCTTGTTTTTGGATGCCCCATTCACTCAGGCTATTGCCCTGGTGCCAAGGCACATCAAAACAAAGGAAAGACCTTTGGCCCTACATCCTACTCCTATACAAGTCCCTTCTTTTCCCCACCTCACTTTTTTTCCTTTTCATTTCTTTTTTTTTTTTGAGGGGGGAGGGGTGGGGGGGTTTTGTTTCCCGCCTCCATACCTTCCCCTTCAATTGGGTGGTACCTGCCTACCTACCTACCTATTTGAATCTCAAAAAGAGCTGTAACAAATTTCAGTGTCCTTTGCAAAATGAGCGACTTAGGTGAGCAAGTAAGTGGGTAGGAGTAAGTAAAGAGGGTAGTACATATAGGTACCTATATCATAAGTACCCCCCATAACAAACCACAACCAACTTCAAAAAGTGTGGGAAGAAGAAGAAGAAAAAGAAGAAGAGTGGGAAGTGAGAACTGCAGAGGACGAGACACTTCCCAAAAAAAAAGGAGGAGGGGGTGGGTGCGGGGGGGAGGGGGGGGAAGAGGGTTCAAAAACCCAAAACCCAATTTCAAACTACTAGAGTCAAAGTGTGTGGGCGTGGTGGTTAAGTTAACAATAAGTTTTTGCAAACAAACTTCCCAATATCAAAAGATAGGCTGGTGAGCGTGATTAGCGCCCTTAATCTGAAGACCCTTAATTGGGATTAGCGAAAGCTTTAATTGGGATTAGCGCCAGCCTTAGTTGTGATTAGCAAGGCGTTTAATTAGGATTGGCGAGAGCCTTAATTGGGATTAGGGAAAGCCCTAATTGGGATTACCGTGAAAAGCTTAATTGGGATTAGCGAAAGCCCTAATTGGGATTACTGTGAAAACCTTATTTGGGATTAGCGTGCGAGCCTTAATTGGGATTAGTGACTAGCGTTAAGTGGGGTTAGAGAGTTGCGTGTGTTTTGTTTCATGTCTTTTGCTTTGCTTTGTTGCTGTTTTTCACGGTATGCTTTTGTTTGTTGGTTTGTTGTTGCTTGCTTCTTTCCTCCGTCGCCGCGCGCTTTGCGCTCTCGTGCCTGTTCTCTCTGGCTTTTCTGCGTTGGAGAGCGAGCTTTCTTTTGATTTCCGAGTAGCTGCCAATCCCACGCATGCCCCTGTGCCGTTTTCCTTGACGGAAAGCGTGTGTTCGAGTCACGGCAGTCCGAAGAAGCGGCGGAGTTTGGTGCTGCGGCTTTTGTGACTCTGTGTGTCTGTTTTCCGTTTTTTTTTGGGTTTTGCGCTTCTGTAGCTTGGGGGAGGAAACACCGAGTGTTTCTGTGCCCGCTCGTTGCTTCAACATATAGCAGGAAAATAGGAAGCAGAAGCAGAAAAACAAGAACTACAGGAACAAGAGGGTGTCTTTTCTTCTGAGAGTAAAGGAGTTTTTGAGGCGCTCTTGGGTTTTCCAGCGTCTTTCCAGGTTGTGAATTTTACGGTTGGCGAGAGCTTGAAACTAGTGGGAGGGAGCTCTCTTTCGAGCTCCCCCTTGGGTTGGAAGATGATGGGGTCTTTCATCACACGCGGAATGATGTAAGTGTGTTTTCTTGCACCCTTCTCTTGTCCGGTTTTGTTGTGTGGGTGGGTATTCTTGTTTCTGCGATGTTATTGGCGCCGCGGATGCATTAAGTTCATAGTCTGATGGCATGAACCTCAGCCATGAAGCAACCTTATGCCTCGTCACTGTAAGTCTTTAGCCCTGAAGAAAATCAAGTAAAGGAACTGGCTCATGGGGGCCCCCGGCAAGTCTTGATCTGAATTGCCAACGGAGGTTCTCGGGCCAAGAATTTTTTTTCTGAACAGAAAACCCAAATCAGCAATTGGTGTCTCATCAGATCCTAAACCCATCCTCAACCCTACTCTTGTACATCTTCTTTGCTTTGGTTTGCAGTACTGTCTGTGAGAGCACGTTGCAGTTTTTGGGTGGATGGTTGGGTGTTTGTTTGTGTGTGTGCATGCATGCAAGCAATTCTTTGTCTTGCTAATAATTATGAGCTTGTGGTTTTGCAAATCTTGCAGCATGGCATTGGGCTACGCTTACCCAGCATACGAGTGTTTCAAGATTGTGGAGCGGAACCGGCCAGACTTGGAGGAGCTGCGATTCTGGTGTCAGTACTGGTACTCACCTTCCACACATGCCGCACACATGCCTGCACATTCATTCCTTTGATTCCCACATATTCATTCTCTTGTCTCTCTTTCAGTTGCTGCAACACAAGAGGGAGGTAGGCGCAGTACAAGAACCCTTTTTGTCTCCGTCAGAACAAATTAGGTCACCAACGTGAGAGGGTAACATAATCCCCATGCACAGGAGGAGTTTCCTTCACAAGAGCACATCTGCAATAAATGCTCTGATTCTTGTTACTTAGTCTGCAGTTCTGGGAACTTTTGATGGTTGTAGTTGCAGTTGATGGTTTCTGTGTCTTTTTTTTTTGTATTGATGACACTGTGTGGGGTGGTTTCCACAGGATAATCATTGCAGTATTGACAGTGTTGGAACGAGTGGGAGATGTTCTTGTTTCTTGGTATGTGTTCTTGTTGTTGAGATTTCTCTCTCTGCAATATTTATAAAAATTTGTTTGTTTCCTGGTATGTCTGCACTTTGCAATGTGCAGATAACAGAAACATGTATGTTAATTCTTTAATGGTCTCTTCTTCAGTGGAACTCTGAAGAAGCGGTTTTTGTGTGCACCTGTTTGGTTGTCATGTCTGTGAAGGGAGTATCTGAATTCATTATTCTGACATGGTTTTTCTGCTGGTTATTCAGGGTACCTATGTACAGTGAGGCAAAGCTTGCATTCATCATTTATCTCTGGTACCCAAAGACCAAGGTGTGTGCTCCAGTACCTTTGGTAGCCTGATTGTAAAGGTCTACTGTTTTCTGTTACATGCTGAAAATCTCAGAAGTCTGATGGTTGCCATATTTTGTTTTGGTATTACACTTGGAGTGAACCTTAGGAATTGTCCACTACTACCTAACAAGTTGTCTGTAGCTTTCTGGGTTTAGAGATTTTGACTCTTGTTGGCTGATACAGTTCCCCTTTGCATCCCTTCTGAAACTTTGAAAAAATTTGCATGCCAGGGCACCACGTATGTGTACACGACTTTTCTTCGGCCCCTTGTGTCAAGGCATGAGCTAGAGATTGACCGCAATCTCAATGAGCTGAGTCTTAGGGCTGCTGATGTTGCGTTGGTGTGGTGGCAACGAGGATCTATTTACATCCAAGCCCGCTTCTATGAGCTTCTTCAGTTTATTGCTTCACAGTCCAACAGACCTCAAGCTGCACCCAGGAGGCCTCCAACTGCTCCAATCCCACCCCATAGTAGGGATCCTAACCAAGCGCACCTGCGAACTGGTTCACAGGTGAGAAACCTCTTTTTCTCTTAAATTTTGTCTGCACATCTCTTGGGCATGTTTGTTGCTGCATGCTCCAAGTACAACAGTTCAATCTCTGAACATATTTATCCCTATGTCTAATGTGGAATTGAATGGCTACTTTGAGGGCTTTTTTTGTGTGATGGAATCTGGAGTATCTAATGTGTATTGTGGCTAAATGCAGGGAAGCAATCAAGGGTATCCTCCTGGACCACCAGCAGGCTCAGGCGGTGGTGGGTACCCGCCGGTGGTTGATGGTTCATATCCTCCCGGTCAAGTAGCAAATGCTGGACAGTCTCTATACCCACCTGTTGGAGGGCCCTACCCTCCACCTCCTGCAGCGTATCCTCCAGGGCCTGGTGGCCTGCCCCAGAGGCGTGGTAATTCACGTGCTTCAGAGCTAGGTGAGGATGAAGATCTGGACTACAATTTTGTGGAGAGGCGTCCAATACCACCCAGAGGAGATCAAGATCCTCTGCAACCGCCATACAATACGAGGAACCGCCTGAGAACTGGACGTTCTGGATGAAGAAATTAGAGTAATTTCCTAGTTGATGGCGATTGAATATCGCACATCTCTCTGTACCTCCAGTACTATGATTGTGCCAAGAACGTAAGTTTTGTGCCCTGCAATCTGTAGCATTTTAATCCCTGGTGTTTTGACAGTCATGATATCTTTGCTACTCAAAGATTAGACTGTGTGCCAAACTGAGGCATTTAAAGTATTGCCAAAATTGGGTTTTTTAGGCTAGGCAGCATATTAGTGAGCAGGATTCTTTTGCTTGGACATGTAGTGTCAAATATAATCTTTCCAGCTCTCTGTAGCCAACTTGATATCTCTTGTACAGTCATGGATTGCCAACCTTGTCCATGATTTGCCAGAATTGTTCTTTCTTCTTGATTTGTCTCCTGCTCTGTTTGGTTTCTAACCAGGATCATTACTGGGTGAGCTTTCACATTTCTGCTGGCATTGTGACAGAAATTCAGTATTTTGGTTGTTGGTTCATGTATGATATTGACCTCCACACACTGCAAGAAGCTGATGATGAACTCCATGGGATGTTATAGTAGCTGGTCACTGCCATGGATATGTTGCTGTGGAAGGTGTCTGAATGTGCATGTCGACTGCCACTGTTCATATTGTCTGGTGGATTTTCTTCTCCTTTCAGAATTGCAATTACTCTCAAATTACTCTATTTCTTTTACTTTTTTTTGGTTTTTTCTCTTGTTTGGAAAAGAATTCCTCAGTTCTGGGTTTTTGTCTTTGTTTTCTCTGTTCCATGTTTGGGTTTTCCTCTTTCCCTCCGATGGCACTGCCACTCAAAGCTCCAAGGTCTTGTGGTGCATCCTTAACTGTCCTTTTTTGGGGTCTATTGTTGGCCTCTTTGTTAGAGTGTTCCCTTTTAGGAATTGTGGAGCACGAATGTCTATGATGATGAAAGAAACTCAACATGCATGTCAGGGGTGGTGTCAGAGGTACCCAGACAACAGACCAGAAACGTTCATTCTGCACTAAATGAGGATATGTAAGGCTTGAAAGAATCAGAGAGAGGCAGCCAAGTGAGCTGAAACCTCCATCAGTAGCTCAAGCCAAGTAACCATTAGGAGAGTGACCTCAAAGCAAATGTTTCCCTCCTTCTGTCTGCTTTCTCCTCTCTCTTTCTGATCCCACTTCTGGCTGTGTGCTCTATGGTTTTCACGAGTGTTGGCTGGTTCCTTGGTTTAGGGTTTAGGTTTTGGTTGAAGAGACTGGTTCTGGTTTGGTTTCAGTTCTTTTTCATATGTGGGATCTGCTTTCAGTTTTTAGGTTTAGGGGGTGGTTTCAGTTTCGGTTCTTTTTTAATTTAGTTTTCATTTAAGTTTGGGTTTTGATTCTCAGTTCTGTAACGGTGGGTTCCAGAAACCTCCAGTTCTGGTTTCACCATCCAAAATATTAAAATTGACAATTTAAAAAAAATACAAAAAATATTTTTTTTCATTACAATTAAAGGATTATTATTATGTTTTAAAAATTCTAAACTAGTTTAAACCTTAATCTACACTACATGTCTCTAAACAATCTGAAAGTACCTGAAGGAAATGAGTAGTGTATTTGTAGGGCACTTCAAATATGGGAATTTGACCATTCAAATTGCCCATTCAAATTGCCCTAGGGTGGCATAAAATTTCTCCCTGATTAGGGGTTTTCCCAGAAGATTTCCATTTCTTTTCCCGACAACTGTTTTTTTTATAAATTTTAAAAAACCTCTATTAATTGAAAACTATAATCAGAGTGCAAACATAAATTATAATGATAATTTTTTTAAATCCAATTAAATTACTGTAAACTCATACCACTAATTAACATTATGATTAAATATGCAACAAAAGCTCCATAGAAAAAAATGAACATTTATTTGATTGCAAAAGAAAAAAAGTGTTCAGCATTCAAAAAGATTTTCACCCATGCTCAATGAACTCATATTTCAGAATGAATTCATTTTAATTTGGAAACATTGGAAAGGGTGTGGACCTTTCTCATCCTCCTTCCAAATCGGTCAGTGTTTCACAATTTCTTTGTAACATTCAATCACTGTTGGATCTGAACAATCAATTGCAAAACACCAGTTTTCAACTCTGCATTGATTCACATCATTTTTCAATTCTTTGATGGTGATGATGTTTATCATAAAAAACTCTCTAGAAACATCAACATGAAGGGCGAAATCACAATCGTCCACCTAACGCATCTCTCAACTAGCTCGAATGAAAAATGAGTACATGCACAAATTATAAACAAACTTGTTATTCAATCCCTGAGTTTTCAATGAACAATGATCAGAAAAAAACATTATAACTTCTTGATTGATTGTTAGAATGTCATTCTTAGTAATAGTACGTTCGAGTCTGACCTTAAAAGATTGCATGATAGCTTGATGTGCTCCTAGTTTCACTTTGTGATAATGAACATCAATGAGAATGTTGGATCTTATTCTAAGGGCTACACCATTTTTTTACTATACATTCTTGCCTAGACCATATGAGACAACCAACTACATGAAACATGCTAGAAATGCTAGTTGGAGGATAGAATGATTATGAAGACTAATAATCTAAAGCATGAAAAGAACAAACATGTCCACAAATGAAGTCACATCCTTTTACTCTAACAAATCAACAATGTTTAAATCAACAGGAAACCCATGATGTTTTTGAAAATCCCGGAGGGCCTTTACTGGGTTTCATATTTGCTTGGAATTTTGACATGCCTTGTTCATTACATTTTCAAACTCTTTTGGATCTACATTGCGAAACTTACTCCCTTCTTCATAAACAACAATAGGACAAAGATTGACACCTTCATCATCTACTTCACAATTCACATTACGAAATTCCTTTCCATGCAATACAAAAAATTCTTTTAGCATCATGGTCGGTTTGATTTGCATTACTCATAGGCTTGACACAAATTGGTATTGACTCATCTTGAACTACTTGATTAGATTGCAACTCAAAACTAACCCAAGAAATCTTCAAATCAAAAAGGGTCTAGATATGAATCATCACACTTGCAACTCCAGGATTGAAAGATTTTGTAACTCGTTGATTTGAAAACATGTCCAATAGAGGTCTAACATGCTTTTGACATTACTTGTTCTTTTAGTTTTTCAAAACATTAGTAATATCCTCCATGCAAAAAAAAATGCAAAATACAAAAAACTAAAACAACAATTGTATCCAAGGGTGCATCAAATACAAAAATATCTCCAAGAGAAACTTCAAAAATGTTAAAATGTAGAAGTTTCTCTTGGAGATATTTTTGATACACCAATCTCCATTGTTCCATCACTCCATTGATTTAAGATCTACAACAAACAAAAAATTTAAATTAACATCACAATTTAAATGAAACATAATCCAACGAAAAGAAAGAAAATTGACACAATGTAAGAAACTACAAGATTTACCTAAACCCTGTCATTTTCCTCCAAAACAAGAAGCCCAATTTTATCAATTAGGTCCTTGTTTTCTTCCATAAGGTCCTCTTCAATTTCCATGAATTTTTTCATGGACCCCAATCTACCAACATGGGCATCATGTGATCATTTTTTAAAGATGTTTATAAGCATCTCAAGATTGTCTATGCCCAACTGGGAGTGCCAAAGGTTTGATAATGACAATACTAAAAACTCTTTCCACCTCAATTTGGGAATTAACAATCCCTAGAACTTGTTAAGCTACAAACCCAAGATACAAATTGAGCCTCATGCACTTTCCACCACTCTAACGGATTTTTTACCTCCTCTTCTATGAATTTTTTAACCTTGAAATGATTCAACTATTCATTCACCATTGATGATTTCATCTCCTCATCAATTTCCATGAGATTATACAAACTTATGGTTTCAATATTTTGGGACATAAAGCTAGGAGTTTTGGCACCTACATCACTTGGGTTTAGAAAGTTGTATGTAGAAACAATGAGTGGAAGTAAAACTTGGTGATCATATTCACCAACAATCTACAATGCTCTTCCCTCGCCAACAAACTGAATGATGAGCCCCAAGGTCTTGTAACGAAGGTTTAATATCATGCACAACATGTTATGAGCTTTGGCCTCTTACAAAGAAAACATAAATGAAAGGAAAAAGTTTAAGACTTGTATCACTTTTTTTTTTTAATGTTTTATCAAAAGAATTAAAACTTTCCATCAAAGTCTTGAATCTAGTTAAAGTCAAATGTTAAACAACCTATTCAGAACTTACATATAAGTGATATGACAATAACAAAGGCATCTTTGTTTTTTTTAATTTTTTTAAGCACCATATTCACAAGCAGAATTTCAATATCTTTTCCATCAATTCACATCCCTTTTTTTATATATAATTCAATTGAATCTTAATCAAATTATATAATTCAATTCAACTTGCATGCAATATCATTCGAAATGGAACTTAATTTCCTCATTGAAATCAATTTGTATTTATTTATAATTGATGAGTTGATTATCACTGCAATGCATAACAAGAATTAAATGTATATATTAAAAATTATTATTATTTGTATGTGATATTCATACCTAACTCCCACCTAACTGAGTCACTTCAAAGTTTCTACCCATTTAAATGGACATGAAAAGACAAATTAACATGTGCCTTGTCATTTTCATGTTATGTATATTAAAATCGTGTAATAACTTGACCCTTTGAAGCCTATCCACTTAACCCTTTCCCTTGCAAGGAAACAAAAGAGAAAATATTTTGCTTAGTTTGTAACGTATTACACTAGTAAGATGAATTTCTATTCATGAAATTACATCCCAAATTCAAAACCCTATTTTGCAAAACTGAGCAATTTTCTAGATTGGGTGGATGAATGGAATTTGTGTTCTTTTCCAAAGTACTAAGGGTACCCATAAGCTATTCCCAATTTTTTGGTTTAAAGTTTCTAAACTCCTTCATCATAATATAACCCCACTAAGTCCCAAGAAATAAAATTTTAAAATAAACCAAAAAATATGATTCTGTGTATATAATATTTCAAAACAGAATTCAACCAGTGATTTTTTTTGAAATTTAAAAAAAAAATTGGGAACATTTTGGAAAAATGTGTTTTTCTAGTGTAAATTCAACTAGGTAATTTTGATAAATTCTTGGCAGAAAAAATCACCAAATTCTCAATATCACGATTTTGATGGGCAGGGGAAACCCCCTGAATTTAACCAACTTTTAGTTAATTATCCACTAGGGCGTACAACCTACATTACTAGCTAATAGGGAATGACTTCATGGATGGCACTCCAAGACCAAGATTTGGATGAGTATCGTCCATTTTGAATCGGTACCGGTTTATAACATGTTTACGGAAAACGATAAAGAGGCGTGTAATAACCAGGTCAGTTGATTTCCAACCATAGTTATATGATCTAGCGTACCAAGATCTCTAACCCATGGTTAACCCTTCGTCTTCCCCCCAGCTCGCCCCTCCCTCTCAATCTCTCTCTCATTGCGTCGGTTTGCAAACGTGCAGTTTCTTTTTTTCCCTTCGCGTTTCTTTTCAAGCTTTTTCTCCGGTATGTAATTTACAGTGTGTTTGTGGCATGCTTATTTTTCTCTCTTTGTTTTTTTGCTTT
>Ga0209611_10008509_pt1 | contig 15995 bp, 18 predicted proteins | sample S1TSphgellanicum_3_FD_187693 | JGI IMG/M metagenome (GOLD analysis project Ga0209611, IMG submission 187693) | Host-associated microbial communities from peat moss isolated from Minnesota, USA - S1T2_Fc - Sphagnum magellanicum MG (SPAdes) (version 2) | ecosystem: Host-associated > Plants > Peat...
CTCCTCTTCCGTACAATGCTAATGCGGGTTACCCTCCTCCAAGACCTGGCCCAATTCCACCAGGTGCTGTTCCCTATGGTGTTGCATCTGGTCTTCGTCCTCCACGCTTCTCGCGTGGTCAACAATTCAGATCCAGGTTTCGGGTAGGTAACTGAGACTGTAAATGTTCCAATTAAAAACCTTGTTAGGCTGCACAATAACAGCAGCCACCATTATTTTAGTGGAAACAAATTCACTTAGTATTGTGGATGGTATAAATGGAGTGGGGAAAGTGAGGAGAATTGAGTTTTTGGTTTGTTGGGGAAAACAGACTGGATTCCAGTCGAGTGGGCGAATCTGGAGGAGTACTTTTGCGGGTTGTCGAGATTATTGGGCTGCAATTTTGTTTGTTGTGCATTTCTGGGCAGTAATTGGCGTATGCATATACCTTGGTGTCATGGGAATCCGAAAGACCAATCACAACAATGCCATTCGTGCTCGTGATTCTGTACATGCATTGGTCAATTCTCTTAATTCGACACTGTCACCATCACCAGCACCAACACCGCTGCCTGCCTCATCCTACAGTATACGTGATTGGGCACCACAGTTGGCAACTGCAGCTGGCGCTGCAGTGATTTTTGCTTGGATATGGCAATCCCTTATACGCATGTTCCCCCGGACTATGATTTACACATGCTTGATAATGGGTTCTATTGCAACAGGTACTACTTGATGCAGAATTTCATGGTGGTTTTTTTTTTGGGCAGGGGGGAGGTGGGAATCCTCATCTTTTTGTGCTACTCTCAATGCATGGTGGTCAAATGGGTGCTATAGAGATCAGGGAATGTTTCATTTTGAGAGTCTTCTTCTGTGGTTCACATGGTTTGTCCATATGCTTATGCCTTTATATCTTTGTGAAAAACCAGATAGTCTTTCTTGAAAATCCAGCTGCTGACACTTTGAATATGGGGAGTAATTTTAGCACCTTTAGAACTTGTGCATCAAGTCTCATTTACTGTGAGTATTTTTATAATTTTTTTTTTTTTTTCAACAACAGGTCTACTTGGAATCATTCTCATCTCCACAGGAAATGTAAAAGGCCTTGTTGGGCTTATTTTTATTGCTGCTGCATTGTTTCAAGCTCTCTTTGTCCAATTGGTTAAAGCCCGGTAAGTCCTTTATCTCCCTATCCATGCCACCACCCTATTTTATCGGTGTGAAAAATAAGAGAATCCTTCATTCCAGAGGCAAAGAACTAGTCAGCAGCCACAGAGATGAATCATGAAAAATTCGTATTTGATTTGGGTTTGTCTATCTAGCAAGTCTAATGATCAAATTCCAGACCTTGGAATATTCTTTCTTTTTCATGCAGATGGTATAGTTTTTGTGCTGTGATCAGAGGTATGGGTTAGAGCAGATTGGTGGGTTTCCTATACTGAATAACACAGGTCACTCAAGCATCAAAGGCTAGGAGGATTAGAGACCATCAAATAAGATAAATGTACGCTAAAAGACTCCAAACCCTAGATTTTGCAACCCCAAACTCCTTAACCATAACTGAGATATACTTTGCAAGACCATCAAAGAAATTATTGAAAATTCAAGTTTTTGCAGCTGTGTGAACATATCTGGTGGGGCTTTTGTGTCAAAACTGCAGGATCCCATTTGCAGCAATAATGCTCAAAAAGGTACTGTTGGTGACAGGCCGGTACCCAGGGCTATATTTTGTCTCATACTCTGCAGTGCTTATTGCTATGTGCTGGATGGCAATTTGGATATTCGGGGCTGCAGGAGCAGTCAGCATTCCATACGGGGGTTATTACGTTGCACTATTGATAATTAGCCTTGCATGGTCTATTGAAGTGCTGCGTAATACTGTGAATATAACAGTTGCTGGCACTGTAGGAACTTTTTACTTTCAGGTAGATCATCGCACTCAAAGTTCCAGCACCATTGGATGTGGGCTTGGAACGAGACCTCTTAAATTTCACAAATTGAACATGGTTTGGGGTGGCAGATGCAATGATTTAAGAAAAAGAAAATTGTGTTCAACAGACACATGTTGGTCAGTATTGCACGTGTATGAACATCACTGGAAGATTATGTCTTGTAATAATGTGGTGAAGAAAATGACATAATCTGCCACACCAGACCTTAACGATTTGCTAACTTCCTGTGGTGTTAGTTATGCAAGGCTCATGCAGCATGTGCTGAAGAGTGTTTGATGATATATTATCATGATAGGTACAGATTTCTTGATCCTACTAGTCAGAAGGCTAAAATCACAAAATTGGAATTCTGCAGGAGCATGCCATGCCTCACAACCCAACATTACGTGCTCTGGTCCATGCTTGCACAATCTCATTTGGGAGCGTTTGCTTGGGCTCATTATTTGTGGCCATCATTCAGACTTTACATTCCATAGTAAATTTTCTGGGTCGCATGCATGCATGCACCCTCTTTTTCAGATCCATGAAAATCTGGCTTACTTGTGAACACTAGACCTTGAAGCCAAACCTGAAAACCTGACTCTAAGTTGCAAGACCTAAAGCTGAAATTGCACCCTTATTTATTTCCACCCAATCTTAATACTTGGCTGTTCAGATTCTTGTATCTTTAACATATTTTCTTGACTGTTTCTTATAATTGAGGTCATATCACCATGAATCTAAAACACCCAAGAGCTTGCAATTTGGCTTTGTGTCATCATGATAGAGCATCTTCAAGTTTTGGGTCCTCGTGTTTTCTGCTGTGCATATTTTCTCTGAGTTTTTGGTTTCATTGGTTTCATATTTGGGGTTGGTGTTGAAATGCTTCCAGGCACAAAGTATAGCCAATGGGCAGCATGGACATGAGTTCCTTTTCTCATGTGTAACTTGCTTCCTTGGTATCCTTGACAACTTGATACGCTACTTCAACAAGTGGGCCTTTGTTCAGGTGTGTTGTGGAACTCCTTTACATGATATAAGTGTGTTGGGATTTGTGGGCTCCATATGTCATTCATTAAGAGAAGTTCATCGTTGCAAAACGTCTCTAGTTTTTAGCCTGTAGAAAAGGAAGGGACCAAATCTCATCTCAAAAATATCTTTATTCTGTGGACAATTCACTGGCAGGTGGCAGTTCATGGCAAGAATTTCACGAGGGCAGCAAGGGACACATGGGATAGGTTTCAAGTGGAGCGTATGGATTTGTTGATCAATGATGACTTGACAGGTGCAGTCCTATTCTCAGGCTGCATAGTTGGCGGTGGTGTCACAGCCCTTGTGGCTGGAATCTGGACCTTTGCAACACACCGTAACCTCACAGTCGGCATCACTATTGTCTCCTTCTTCATTGGTTATTTTTTGGTAAGAGAAACTGCAAAACCTGACACCACAGAGTTCCTGAGTTTTGGCCAAGATGATGTCTATAGCTGGAGTGGGGCACAGTACAAGATTAGTATAATTATCATGCCCATGGGGTTTTCAAGTCTTCTCAAGAAAGAGATCCAAAAACATATGATTAGTATGGCATCATGACAACAGGATAGATAAGTTGGAGACACACATTACAGAAGGAAATTGAGAGATGTTGGGGAACACAACCAGGTTTATGGGTTTAGGGTTTATGGGTTCATGTTTGCAGAAAAACCTGAGTTCAGTTCAGAAAAACCAAGTGACAGCAGCAAGAAATGGGTTGGGGTGTGAGTTGTTTTGTGTAGGGTAAAGCCCCGGGGGTGGGGGCATTCCCAAAATAAGAGGCCAAGGACGAGGTGGTAGCCAAGTCCAGCCCCACATTTGGGAATGTCCCCCACCCATGGGCTTTGCCCATTGTAAAGCAAGAGGCAAATGTTATCATGAACATATGTGGATCACAAGAAGTAGGAGAGGGATGGTTCATACACCTACTTCTTAAGAGTGGGACAGATCTTCCACTTATAAGTAGGTAGTATTTCCCTCCCACTCTTAAGGAGTAGGCATGAGATCCCTCCTCCTTTCTAAGAGGGATATTTGCAAATAGAAGGTGCCCTCCAAATACACTAGGTAATTTCTGCGAGTGCTTTACCAAAGTGATTTACGTGTGCAGCAATAGAAATGGGTCTTTCAGATCTGCCATCAAGAAGCTTTTTCAGTCACTACTACCAAAGAGAGAGTCACAAGTTTTGAGACAAGAGGCTCAAACCATTAGTGGAATCATGAAACATCACAAGAATGTTGGAAAACCCTTGTATTTCCATGAAACCAATAATGCACACTAAAAGGGAATTTCCTGTCATGTTTGTGCAGATGTATCTGACGATGGTGGTTGCAGAAAGTGGAGTGGCTGCATACTACGTATGCTTTGCTGAGGACCCTAAAGTACTAGAAAGTAATGATCCGCCATTGTACCAATACATGTGTGACCGAAAGTTATATCTTGAACAACAAAGCCAGTTATCATAAAAGAGGTTTGCTGTGCAAAGTACTATTTCAACTCCAACCCTAAACCCTAAACCCTAAACTCTATCAACTCTTTTAACACAAGCATGAAAGCTTGCTTGCAACGAATATCTTTGAGAATGCTCTGCATCTAGAAAAAGTGGAAATTATTTCACAAAGCAAGGGCATTTATTCACCAAGGATCATGTACATTTGGAGTGCTTGTTTGGTCCAAATTTCACAGGTTACGACCTAATTGCTGATCCTTGCGTGTGGAGATTGACGTGTAGAGAGATAGAACCATTAGTGTTAAAATCTTTGTAACCTTCCATGATACCGTCTTTTGCATGAAAGAGTCGCCCCTCTTTCTTTCATCATGTCTTTAGTTGAGACTGAAAAATAGTTCTGAGATTAAAAAGTTTGTCCATTGTAAAGTACCTGAAAACTTGGGGGAACTACCGAGCCTCGGTTTAGCTGAAATTGAGGTCCAAATCAAACGTGAGGATGCAAATCAATTTATATACAGGAATCAAATAGATGGGTAAACTGTTTCTTACTCTTCATTGAATCAAAGCATTTTGAGGAGCAAATTCCTTCAAATCTTCTCAAGTGATATCTGAGAAGTTTAAGACTCATGGAAAAGGGGTTGAAAAAGGTTTTCAAATTCTTCTATGTTTATTGAACCCGATCAAATTTATAATCTTTCCAATCACTTGATAGATCAATTCATGGTAGGATTCTTCTTTTGGATGGATAAATAGAAGTGATAAAAAATTATTTCTTTCGGGCAATGTTGGGCAGGCTGTTTATAAAAAAATATGTACATAAAAATCTCATTATTTCTATGCATATATGTTCAAACTAAACACAATGTATAAATTCAAATTCAAAAAATAATTAAACAACTTTATGAATACAAAAAAAATCAAACTCACTTCTTTAAATAGACTAGATGATTCTTATTAATAACTAAAATGATTATTTGACATTAATTCAAAATATGGGGCACAAACTAGTAATTAAAATAATATGAATATAAATAACTAATATATTAATAACTAATAATACTAAGAATGATCAGATTCTAATTTAATATATATATAAACCAAATCTGTATTTAATACATGATAACATTTAATTAATGAAATAATTACGAATTTTGATTTATTATTTTTAAAAAAGGTCAATTTTATACTTAATATATATTAACATTTGATTAATTGAATAAATACGGATTTTTGATTTAACACTTTAAAAAAATCAAATTTTTACTCGATATGTACTAATATACGATTAATTAAATAATTTTTAAAAATTAACTTTATATGTAAAGAAACCAAATATGTAATTTGATATGTGTTAATATCTGATTGATGAAATAACTGTAAACTAACATTTATAAAACTCAGATCTGCGTTTAATACATGTTAGTAACTATAAATTAATACTTATAAAATTAACACAAGTATATTGGCTTAAATATATCAGCTGGAGAAAGATAAATACAAATTTTATAAAAAAAAATTATAAGTTGGATGAAGGTATATGGTTTTGCAAAATGATTAGTCCGGGTAATGGTACACATAAATGATGAACATTCACCCTGGTTCTAAGGCAACAATAGGGGTAATATTTCATTTCCCCCTATATATATACCATATGGGTCTAAGTGGGTAAACATAAGATAAATGAAATATTTACACAAGTATGGGGCACATGAAATTTCAAACATCATATCAAAAGATTTAACAAAAAAATTAAAATTAAATTATCAATAGCATTAGCATTATATATATATATATATATAGATATGTTCAGAAGAATTTTTATAATGAAAAAATGGTACAAAAATAGGGTTCAAGAGCATATGACAAGAGGTTTTTTTTTTTGAATAAAAATAAAATGTCAAAATAAAATAACATAAAATAGTTCATCACCATAATTTGAACCAATCCATCATAACCATGTGCATGAAAAAAATATGGAAATGCATGTATGGTATATAAATGATTTTGGCATATGCCATCTCTTTACCCACTTCAAAACAATTACCATCCCATGCATAAAAGATAAACCCTCAACTATATACTAAAATATATAGTAAAATAAAGCCGTAATGAATCTGAAATATTTATCAGCTGGGTAGGGTAATTATTAATTAAAAAGGTAATCAAAACAAAGGGGTGTGTCACATTGTGGCCTTGCCATTTACATTTTTTAAAAAAAGAAGTATTATTTTAAGGCAAAAATAAAATAAAATTATGGAAACTCAAATATTTCACCATGCAAAAGTATATATAGTCTTCAAAAAGTCCTCTATAAAAGAAAACAAAATCCTTCAAGAGATTAGAATTCTGTAACTAATCTCAAGTTAGTGTAAGGCCCTTGGGGGTCCGATTTCAACTTTTGCACCAATAGGAATGCTTGATTGGAGTTGAACCTTGGCCTTGACTCCTTGTGCAAAGTGGGTCTTAATTACAATTGTGAAGAGTTTGTGTGTATGTCCACAAGACTGAGGTATTTTGCTATTGACACAACACATAAAAAGGAAGACATCAAAGATGTATCACTCAACTAGTGCTACAAAATTGTTCTGCTGGAACCTCTTGACATTGCAATTTTCTTCAGAGAAATGAATGTATCAACATGGGTGTGACAACCCAATGAATGTGATGCCTGAACTCCCATTCAAATATCTAAAATGAACCGTTTGACAACTTTTGTCAAATTGTATAAAACTCAACTTCCTTGTGTGAGTACTTATTTCAAATCCCCCAAGTCTAGCTTGCTTCAAATCCAAGAGCTTCAAATCCCCCAAGTCTAGCTTGCTTCAAACCCAAGAGCTTCAAATCCCCGAGTCTAGCTTGCTTCAAATTCAAACCCAAGAACTTCAAATCCTTTCTTTAGCTTGAATGGATTGCAAAACAGCAAATATCAAAATATGGTTTGGAATAAATTCGTCTCTGGAAAGTCCTCTGTATTTTTGCCCTTGATCATCATCATCATCATCCGCATAGTCACTTTATCTGATAAATTGGAAAGAGTCATCAACCTGTCCAGTCGTGGAATTTGATACAAACTGCACATTGCACAATATTGACAACACAAAAATTGTTATTCTGGATCAACACAAGCTGCCTATTCGACAGATCACAAACCAAGATATCTCACATTTAGCATCAAATCCCTACCTAACTAACTAATTTTGAGTAAGCAGAATCACACAATTCAATCTCTCATGCTCTTAGCTTCAATTTTGAACTTCACCACTCACTTTTGATCCCCAGATTCCACATGACTTTTGGAAACTAAAATCCCTCTAAATCCATCTCAGAAATAATACACATCACACTTTCTTCATGTAAACAGTGGCTGTCTGCTGTCTGATTGTTGAATGAGCTTTAAGCATCTGAGCGGTGCTGTATTCCAACTCTTTGATTTTCATTCACTCAAGTGACAGTAGTCAAGACATTAAAGGGACAAGCCAGGAATGGGTATCTGTCCACCCACTTCAGTTTTTTTTGTCAAGGAGGTTGGGAGGGATGGAGTAAGTTTGTAAGAGGAAAGGGTAGGTGCATAGGTAGGTACATAGAGGGGAGAGGCAAATTTGTAGGTAGGTATGAAGGCTTCAGATAAACAGACAGACAGAGACCATTATATTTGTTATATAGATTAGGGTATATGGTCCTTACTTGAATGAGGAGGCTAGTTGGATCAGCTTGGATGTAGGTGTATCCAAATTCAGAAATACGCACTAAACTCCATGCTGGAGGCTGGAAAAACCACAGGTAAATCTTTGCATTAGATTGCAAGCTTTGATGACAAAAAATGACAGCAATCTCTGCTACATGTGTCTCCTTGGAAACAATTTTCTCAATATTCTGTAAGGATTTTAAAAGCAAGCAGATTGCAAGCCCTTTTGGTGACAGAAATGACTGCAGTCTCTGCTTACATCTTGTTGGAAAAAATATTTCTCAATGTTTTGGGAAGGATTTTCAAAGCAAGTGATTCTGATTATTTATGACTTACTGCTGTTGAAGTTGGATCAAGAGTGAATCCTGCTGTACCAATAACTGCATGCACAGGTGCTGTGTAAACCGTATTGTTGTATGTGTCTATCCCACTTGTATTTGTTGGGTAACCTAAGCACTTGCTCTGGTAGACAGCACAAGTACGCTCATAGTTGTGGACATGTCCCCAGACTGCCAGATCAACCTACACCACAACATATTGCCAAAATCATCAACACATAAGATATCACTTCTATCTCTGCTTTCCAAATCCTCCTTCTTCATGATCTTCTTATACCAATAATCATGCTTGAAAATTTTGGTTGTGTTTTTCAGCACACAGATCTGGGCTCAAAACTGGTGTAATATTCCCTGGAGTGCCAGTTGCTTGTAAATGTGGATGCAGTTCAAAGGCTGGATTGAATGAAAAGCAAGGATCATGAAACCAATGTCAGGATGTAAGAGGAGCATTACCTTGGCATTGAGAAGCAAAGGCTCAATTACAGGAGGGAATGAGGTGTCTACAACTGTGCCTATAATGTCGTCTATGATACTGTTCTGGTATGATGAGTATGCAGGCCGATGCCTGCATATTAACAAGAAATAACATCTTTTTAAACCTTTGATCAAAAGAGTTGTTGATACATCCAAGCCTGCATCTGATACCCTGGCAGCGTTTATTCCAAATTACAGGAGGATATGAAGGAAAAAAAGTTCTTGGTGTTCTACTGTGTTTGTCATGGTCAAATATATCAATAAACAATGCTGGTAGAGTACCTACAGATGCTTCCATGGATCCCCTACATGATATTTCCACCAGTTCTAACAGCTCCAGAACAAATTGCTGTTGGATTTGTTGTTCTTCAAATTGGCTACACAATTTTTGAAAAAAGGACATGGGAGTAGTTTCCAAGAGCACAACATACCCAGCAAAGATTAACCAAGGAGTTGACGAACGGTTCACTGAAGCGAGATCACTCTGGATCCAGTTATACTGCAAGATCACCAATGTCAGAGTCAGATGATTTCAAAGGAAGTTGTGGCTACATTGATGAATTTGCTCGGCACAAATCTATCTCAGGTAAACACTTTTCATCAACTTGCCTGTTCACTGCCAGCAGTCCAGTTGTGCTCAGTGGACATCACTGTGAAATGCACAGGACCTGACTCAATAGAATACCATGGTTTGTCTGCTGCTGGTGTCGGCATTTGAAAGTATGACTCATATGCCACACCACACTCACCCCCAGAATCTGAAGTATCGTATACAGATCCTGAATCTGGAAAATCCCTGCCAAGAGCAAATCACCTAATAATGAATCTGGAGCATTTCAGGATCCTCAAGATTTGAGGAATCAGAAGACAGAGAGAGAGGAAACTTGTTACTCAAAACCCTATGACCTTTCAAGAGGAAGAAGCTTTGTGTGTGAAGCTATGACAAGGAGCCATGGCTACTTGAATCTAACTTCATATAGAGGGTAAAGAGACTCACAGACATGCTTGGTTGGTAGTCTTCAAGTCATTCTTATTTTGAAATCCTCACATTGTCAGAGGATGTGAAGCAAAAAAAATTATCTATACCTATATACCTATATACCTCTCATGGTTACCGATGGCAGTCATGTAAGAGACTGCAGAAGCGACTGGGGTTATCATCTCCAGAAAAGAGTCCCACTCTACCATAAATCCTGTGGCATAACTGATGTCGCCAATATGGATCACCATGTCCACATCCTTATCTGTAGAAAGTCGCTCTGACAGTGCATCAATGACCCCCAGAGCTCCCGGCTGCACAAGCCAGATCACTTAAATCAGTATGTTCTTCTGCTTCTACTTTGGAAGGCTTCCTAAATGCTTGCTATTATCATTCATGTTTCAAGCCTGTGTTGGATTTCTCTTTACTTGGTCCTCTCTTTTGCAAGTTCAATTCTGTTATTGCTTTCTTACTTTCATATATTTCAGCACTCTGAGCTCTGCTCAAGGTTACAGTTTCTTATTGTCTGCCAAAGGCTTTGTAGATATCTTTGTCCTTTGATGTACCTGAACATAGTGTTCATCTGAGTTATCACGCTCTGCTTTGCCCATGTCTCCATACATCACCACTCTCAATGAACTTCCTCCTGCAGCTGGTGGTGTAGTGAAGGTTTTGTTTGCTGTCAATCCTGCAACAGAACTGCCATAGCCAAATTCCACACACAGTTTGGTCAATCTAGCAGATTATCTCTGAAGCCTGGATGCAAACTGCAGAGAAACTCAAACCATTTCAGGTAATTTGAGCTTGCACATGAACAACCCATTGTGTGAAGCCAAAGTGCAGTCAGAAAGTGAATCTGCTTGAGAAGCTTGAAAAATTAAGCTGGTGAAAGATAAGCAAGCTCTCCTCAAGTTTTGTTATTTTCATTTCATCTTTGCTTTACCTCCCATAGTAGTAGCTGTAGCTGGTGGATGGAGCCAGTCCTGTCATAGAGGCTGTGTGGATGTAGCCTGGATTGTGCCATCCAAAATCAGTTGCTGGACTTTCCACTTGAGCTGCATCAAATGTTCAATGAGTTTAGGTCCTCATTTGAAACTTTCTTGAACCAAAAACTGAAGGAGAAAAAATGGCATTGACTTTCATGAAACCAACATCTGTTGTTACTTCAGAATATGTGATGCTAGTCTCTGTTTGCAAAACAGATTTTTTTTCTCTGTATGTTCTTATGATCTGGTCATGCCAGACAATGTATGCAAGAGAGTGATCCTTGTTATTGAAGACACTTCCCCTCTCATGAATTTTCCATTGCCCATCTAAGACAATGTTTAAGTTGGATCTTGTTTTATCAGAGCTCAAGAGAGCTGAAGGAGAGGCACTGAAGATTCAAACTTTGAAGTTCCTTTCCAACAATTGGGCTAGGAACTTACAACACATTTGACTCTGATTGAAAGTTGAGACAGTGGAGGTGGAGCTTCCTCCATTGTAGTATAACTCTTGTGGATTTCCATTACCACTCACCCACGTCAGTCTCATCTGCAGACCAACGAAGATAGTCACAAGTGACAAAGGAAGTCTTTGCTCATTGATCTGGCATGCTTCAGGAGCTCAAATCATGCAAGGAGTCCATGGAGCAATCCATGTTGCATGCTGAAATAATGTGGCAAACAAACAGAAAGACTGCGATGATAAACATCATGAGACAGGAGTTGCTGTTTGTACATACCGAAGTTCCAGTAGAATCTAGGCTGGAGAGATGGCCATAGAGAGGTGATGAAGGATTAGCGAACGAAAGGGCATTGGAGGTTTCCAAAACACATGGAACATCCAATCCACCTGTGAAAAACACAAACACCACATCTGTCCTGATGTTGATGATGCGGAAGGTGATAGAGCCATTGCAGGTCTTAACCAGGCATTGATCTAGAACTTCTTTTTGACACTGGCTGTTCCCACAGGACAGGTACTGTGGATCTGCACTCACAAACTGATACTGCATAATGCAAACCACCACCCACTCAGATCATGGTTTGATCACACTTGCTTGCTTCTCAATTGGAGCTTGATGCAAGGCTGTCAAGAAGTATCATGCAGCATGTTTAAAAGCATCAAAATGTGTTGTAAATATGAATTTCAACAGATGTTGCTTTTAAAATTATCAATATTAAGATTCTCTCCAATTTTGAGAAGGAATGGTACACAATTGAAACAGAGAAAACATTTGAAACTGTTCACTTTGAGCAGATTTTGAATGCTTTAAACATGCAAAAGAACTCATGAAATATCATCAATTTGAATCAAATTTTGATCATTGCAAATTTGCAATTATTGGAGCCTACTCCCAAAAGAAAATTGGCAATACGAATTATTGTGCTCCCCTTGTGATATTCTTCAAAAATTCAGGATTACAATGATTCAAGGTCAACACTTGAGATGCATACTTGCTGGACTCCTTTGCATCATCAGCTGCACAGAACTCTTCTAGATGTGTTTTTCTTAAGTACTCAAGATCTTGTGATACTGGTAAAGAGAAGTGCTACTGGTCAAGTACCTTCACAGGGTAGAGACAAGTGAGAGGTTGCGAGCTTGTGTCCCCTGTCTCCAAATACAGTGCCTTGTTCAATGGACAGTCATTTGTGCTGCACATTTCTCAGAAATATTCAGCTTCGGGACGATTCATCAATACTGGTTGTGCTAATCCTCTACAACTAGAATGTTGGATTTTTGTAAATTTAGTACACGAGTATGTGGTTGTCAAAACTCACAAACAAAAAGAGTTGCAGCACATTGACAAGAGTTGAGATGCAACATCGAATAGAGTTTGAGGTGAAGAGACAAGAATGCAGAGAGCAGGGATCGGAGGAGAGACTGAACTCAGCTGTGGAGGGCGAGAAAACAGCAATCCAATCTGAGGCACTTGGAACCAGAACTCCGGATACTGTGACAGTCACGTTCTGCACGTCCTGAAGAGAGCCAGATGCGCTGATGGACATGGAGAGATAAGAATTGGAATCATTGCAGCTTCCAAGCTTCCGCCTGTTGATGGAACTAAATTTCGGGTCTCTGAGCCCATGGTGGCTCAATTCTACGTCTTCGTCTTCGTCGTCTTCTTCTTCTCTAACGGGCTTTGAAGAACTCAGACTAGAATCGCCAAATCCTTGCAAATTTCTCACTGGTTTCCATCTGGCTCCCTCACATCTTCGTAGGAAGGGGGAGCTTAACATCGCGAAACTCAGAATAAGTATGATTATGGAGAATTTCGTGAGACGAGCTTGAGTTTTGCAATAATTACTAGCCATCATGATGTCTCCGAGGATTCACTCGATTCTTAGGGTCGTCGGAGTACAGTCTAAGACACAAAACAGCAAGAAGATTATCTGCTGTTGTTCTTGGAGCCTCAGAGTTGCATGTCGTGGGAAGCCTTCTGAAATTGATAAAAACTTCACGAATTTGTTTCGTGTTGTAACATGCGCACCGTGGCGAGACTTGGTCGGCGCCCTCCTCAAACAGAAGAAGCGGAGAAATCATGAGTACCAAAAGCATTGATCCGTCTTTTTTATGATCGAAGTCCTTGAGAGCCACCCCACGAAGCATCTTGGTAAGACACACGACGCTTGCACTGGGTCCAAGCATGAAGACCGTCTCCGATTCTCGAGTATGCAATCTAAACCCATGAGCTTCTAGAACTCTGGCCGGCCGGCCGGCAAATTTTTGGAACATCGGCAAGAATACTACCTCGTTTATCCAGAGAACCGAATTGGGTTTTGACATTAGTCACTTGATGATCCGTATAAGGAAACGACATGACAGCGAATTCAAAAGACACCAAGATCGACTTTTTCCTATTTGCAACTACATCGGATCATTCTCGGCCGGCGTCACAACCTACTTATAGGAAGAAAGCAAACCAATTCCGCCTGCCATCTATAAGTGCACAAAAAACTCGCGTGGGCTCCATCAAAGAACCAAGTTCCGAGAAAAAATTCGACGGATGAGGTGTCGAATTTTGCGGAAACCGAACGCTGATGATCAACTGGGCTGATGGACATGAATCTCCATCAAAAGACGAAATTCCAGAGAAAGTGTTTTAGAGCATGAAGTGTCATATCAATTCATCTTGCTCTCATTTGTGTCCCTCCCTTTGATTGCGGAAGATTAAACACTTCATGCTCTCTGAATTCTTTCTTTGAAATTCCGTGGTTTGATGGATGAATCAGACCCCCTGTGCGATCAGCACCCCCGCCCCCCGGCGCCCCCCCCCCCATCCCCTCCCCGTGCGCTTTGATTGCCACCAAATTTGACACTTCATGCTCTTGAATTTTTTCTTCGAAATTCCGTTGTTTGATGGTCGATCGGCACGCTTGATTGATTGATTGATTGCTTGCCTTCGGTTTCTGCAAATTTGACACTTCCTGTTCGTATGGCTCTCAGTTGTGCCCCTCCCCTTCAGTGCCAAGGAGGAGAGGACCAAATCAGTCCCTCCAAATCCCCCAAGCAACTAAAATGTAACATAGATCTGTTTTCAAATCTCGGAGTTGAATAGCAATTACAACACCTGAGTTTGAAAACCCTAAATACAAATATGAATCGAACAGGAACTGCAGCCAGCTGAATGTATCACCATGAATCTGACAAAATGCCATGAAACTATGAATGCCATGCCAACAACTACAGCAACTCAATGTATCTATCTATCACCTAAGAATCTGAAAAGAATTGTATGAACCATGAATCTGAAAAAATGTATGAACTATGAAATTTCTAAATCCATGAAAAGTGTCAACAATGAACATGCAAATGTATTGGCTGAATCAAAAGCTCTAAAGAAATATATCTGAATGTATATGACTCTATGTCAAGTATGAATCTACAAATGTAATGTATTGATGAGCTCAATAGGAAGCCCCAAAATCATCAAAACAAAATCACATTCCTTTACGTGCCACATCTGCTGCCAAATGAGGTACGAACTTGAAATCAATCACAAAATTACTTACTATTGAGCAATTTTGAAGATGCCTGAAAACATGCCCAGATGTTGTGTTGACATTAAGAACCTCCAATGGTTGTCAACCATGAATGGATCGTAGTTACTATCTATGCTTAGGAAATTCAACATTGAACATTTCATTCCAAACAGTTGTCATCACCATAAACATTGGATTGCACCATAATGTTACTTTGAGTAACACCATCAACATTAAAAACTTTTGGCATTGAGATAAAAACATTTGTAACAACAACATAGCCATTTATTTCAATTTCTATAAAAAGGTCTTAAGATTAAAGTAAAGATACCAACCAAAAAAAAACAATTATACACACCAAAATATTAAAATCAACTATAGACATTGAAGTAGAAACACTTGCAATAACACCGATACCAAGTCTCCCTTGAGTAAGATCGACATCAACAACAAGATCCTTTTGAGTACTAACATCAAGTTTTCTCTAAGCATGACTAACATCAACAAGAAGATCTTTTTGAACAACAATAGCAACATTCGCATGAACACCTTTAGTAGAACCACCTTTTTTGTTGATGAGAACAACCAAATTACCACAACCATGCTCAATTTCATCTTCAACATGAACTTCATACAAAAAATATATAAATAAAATAGAAAAAAACAGAGATCTAAAAAAAACATAAACACCACAACTAGAAGAAATTCTTGCAAAGAGCAAAACACCATCAAAAATAGCAACATCAAACCTTCTACAAAAAAAAATCAGTAAACATTAGCCCCCCCCCCAAAAACCAAAAGATCTGTTTTTTTTCAAAATGACAAACAAAACTTACTTTTGTCTTCTCAAATACCTTTTTTTCCTCATTCAAAGCTTTGTCATAACAAAGAAAACAAATGCTTTCAATTCATTGTTGATAATATGCTACAGAATTTTATTTTGTAGATGTTTGGTGATTTGATTATACTTATAAACAACAAGTGAAAACCACAAATGAAAACACATGAATTGAAAACTAAAACAAAAGTAAATGAATGAAACAAAAAAAAAAAGGAATAAAAAAGGGGAAGAATGGACTTCTCATATGAAATTGGGTCTTGAAGACCCATCAACTCCATCTTTTATTTTGACTAGTGTGAACCTGGTGCATAATGCACCTGTCGAGCT
>Ga0209611_10008511_pt1 | contig 15994 bp, 9 predicted proteins | sample S1TSphgellanicum_3_FD_187693 | JGI IMG/M metagenome (GOLD analysis project Ga0209611, IMG submission 187693) | Host-associated microbial communities from peat moss isolated from Minnesota, USA - S1T2_Fc - Sphagnum magellanicum MG (SPAdes) (version 2) | ecosystem: Host-associated > Plants > Peat...
AAAAAAAAAAAAAAAAAAAAAAAAAACCTTTTTTTTGTCAATGTTGTACATAGTTATTGGAATGGATTGGGATCTTTGTGAAGAGGTTATCTAGTCCACCACATTTGCTTTTTAGGAAACTTTTGCATTACATTACTTATTTTATATCCTCTATGACTAGGAACAAAGAATGAAGCCAATAATGTTTTAGCATTAGGATGTTTAGGTTGTGTTGAACCCAACATAATAATCATCATGCTAGTCAAGCCTCTAGTGAAATTAAGGTTTGGCTTTGGCATAATGCCCTAACTAGGGACCTTCAAGCAATTTCTTATATTTATCCTTTCAATTTGTTTAGTCTTGTGTGGTTGGCTTTGTAAATTTTGGATTGGCTTAAAGTAGTAGGACGTTTTTTAATAGGTGGGGCATGTGTTATTATTAGGCCTCCTTCTTCATGGACATCAAATGTCCCATGTCCCCTAACTCATCATACCTCATCAAACCTCGTCCTTCCCATTGCCCATTTGTTTTATCATGTGCTACCATAGACCTAATTTCCACTTCACTTCCCATGCAAACCATGCATCTCCCACTGGTTCCCCTTCCCATTTTAACAAACCATACACCACCCACTAGTTCCCCTTAATGGTCCCCAAACTTACATTTTCCCAAACCCCCTTGATCATGCACATGTAGGACCTTTTCCCCCCTTCATTTTACCAACCCCTCTATTTGCACATGATCAAACCCCCCCAACTTACCTTCACTTCTTCAACACATTTGCAACTTCCACCTAAAGTTTCTTGCCTCACCTCTTGGCGCCAATTTACTAATCTAGGGTTAGCTCATCATTAACATTCTTATCAAACATTCAATTCATCTAATCCAAACCCCCATGACCATCCTAACTCAATACCCTCCCTTATTCCCACCCCACCTACATGAGCATGGATTAGGGTTTCATCTTTGGATGTCTTTGAGTCCTTTCATTTAAGCTTTTGTTGTCCTCGATTGTATAATCGCATCCCTACCACTTTATGATGTGACGTACAAATGGCATTTTGTTTTCCATTAGATAAGCTAGTGCAAAACCCTTACGATGTGATAATTTAACATTTGGTCTTCTTATTACCCCAATAGTGTTTCGTTTTACCCCCTTGTGGTGGGGAAATGGGGCATAGGGAAATGCAAATTCAATTCAAATGTTTTTTAACATGCAATTGGGAAAACTTGCAGGAGTTTTTTTTGTGAACCCAATTTTTGTTGGTAAGTTCAAATTTAATGGCTATTCCCCAATATGATCCCCCAACTCATAAATGTCTTCTTCACAATTTAATTCTTGGATGTGTAGGTGAATACTTTAGAGTAACCGACACCTTGGCACCATTTTCCCCTACACCCATATCTTTTAACACCACCTCGATTCTCACCACACTACACCTTGATTTAGATGGCTATTTTTCGTTTTTTTTAAAAGACTACGAACCAGACCAAGACCTCAAACTTTCTTCTGACTCCTTCAAACTAACATTCCAACGCATGTCCCACTATTGGTAAGTGGTTTTTCTAGGATGGTTTTTGAATACCTTTGGAATTATTTTCACCAAAAAGATTCAACAAGTGGATTCCTTCAATTATTTCAGCTTTGATTTCATATTGCTAAAAGTCACATTCCACCTCAAATTACATGTGTTTTTAATGTGGTGCGCCTCTTAGCCATGACCACCAAGCCTTTAGGCGGAATTCGTCCCATTGCAATGGGAGAAGCACTGTATTGATTCACAAGTCACACCTTATGCTTTCAACTCCATGACACCTTTGTAACACATTCTTCCCCACACCAATTTGGAATCACAATTAAAAACAATTGTGAAGCAATAATCCATGGCATTATGTGCACCCTAAACCTTTACCCCAATTAGGTTGTTTTCCAACTAACTGTGGCAAATGCCTTCAATTCGATGTCAAAAAGGGTCATATTTCAATAATTTCGTGTAGTAGGTGGAGACATCATGTAATTCATCCCCTTTGTTTGTGCATTTTATGCATTTGAATCTCCTTTATTTTATAGCCATCATAATCATGAAGGCGATGTCACAATCATCCCCTTTGCCATGGGAACCCACCAAGGTGATCCCTTGGTAAATGCACTATTCACATTACCCCACTTTAGGGCTTTACGTTTTACAGCCAATCATTTCCCTTCTTGTCTTTTTAGATCCAAGATCCTTTGACAACCCAGAAGGACTTTTAACACATAAACAAGTCTCTATTTCAATAACTTTTTGTGACATCGAACTTGTACCAACGGCCATTATTGCCCAAATAACCTATTTAAGGAATTGGGTCCTTGTAGCCTCAATCATAATTACTAGGTTTATGGTTGATCAACGTCCCTTGCTTCTTGAAGCATTAGCACGAGTCAACAATAACACCTTCCCTTTTTAGCAATCTCCCATCTCCACAATAGATTTATTATAAGCTATCGATTTTTGATATGGAAAAATACAATTAACCTACTACAAGCGGTTGATTTTTGACATGGATAGGTTTTGACATCTAGTTTGAACTAACTTGAAATCATGTAAATTCTCCCTTTTCTTTTTTCTTATCCTTTTGTATATTTTCCTAATCTACAATGTGTTTATCAATAAAGTTTTATAGGGTTGCACATAATTATTACCTTGTTGAACCATCATCTCTATCTCCTCATGTGTATGGTATGGAATTTTTTTTAAAAAAATTTAGAATTAAGACAAAGGCTTTTTGGTGCCACATCCCATGTGGCGATGGAAGAAAAAGTCCAATCTATAGTCTCTCATGGTGGGCTAAGGTTAGAAAATTGAAATTCATGCTTGCAAATGAAATAGCCTTAAAAATATATGGCTTTGTAGATATCATCATTGGGTCATTTCTCCAAACCTTTAAGAAATAAAATTTCCTCTTAAGTTTTAAAACCCAAGGTAAACATTAAACACCCATTCCTTTTTTTAACAAATCATTTTAACATGCCTTTGTAAGTACATTGTGGGTTTTTTTTTGTCAAAAGAATTGATGAAATTTCAATATAAGGTTTAAATCTTAAATTCCATAATGTCCAACCCTTCCCCCCCTTTAATTTCATGAATGTTGGACCCTTTTGAAAATTTGAAAACAAAACCCCTTATTGAACTTCTATTGTTTCTAAATTGAAAACTAAATTGAATTTTGAAATGAAAAGTAAGAAAGAGATATTTGTGCCACTTTGACAAAGTTGGCCCATTTTACATTGTAGGAAATTTAGCACTTGCAAAATCTAAACAATAGATTGAAAATGTCATTTAGTGATAGTAAGATTTCTATTAGAACAACCCCACCCATAGCCCCTAATGGGTTTCAATTGTATTTCATGTCCAACATATTGCATTAATTGTTTATTTATTTTCATCCATGAACATAAAAAATGCACTAGTACAAAAGTGGGGTGTAATTTATTAATAAAAATCACTACGGGACCTTAAAAGTGAAATAAATTCATTGCACTTTAGTGACTTCACCCTGGTTAAAGTTATTTCATTATCATATCACTATGTAAACATTGTGGCTCATTATTAGTTGACATAATTCACTATTATAATTTACTATGGTAAATAGGTTTATTTTTATGTTGTTTTAAATACCCTATGCTATTTTATGATATACCTTATATTATTTTAAGCTACCTTAGTTATTATAACTTATACCTTAAGTTATTTTATTTCAAGTTATACTTTAAATTATTCGAGGTCATTCTACTTTATGTTATTATAAGTTATTTTATCCCAAGTATGACAATTTAAAATAATCTAAAATATAATACAATGACCTAAGGTAAAATAACCTAAAATAATCAACAATAGCCTATGAAAAATAATATCCTTTATTTCCTTGCACTTTGTTTATTTTGCAACTGATTCTACAATGATTTATGTTTTTTTTATGTTTGTGATTTCTATGTTACATGTGTCTACAAGGTTTTATGTTGTGAGTTTGTGATGTTTCACACCATTGGTGCAACATTGAAAAAACTCTCTTTTTGATATTTTGTTGTCAAATTGTTGCATCTTCTATCTCAAGATTTTCACTTTATATTTTTTTAGTCACTTTTTAAGAGTTCAATCCTATTTTTTGTTTGTATTGTTTTTGTTGCATGTGTCTACAAGGTTTCATTTTGGTAGTTTGTAATGTTTCATGATTGGTGTAACATGGAAAAAAAACTATTCTTTTTTAATTTTGTTATCAAGTTGTCGCATCCTTTATTTCCTTGCACTTTATATTTGTTGTACTAAACACACCAAAATTCGAAGTCATACAACTTGAAAGTATGTTCCTCTGACCAACACCAAATTTTATGTACATTTGTAGTGCAATTTGAATTTTGTTTTTGGTACAAAAACATGTAATGATGTTCAAATCGGAAATAATGGTGTTTATGGCTTCAACTTCACATTTGTTTTCTGATTACCCTTTTTTATTATTACAAATTTTATTTTATTTACACATGTTTCATGTTGTTGGTTCTAATGGACTAATATTATTGATTGTTGATTTTGTCCATTTGATTCAAATTTTACAAAACCAATTTGTGGTGCCTTAGTTGAATTTCATGTAATTGTTCTTTGCATTTGAGCCATTACACATAGACCCATGACTAAACCCTCAAGTCTTGTTAACATCTAGCATATTATGTGAGTATGCAATGTCATGTGAATTTCCTTGGGTGCAATTTATTGAAAAAATATCATTTATAATTTACATAAATGTAAATAAGGTGTTTAAACATGGATTATGGGAATATATTTATAGTATAATTAATATATTATGAATGTTGATACAATATTCCTCTAATGTTGTATTACTTCATAAGATACCAAAAAAGTCATTTTATCTCACATGTTTCATAAAATTTACAATGAGTATTTTCCCTTAGTGCAAATGAGTATCAAATTTTCTTACCATTCCTCATGCATATCAACTTTTTTATTTTATACATGATTTTCCTAAACTTATGTTTCTTCATATCTCTTTCATCAAATGTATGTTAAATTTGTGAATGATTGCAAGAAAAAAGGCAATGCAAGTAAAGGGTTCAAATTACTTGGAGCACCACTTGTGGTGTTTGTTGTTAATGTCATTTGTGGTGAGGATGATTGACGATGTTATGTTCATTATCAACTAGTCATAGCTCACTAGTCGTTGATGGTGATTGGTGAACATTCATGAAGAACAATTGTTCACCATCAAATTATGATAATACGACAACAATGTGAAATTGTTCAAAATGATTTTCATTACAATGACTTAATGACCTCAACCACAACCTTCATTGGTTTGGAATTGAAAGCTACATTGGACCAACCCTTTCATTATAGATTAGAGTTTTGCAATTTGCATGCAAAACACATAATCTAGGTCACATGTCAACATAATTGAATAACATTATCTTCATGTAAGAACTTTGTGATAGAATGGCATTCTTTGCATTGAGGAAGATAGTTTGATCTTGTAACAATTAAGTTTGTACATAGAGTTTGCAAGAGAGGAGATAGAGAACAAGGAATGGGGAAAAAAAAGAAAAAGATGGAAGGAGATGAGCATAACTAACTTTTAAATAATTGCTTTATTTTTTAAGTTCTACATATCATTTCCATTTTTTTTGAACCATATAAGTTTTTAAGATTTCATTCTTTGTAAATTGCAACTCTTAATACCAAGTTAACATTATTACCACGTCATTAACCCACTCAAACTTGGTGTTATGTAACAATGTATGTGTGGATTGGACCTTTTTTTTTAACACCCTAAACATCACATTTACGTTTGGCACAACCACTAGGTGCAACCTAGCATGTTAGAACCCATTTTTTCCCTACACCTCATGATCTACAAATTGTTTATGATCATGGTGATGTTTGCTTCATGTTTTATGATGGGTAAAGTCCACAAGTGGGAACATTCCCAAAAGGCAAGGCCATACTTTGACTACTAGCTTGTTTTGTGCCCCTTATTTTCTTACACAACCTTTTTCTTTGGTCATGGGTTTCATTGATTTGTTCATTATTAAAAATTCACATGATCCAAAATTCACAAAATAAAATATTTCAAACTTTGGACACCCACAAGGAAAAAAATGACATTGTTTTTAATGGGAATCTTCTTTCCATTTGGCCCACCTATGTAGGTTAAACCATTGGGACATTGAACAAGGATTGTGAGGCTACCAAAAACAACATGGGTCGGTGCATGGGAACTATGAAAAAAATATAAGAAAAAATTGGCAAAGCACATGGGATAGATTTAAAGAACACATGTGTAGGACACATGGAAACTATGTAAACAATATAAGGAACACAAGACAAAGCACATAGGATAAAATTAAGGAACACAAGAAAATTAACATTGGGACATTGGGAACACCAATGGGAACATTCACATTCAAATTAGGGTGTCTTTTGATTCAAAATGTTACATTTTATTTTCAAAATGAAATGACTAACATTATTGCTCCTAAAAATTATAGAATTAATTCCACATTTAACTTTTGTTTCATGCAAGCCTTTACTATGGCAATGTCTTCATCCTAGTGCCTTACCCGAAATAAAATTTATGCCTCAATAGAAGATGGTACTTTATTGGTGAGGTTCCTCATTTGCTACCATCTTGAAGAGAGGAAGAACATAAATAACTCAAATTGCATTATTCTACAAATTTTTAACATGATCTTGTCCTTTCAAATGAAAGCACAATCATCTATAAAAAAAACCTATAAGTTCTTTAAGCCGATAAAGGAACTCAAATGGAGTTTCTTGGGAATTTGTGTCCAACATTAGGTTGCCACCTTGTGATGGGCCTTCATTCCCAAAACAACCCCATTGTCAATCCTTATTCTACACATAAAGACATGTGCCAATTTTTGTAAGGTAGTTGGAAGGCATGTTATAGGCTGAAAATTTCAGCTACAAAGAGCGATCATTTCAAAAATGAAATATATTCATAAAAATGTAATGCCCACTTATGTAGGCAGTTTCAATTTTCTAAATGCATGATTTGGTTTTTAATATTCTCATGTGATACCCAATGGCCATATTTCACTAGATATTGTAAGGGAAAAAAAATTAATTAGCTTAAGTCTTTAAGCTTGGTAAAGCCCTTGGGTGTAGGTTTCACCAAAATTGGGCCCACATTTGGCTCCGTCTCAAATAGGCCCTTATTACAATAAAGCCCACAACCATGGCCTTTACCCTACACATATGACAAAATAAGTATGGAAAACAACATCAATGTTCTTGAAATGGTTGGTATATAACCTACCACACACATTCCTCTCAAAACCATAATCCAACTAAATAATCATTTGGTCATACACCTACCATTTTTGGATGTGGTCACAACTATGTCAAGTTTGGATAAATTAATGTATGATTTGGCTCATTTTCTTTTAGAAAACAATGTAAAAATTGTTATATTAGTGAAAGTTAATGCCCAAGGAACCACTAGGTGTTCCCAAAATAAACACCCACTTACAATGAACGATGTTCTTTTTAAAGCACCCACTCTCAAGGTGTTACATCACAAAAAACATTGGCAAATTTTTTTAAGTATAATAAAAAAATATTCAAAAAAATGTTTGCTTTTCAAAATCCTTACCCTTTCCCGAAAACAAATTCCAGTGGATTATGTGCCTTCTAAATGTATGAATTTTTTTTTGTTGTTGGTGGATTATTATGGGTTCACTCTTATAAAATTGGAGTTCAAATAAGGCTTATAATGTTTATACATCCCAAAGTTGTAAGCAATGTACATGTGTTCGAGGTGAACATTCAAATGTTCAAAAAGGTGGTATTCTTTGGATCCAGGTTTTATTTGTTTGTGTACTCTTTGTCGAAGCATCTAACTTGGTAATTACATGTTCCATAAGTTTTTTCAATTCATTATCCGTTGTCAACACATTTATCTATGTGTTGATAACACATTGTAGAACAAATATTGCATGAAGAAGAAAATTTATTATACCATTTTGGAAGAGGAAAACAGCTTTGAGCCAACATTTTTGCACAAAATGTGAAGGTAAGCAAGATGCATTTCACAATCCAACATTTGTTTGTTATTGGTCAAACTAATTGATTGATTGGCTAGATTATTTGATTGGTTCAAGTGTTTGCTATTAATGTTATCCACCTTTTATAACGTTAATTTTGTGTTTATGGGTTCAAGTGTTTGCTATTAATGTTATCCACCTTTTATAATGTTAGTTTTGTGTTTATGGGTGAAGCACGAGAACAATAAGCCATGCATTTTGGATGTGAAATTTATTCTTAAAGGGCCACATGTCAAAAGAAAATGTTAAATAGGCCCCCAAAAAAAAAATGTTCAGAGAATAATGTTGCCACCACAACATGATGTCAACAAAACATACCTCCCCCCCAATCTATGTTTCATATTTGCCTAACTACCACATAGGCATGTTACCAAGTGTAGTTTGTGCAATATGTGATCCCCTCCCATGGCATCCATGGATTGAAGATTTTGACCATTGCATGTCATCTCATCCCATGGGCCAATTCACCATATCCCATGAACCGATCATATAAGTTGTTAAGATTTGAAACCCTATTCACATTAATTGAGATTATTGCCAAATCTTATTGACTTGCTTCATAAACCTTAAATCCTAAAATACACTATAGTAGTTTCCATCATTGTACAAGCTTCAAACAATAAATATTTCATATTTTTGTAAGAATAGTTAAGTTGTTTTGCATTAGGTTCTTCAAGGTGCTATTGAATTATTATGAGTTGTTTGGGGAGAAGTAGTGGAATGTGAGTGCAAGATGTTTACAAAAGCTTCAAGCTTAAAAACACTATTCATGTTTTTTTTTTTTTTTTTTTTCGTTTGGAATCGATGGCCATGACATACTTGTGATAACAACTTCATATACTAAACAATGTTTTGTTAGGGTGCTTGTGGATGGCACAAAAGCCTTTGACAAAAGAATCCCCTCCAATGGCTATATATTAGTACGAAAATGAATGCAAATTTCATGTAAATTATGTTGTGTTACTCTAGTTTATAATGCAATGTTCCTTGTTAAAATAATTGAATGTGCATTTGTGAGGATTGAGTATATTCGTGGGTTTGGGTGTTAAGAGTGTTGCATTCTTTTGCAACATGTTGGAAATGTTGTTTTTGACTTGAACAACATGGGAAGAAGGAATTTACATTTTTTTTGTTTGGCTTTTGTTTGGTGGGTTAGTTGTTTTTTTTATTTGGTTTGATTGTCATCATAGTAGTAGGAGGAGGCAATAGTGGTGTTGTTAGTATTTAGGAGGTTGTTAATTTATGATTGTGGTTTTTATATATATATAATTTATATATAGGTTTAAAGTTAACATTAATCCCAAGTGATGTCCATGGAATTTTAGGAACATCTTAAGTATGGAGGCTTCAATAACCTTGTTTGCATATCTTGTTTGGAAAACATTTGGTTGGGAATAATTGATGTAACCTTGTTTTGTGGATTTGCTTGCCATTTTCTTATTTTCTTATTTTGGTTTCCTAGATTTGCAAAACATAAGCTCAAATTTTGGGGATTTCTATTGGAAAAAATAGTGGTGATGGGTGTGATCACAATCAAACAAGTTAAAAAGCTCATCAAGCGGCCATTTTGTTACAAAACATTATTTGGTGCCACTTTAATGTTATGTTAATCATGGGAAGTTGTGCTAAATGAGTAATATGAATGTTTAGGAATTCAAATGAAAATTTCATTTAATTTATTTTTGGGGTTTCAATTTAATAAAAGACTTTTGAACTTGATAAACAATTACATTGAAAGTAATACATTTTACAAAGGACTGTGCCAAGGATTTTTTCAATTAAAAAAAATTTAATGATAAAAAACTTCACATGATAATATCCTATTACCCACATTCAAAAAACACTCTTAATTAAAAATTTATGAAATTTGAATTAAAAAAAATCAATGTATGCTTTTACAATTTCAAAAGTCCTTTACAACATGCAAATGGTGTGTAATAAACATGACATACAAAACAAATTTATAGCTTATGATTATTATAAAAAAAACCTAAAGACTTTGACATGTTTTGGAAGGAATTGAAATTATGATAAATTTTCAAGATGAAATGTATAATCTAACAAAAGTTTTACACTTTAACAAAAATCACATAGTGATTTGAAGAAGATTAATATAAAAAATGTGATGTACTACAGAAACTATAAGTATTTTTAGTAACAAGATATAAAGGATTTCATTTAAAATTTTCCTTACATGCAAAAGTCATGAGGACTAAAAAAAGGTCAGAATCTTTTTGCAAAGTAATCATGTTGGCTCATTTGATTGTGATCGCACCCTAATGAATAGCTTGTCTCAATGTGTATTACATGTGAAAATGTTTGCATAATGCTTGGATGTTTGCCACAAAATTTGCAACTTACAATTTTGTTAATGTAAAAAAATGTGGCATGGGAACTAAATTAAGAAACATGGTTTAAGGTTAGAGTTCATTTTGGAGAATAAATTATGGGATGTTGAATGAAATTGTAAGTTTGTGTGGGGGCTTGATTCATCATATGAATTAGTTGGGTGTCAAATTATCCAATGGTTGAAAAAAACAATGTCAACAAATTTGAGGTTACCTCGATTCTACAAATTAAGAACAACTTTTCTTGACCCAAACAAGGACCAAACCTAGCGGGTTTACATGGACCTAAACATGACAAATTGAACTTAGTAATTCTTAAGGGTTTTTTACAAAGTCTAGGTCATAGGGTTAAGTACCTAGGCCAGGGTCAAATTTAAATAATGTGTAGGGTTTTAGGTTCTAGGGTTCTAACTATAAGCTTCAATATATAGAGGCATCTCCAATGGAAACACTAAAATAACCTTTACACAAATGTGTTGTGATGTTTTCTTTTTAGGATAAAGGCCCACATAGAGCTTGTGTGTGTGAAGATTAATGTTGGGTACGTAATTATTCCCTATGTTGTTTTCTATTGTTATTTTTGAAAATTTGTTGGGGGAACACTTTGGGAATTTTGACAATCCATTGGGAAGTTAAAGGAACTTGATGGGAACACCATAGGCACCTTTTGAAAACTTTATGGGAACATTTTGAAAACACCAAAATCCAAAAAAAACATAATTGTTTAGAAATCAATTTTGAAACCATCCTCAAGAATAAGCTAGAATCGGGCTTGATCTACATCTAAAATTGGAGATCTTTGTTAATGTTGAACATGTTGAACTTGGAATTGTTTATCACGAAAAGTTGACCAAACCCCCAAAATCGGCAAATTTTAATTTTTGAAAGCTATTTTATACTCTTGAAACCAAAGGTTCTTTCATTTTTAAAAAAATTAAACCTGAACTCAATGATTTTTGTAAAAACCAAGAATAAGTCAACACCAATGACAATTGCTTGGAAACAATAAAAAAAGGTAATATTAAATTTGCAATAAATAGTTAAATGGTTGAGTGTGTCATTATTGGTCAATGTTTTTTTGACATTGGTTGTGGAGATGTTTTCGTAAACACAAGTTGTGTCTTCACATGGTGAGAAAACAAACCATATTGTGCATAGTTGCAATGTTGATTGGATTTAAGGTCAAAATACTAATCCACATTGTTTTTTCTTGTTGCTTATGGTGTGGTCCATACATGTCCCAATAAGTAAGAATTTAATGTAAATTTGTAATGCAATATGAAATCAAATGAAAAACCCTTCATGGGAAACTTTTGACCACCATGGGAAATATTGAAAATTGAAATCATTAATGGTGCAAAAAATTGTATATAAATGTCGGTCAATTAATCAAGGTAATTACCTTAAAGTAACTAGGAAATATGGATTTGTGTGGCATTTGTTGATCCCTAGTTACAAAAATCAAACTATTATCCATATGATTTAGGGCACACATGTCCATGAACATTACCCATTTGCTTTGACACATCAAATATTGGGACAATTTTTTCATGATTATCAAAGTTTTCAATTTTTTTTTCAAGTATCCAATAACTAATGCAAGTAACTGACCCCTAAGTGTGAATGACAAGACAAAAATCCAAAGAAAGGGCTATGTAGTCTTTGATTGCTTGTTTTTTGAAGAATTTTTTGGGTTGTAGCCAAAGTGACGATTTTCCATAAAAAGATGTATAAAATATGGTTTTCATCCATAGGAATGTTTCACCAAATATGGCTATAAACCATATGGTAAGCACTAAATTTTGTAGTTCCTAAACTGAACTTCCTTCCACATAATCTGCACTTCAATCCTTACATTTAAAATACTATAAAAAGAAACACAAACTTGATACATTTCTAAGTGCATTAATAATCCTACTATTTACATACACAATTATGATCAGAATGCAACATAATCACTATTGTTCTTCATTACTTCAAACATAATGAACATACATTGGCTACGAGAAAAAAGAAAAATAAATTAAAAAATCCCAAAATAATTTCCATCTCCAAGTTCTTCTTATCCTATATTCTCCATATTTCTAAAATATCCTATGTAATAATAATCCTTTTTTCACCCATCCTCCTCATGAACATCCTCATGGAAGAAGATTAATTCAAATCTTCCCTCTCAATTAAACCTTGTAAAAGCATTTGCCAACAAAGCTTTTTTGAACCTTCTAAAGTGAATCTTTTCCAAAAATTTCTCTTCATACTTATATTGTCTATGACATGAAGAGTTTAAGCCTTTTGTACATTGTTTTATCTCTATTTAAAACCTTAGTTAGATACAAGGTTTGATCTCCTCATCCATAAATGGATTTGATGTTTACACATGGTTACAATGTTTGGAAAAAGTTGTAGCCAAAATCAAGCAAAGGATGATTAAATAAAAAAGCTAGATTGAATTCATATAGGACTAGGTAGGTGCTTAGCTAATGTTGAATTTGAAGCTCACCAACTAAAAACAAACTTTCAACATGGCACTAATTCATGCATCCTAATATGACACTCAGAATAACGAAGTTAGGTGCTCATAAAAAAAAACTCAAAGCTACAATATGATATTTCAATTAATAATGATTTAAAAAATAATTAAATTCAAATTTAAAAAAAGAAAAGAAATTTAAACCTTGCAAATTTCTGAAGGTGAAGCTCTTTGAAAAGAAGCAACAAATTTTAAAGAGAGCCCAATGCAATGCTACAACTTTGTGGTCAACTCAAATTTTTAGAGTTAGCCCCATACAAGGCTACAACCCAAACATGATTCTTACTGACTTCATTGATGCAAGTTTGAATTTAGCTACTTAGGTTCACTAGTTAGAGGCCCAATGCATGCACTTATTTGATCAAAACCTCACTTACAAGATCATTTGAACACTCACCAAAAACCCTATGCAATTCAAAATTCTTATTTCCATTGTCCACATCCATTTCGTTTTATTAAGAAAGCCATTTTTAGCTAATGAGGCATTTAGGGGTTAATGTGGTTGAGATGATGAAGATTGTGATAGTTTTTGGTCACTATGGTGGATCACCTATTATTCAAAAGGGGGGTGTGGAGGGAGAGAGTCCCCCTAGGATCTCATTCCTATGCCTTGGGTAATGCCTTTTTTTGGGGGGGTCCTCTTATCTTGGGAGGTCACCCTTTCCAAGGTAATCTATTGACTCTCTAACAAACATTTAGCCCCTTAGATGATGATGATGGATAAGTGGATGTTTGTTTGAAGGCACAAGTTAAAAGGTTCACCAAATTAGGTGGAATCTACAATCTTCCTAGATTTAAAGAATCGCCCTCTCCCCCCTCCCAAAAAAAAATGGTGTAGCATCCTTTCTATTTTGGGGATGTCTAATGTTCCAATATTTTTTGGGTGATGGGCCAAGAATATTGCTCAAAGTAGCTCTCCTTGCAACCAAAAATGGTGTGGCATCCCCATTAGTATGATGTTAGTAAAACTAAAGATAGTCACAAAATAACTCATTCTTTCAATGATAGCAACAAATCCCACTCTCTTGGATTGGATGAGTTAAAGCTACAACTGGATGGGAAAGAATAGGGATGTAATGGGCTACTTGCTAATTGAGCTACTAGGTAAGCCTCATGAGCCATTTGCTATTCTTGTCTAGGTACACACACACACACACACACATACACATTACCTCCTTTAAATCTAATTATAAATCAGCCCTTAAATGGGCAACAAGTTTTGGCTATTGTAATGGGCTCCCTTTCATTGGCTCATTGATGGTGCCATTGTGCTGAGCATGTGTGTGGATATGATGCAACTAAGGAAAACAAAGAAGCAAAATTGCTCTATTTTGGTTGTTTCTTTAATTTGGCAAAGTGTAGGGTTAAAACCTAGGGTTAGAGCATTCCCAAAATAAAGACAAGGTAGGGTCTTGCCCCCCCACATTTTGGGAATCCCTCCCTCCACCCCCCCAACCTCCCATTTTCAGTTGTATTCTTGTCCCATAGCTTAACTACAATGGTTAGTTATGAACTAACTAACTTTGTGCTTGGATCTACCTACCTACCTAACTAGTACCCACCAAGTTCTTTACCTACTTACCTACATAGGAATCATTTCCATTTCTACCTATGATACTTACCCCACTTACATTGGTAGTTTACCTAGGTATTGTGAGGGAGTGGTAAGAGGGTCAAATTTGACAGTCAAAATTTTTTATTCAATTAAAATTTTGACAAATTTTTTTTTTTCAAAAGCTTGACAAAATAAAAAAATAGTATAATTTATGCCAAAATGTTAAAGGTACTACGATAATCCTCAAAATAGTGAAATGAAATTTTGTGAAAATACGGAAGTTGAAATGGTGAAAAAATAATTATAATTATCATTAGCTACACTCTAAATAATTTCAGCACTCAATATATCACAATATATAGTAGATGATGGAAAATATATATAATCTCAAAATTTTAAAAAATCAACTAATTATTTGAAAAAAAAAATTATTCATTTTGTCAATGTGGAAACTGACCCTAGGCTACGGTATATTGATTGTGCACTGGTTGGTGTGCCACTGGGTCACATAATAGAGTTACCAGTAAAGTAAGAAAAACTTGCAAAAAAGTACAATAGCACTCAATGGGGTATGAAACTCAGAAAACCATCAATTTTGGTGGTAAACTGAGTCAAAAATCTCGAAATGATTTTGTATTTATCCTGTCTTTCCTTTTTCCTCAGCGCCTCCACTGCTGCTACATATATTTTCACTGATCCTAGCTGTACAACTACTATAATGAGTCCCGAACCTCGTGCATTAAATGCTGAGTTTCAGCATTTCATACTCAGCTGCAGCATTTCATACTGAGATTTAATAAAATGTCTGTACTTTGCGGATACCACTGAAAGAGGTGGTAGAGGTGAAAGGAGGCCCAAAGACAGGGTGAAGACAGGGTTACTTTATGGATAACTCTGATATACTTGGGAAGTACAAGGTAAAATGCAATGACCAGCCTTATCCAAGTATGGACACAAGTACAAACGTGAAGCATGTTGGATAGGCTTTAAATGAAGGTTAGGCTGAACCCCCAGCAGCACCTTATCAACTGGTACCTTCAGCTTCTTGAATGAGGTCATCTAACTTGAGAAATGATAACAAGATGTCTATCTAAATGCTAGTTCACTTATAAGGGTGCATTCACACTTGATTTTAAGTCAGTGTTAAAATGAAAATCTAGGTGGCATCCTAGGTGGCACCCACTGTTAAATGGGCCGATACCTCAAAATTAAGTGAATCTTAGGTTAACATAAAATGTTCATGGTGAGTAAGTGTAAGTCCTAAATGACTAGCATGGTGATAGGGGACTCAACACTAGAGTCCTTAATGGTGCATTCACACTTGATGTTAAGTCAGTATTAAGTGAAAATCTAGATGGCATCCTAGGTGGCACCCAATGTTAAATGGGCAATAGCTTAATGTTAAGTGAATGTTAGCTTAGTTTAGTAGTAATCTATTATGATCTTTGATGTTGTGATTAGACATT
>Ga0209611_10008512_pt1 | contig 15992 bp, 15 predicted proteins | sample S1TSphgellanicum_3_FD_187693 | JGI IMG/M metagenome (GOLD analysis project Ga0209611, IMG submission 187693) | Host-associated microbial communities from peat moss isolated from Minnesota, USA - S1T2_Fc - Sphagnum magellanicum MG (SPAdes) (version 2) | ecosystem: Host-associated > Plants > Peat...
GGGAGACTGCGGCTGGAAGGCAACTAGCAGAGACTAACAGACTGCTACGTAGGGGAGATGAGTCTGATCGGCGGAAAGTAGTCGTGGATGCCGCAAACGCTATTCTCATCGGCGCATCACTAATCGCAAGTGTTACGTATGCAAGCTGGTTAATCCTCCCTTACGACAACATCGTGCACAGAAAGGCAGTGAAGGTGTTTTGGTCGTTCAACAGCTTGTCATTCTTTTTCGCAGTTGCAACGGTCTTGGCTTCTGCATCTGCAGCGATGCCAAATTTCAATTCCGCTGACAGTGGAAAGATGTTTAGTTCGATGATGAGAAGACTTAGATTTGCTGCTAGTCTCTTTGTAGTTGCTGTTCTTTGTGTGCTAACAGCCTTTGCGAGTGGGGCATATCTTAGAGTGCCCCACGAAAATCAGATATTTTTCATTCACGATCCCATAATCGGTCGCATAATTGTGGCGGGTGAAATTTTCAGCGTTAGTGCCATGCTATATTTTATAGCAGTTATGACTGTACTAAACCACTAAAGTTAGCAGCACCCAAGTTTGTGGCTGATTCTTAATCTTTGAGCAGCCAAATTGGGCAGTTCCCAAAAATGCAGTCATGTTTTTTTTGGTTTTTCAGCGGTTCATTTTCTCCTGTCAATTGGAGCGCTGAAGGAAAATGTCGACGTCTATTTCCCTCTTCATGTTCTGTAGGAATGAACTTTGATTCATGGGTGAAGACAGACTTATATCTTATATCTTATATCTCATCAACATAAGGGTTTATGTATATATATATTTCAATTTTGTGATCCAAAATTTGGTGTGTTTTTCCCAAAAAAATAGCAAAAATTAGTCGTATTTACAATTGAAAAAAAGAAATTTCGAAAAATTTCCTAGTTTTTTTTGTCCAAAAAACAACAAAAGTTTTAGGGAAAAAAACTGAGATTCAGCGTGGACCAGAAAAGAGAACTTGCTGGTGAAGGTTCATTTAAAACATTGCACTCTCCTGCAATCAGGCCAAGTTTTATCCATTAGTTTTTTGGGGCTCAATGACATCTCATATTACAATACCGTTTGCACTCATATTCAGGGCCATCTAGAGTCTACACCACTGAGTTTCTAGCCAACTGTGGCCTACTTCATAGTTGAGATTGGAGGAAATGGCTTCTACAATTCATCCCTAGAGCTCCTATAGGCATGATTCCTATAGGGATTGAGCGATTTGGTCTCTGCTGTGGAGGTGATAGACTGCAACGACGGGCCAAGGGAAGTAGGAATGTTGCAATCTTGCAATTTGTTCACGTTGAATGAGAGTGCAATTTCCAAATTAATACCAATATTCATGGCAGTTTAGTTTACGCTTTTGGAACTTCTTGGCATCTTTGTTCCATGTTTCAAATGATCTTGATCAGTGAATATTTTTCAATCTTCTGATGTTGCATCATTGGCTAGTATTTCAAGAAAGATTTAGCATTAATTGGTAACATGACAAGTAGGATAGTAAAAACAATTGTAATCATGTTTTGTGACTTGTAGAGTAGTAGGCTTCAATCAACTATGGCGCTGTCAACGACTGAGGCTGAAACCCTGCACTCACAGAAGCAACCAAAAAAATTACATGAGTACGAAGTTTACTGGCTGAACTAGGTATTGCAGATAGTACACCAACTCATTTATCATGTGACAACCAAAGCGCTTTGAAGCTAGTCAGAAATCCTGTATTGCATGCTAGAATTAAACATATACAGTTACGCCATCACTTTGTACGCGAGAAAATATAATAAGAGAAGTTATCATAAAATTTCTTACTACATTTGAACAAGAGGTAGATACTTACAAAACTATTAGGCAAAACCAGATATGTTTTACTACAAATAGTAAAGGAATGCTTGATAGCATTCAGTTTAACAAATCAAGCTTAGAATATATGATCATCTTAGTGTATCAAATCTTTCCATCTTCTCTTATGTAAGGCACTTTATCATCTGAGACAGCTCACTACATTTTAGGACTTTGATAAACCTCATAGTTAGTCCTATATCATTGAACTTCGATATCTACTTCTAGATTATTATTTTGTACAAAGAAGTTGATTATAAAAATAAGAAATTAGGCTTTCATGTGTGAGGGCGGGTTTTGACTGAATCTTCTAGAAAAAATCACATTGCATGCCTAAAGCAATAGCTTCTTGCTTTATAGAAAGTCACAAGTAGTGAAAAGATGGATGCAACCCTACAAAACTTTGTTTACGAACACATCACAAATTTGGAAAATGTACAAAGGAATAAAAAAAAGACAAAGAGAGAATTTACAGGACATCAAGGTAGCTCAAACTTGATGTCAAAATCTCTTTATGTCAAAAATCAACCGTTTGTAGTACTAGGTCAGTTGTATTTGTCCATGTCAAAAACCAACCACGTCAGCATGTTGCACAATGTGACAAAGGTGTTGTGAATTGCATTATGGGTTTTTATATACTCATTATTATGAACACAACATAAGAGGCGGATACCCATAGGGTCAATGGGATGTGTGCACACACATTGAAGGATATTTGTAATTGAGGGATGGGGTAATACAAGTAGTGTTCAAAGCGCTATGAAAAAAGTTGGAGAAGAAAATTTAAAGCTTAGGAAGATTGGTTGAACTTTAAGCCAAACGCATGCCCCTAAGCCAGAACATGATATAAAATTCGAACATGATGGGCCTTAAATATCATGTTGACAAACATGTTGGAAAGGGTATGATGGTGAAGACATTTTTAAATGAAATTAGAAATTGAACCATTCATTATTTGATGAATTGTTCAAACGGAGGAAGATACGCACAAACCAAGGGTGGTAAAAGATTATATGTTGTTTTGAAATGTTGTTGGAAAGGGAAAGTGTTGTTGTCAACTTTTGCTAAAGTTTTAAAATGGAAGGGACATCAATCAACCATAAACCTAGTAGTTATGCGACGCACTCCCAACCTCTTCAATAGACTCAAATGTGAGTATAAGATGAAAACAGTGGAAGAGTAGGAAGTTGGGGCACGCTCCCTAGCTCGTAACACTTCAAGGGTAGAGGGGCGTGCTAAAGCTCTAGGATGGGACTAGGAAGATTGATAAGCACTTCAATCACTCACACGGACCTGCACAAACCAAATAACGAATCAGTTAATGCATAGCTAGAGCACTTTTGGTGCTAGGACGAGCCACGAGCAAACTTAGGCTCATAAGACTCACCACAGCCCGAACTTGGGGCAAGCCATCACCTTCCCCCTTATATTATACTTTGCGGCTAGCCACAGGACGAGCATCCAAATGACATTTTATCCCGGGAAATTCCCAAAATTGGGTCTCTCGCGAATTTGGGGGCTCATAACTTTGTCTATAAACCTTTGATTAGTATCAAGTCTAAAGCAAAGTTGTAGCCCTTGTTGAGAGCTTTCTAACAATATGTCGCACGTCACCTACACACAAGGAAATCGAGGCGATTCCTAATTTTTAGTGGTCAGGAATCAAATTGCCAATTTGACTCCCGGCCCTTTTTTTGACTATAACTTGTGTTTCAGGTCTCCAAATGGATCATGTGAACCCATTTTAAACATCTACGTTCCAAGAGCTTTCCAATGATATAAGGGACATTTCAATACAATGAATTTTGACCCCTACAATCACTCTCTGAAGATTCAGAAGTCCATCGGGACTCTAACTCCCAAAGTGGGAATTCACTCGAGAGTGTGAGGGTTCCTTCCCTCACATTCTCCTACACTTTTGAGAGCATGAAATGTGACTCCCGAACTTCCCTCTTGGCCCGCAACCTTACAAGCCTTTGCCTTGGTCTTGAACCCAAGGTTAGGGTTGCAACATTATGATTGAAAGTACAAAGGCCTAACTTCTTAAATAGGTTGTTGGGCAATGGTGATTGGGTCCATTGACAACCAAAAAAAGGAAAAGGGACTCAAGGACTTTTGTGGGGCTATTCTTATAGATAACATTTACTTGAAAGAATTTGAAGTGAAAAAAAATAATCAATCCAATATAAGATAATTCATGTGATAGTGGTGAATTTTCACATTGATACATAATTGTGTGAATATTTTGGCTTCTAACTACAAATGTAAAAAATCCCCAAAAATCCCAAAATGAATTTTAATGGATAATTATTACTTAGATTTAGCAACAAGTGACCTAATAGGTTGAAAATGTAAGCAAATTGTTAAACCTAATAAGTGACTTAACTTATTATTTAACCTAACCTATAGTGTTAACCTAATCGGTTATTAAACCTGATAAGTAATATTGTACGAAGTTAAGAAGACAAGTTGATAAGTTAGTCAATAGTAGTTTACAAAACCTATACTTAGCAAAATAAGTAATTAAACAAGGTGTAGCTATTAATGTCACCTAGTAAATAATTGGGTTTGGAGGTAAGTGAAACAAAAATTTAATAAATTTTTATTCGATGGGCGATCTTAAAAATCACCAAATACTACATTCCATAAATTAGATATATTTCCAGAATAGTGCAATTTTTGGTAGGGAACACACCCTACCAGATTTGAAATAAGAACAAACACTTGCAACCACCATGGATGTCAAATACTTACAAACAAAACTTAGGTGGCAGAAAAAAAAAAAAAAACAATGAAAGAACACACACATTGAATAAACACACTTGGAGATCTAAAACCTTGTGTAGAGATACAACTCTAGCAAAAATCACTGGTTACTTTGAAAAGAAGGTAAAAAGTTTTGAACTTCCTCCACATTTAAGCTTGAAAAAACTCTATACAATGTTTCTTTTTAAAAAAAAACCCTTCAAAAACTAAATTCCTCCTAGATATATGCATTCCAAGCCTTATTATTAAGAAAATCCTAATTACTAATCCAACTAATCATTTCTAGATTTTTGGTTCAAAAATAAACATTTTTAAATCCGGTTTCAATTAAGATGACTTCCGGTTTCAATTACACAAGTCTCATTTTGGTTAGATTAATCCAACTAAGACTCTTCAAGATTTGGTTATAAACAATGAGTTTCAGTTACAAAAATGTTTCTCACTTCAACATTATCCTCCCTTCTAAGTGGGATTACATCCTTGGAATCACAAAACAAGGTAACAAAAATTCCTAACTACTTAACAATATTATTTACCATTATTTTAGTCCTATTGAAATTAATTATGAATTTGGTTATCTATCCTACCGGGTCACGAGGAAGTTTGATAATCGGTGCAATTGTTCCGCTAGGTGTGACTTCCGATTGCAACCTTGGGGGTGAATCCTCAACCTTGTCCACTGAAACCCTTGGGTATTTTGTGGTTTTTACCTCTATACCGAAATTAGGTTAATGTTCCTGTTGAAATTGGTTGCCTCGTTCTTCTTAAGTTCTAGTACCAACATCAGTTATAACTTCGCAAAAGTCAATTTCCATTTCTTTTCCTACTTCCTAGGCTTCGCTTGCTTATGTGGTCGAAGTGGATCTAGTTGGAAGTGCCATGGTTGTTAGTTGGAAGTCAGGCATTACCAAATGTGGCATCATTTTTTGATAGTGCTTTATCTGGAAAATATAGAGCTCCTCATCCTTGGTGGTTTGCGAAGGCTTCCTCCAAAATTTTCACCACCTTGTCTTTGAATGACTCCCAAAGCTCTACATTGTTCTTGCGACCCCGACTCTGGTGCATTAGTAATTCCGCTTTTCTAAGAATGTGATGCACTCCCAACTCTTTAAAGGACTCAAATGTGAGCCCAAGTAGAAAGCAGCGAAAGAAGGAAGAGTCGGAGCATGCTCCCTAGCTCACAACACTTTGAGGGGTAGAAGGGCGTGTTGGAGCTCCGGGATGGGACTAGGAAGAGTTGACAAGCTTCACTCACTCACATGGGCCTGCACACAACCCACACAAAGTGGTTAGTGCATAAGTTTGAGCACCTTTGGTGCTAGGACGAGCCACGGGCAACATGGACACACAAGACTCACCACGGCCCGGACTTGGGGGAAGCCACCACCTTCCCCCTTATAGTATACTCTGCAGCTCTCCATAGAGGCTACATCCAAATGGCTCTTTTTCCCGAGACTCCCGAGTGGGAGTCCCGAAATCCCGCCAACTGGGACTTCCACGACTTTGGAGCCCCATAACTTTGCGATCAGATCTCCGATTGAGGTGCGGTCTAAAACAAAGTTGTAGCTCTCGTCAAGAGCTTTCCAACGATATGTGGCATGCCCCCCTGCAGCTAAGTAAATCGGGTCGATTCCTGACTTTTTGTGGTCAGGAATCAAATTGGCAGTTTGACTCCCGGCCCTTCTTTTGGCCATAACTTACGTTTCAGATGTTGAAATGAGCAATGCGAGCCCATTTTAGACATCTACGTTCCAAGAGCTTTCCAATGATATAAAGAACGCCACAAGCCATTGGGTTTTGACCCCTGCAATCTCTCTCTGAAGTTTCGGGAGTCTACCGGGACTCCATCTCCCAAAGTGGGAGTTGCCTTGAGAGTGTGAATGTTCACTCCCTCACACTTTCTTACACTCCCGGGAGTATGTGATGTGACTTCCCGGCTTCCTCTTGGCCCGCACCCTTGTGATGCCTTTGCCTTGACTCCCGGGCTTCCTTCCCTTTGGCCCGCAACCTTGTAACCCCTTTGCCTTGGTCGCGAGCCCAAAGCTAGGGTTGCGACAGAATGTGTTCAATCTGTAATGATTTGAATTTCACCATACAATGGTTATAAAAATCCACATTTTCGACCTTTTGGGTCAACACCTATATCTCCTCCGCGAGGGCTTCAAAATTGGCACTAGTCAAAGGAAGGTCAATTCACAATTCTTCCACTTCCCTTTGCAACTCCTTTTTTTTTTGGGTTACCTCCCTAAGTTTTTGTTCCAACCGTTGAATCTTATTATACATATTAAGATTGGTTTTTTTAGTGTGGGTTAACTAGCCTTTAGTGGACTTTAGGCTATTTTCTGCCTTGTCCAATGCTTGTTCAAGCTTTTTTTAGTCTTCAAACTCCTTTCGATATTGGACCTCTAGCCAGTTTTGGTCCTTTTGTAATGCTTCAAGGGCAATGCCCACTACCTTCAAGCATTCCTCTAACCTTGGAATAACCTTCCTATATTCATTATTTTGGGCCTTTAGTGAATTCACTTATAAACTCATCTTGTTAGCCTCATGAAGCTATTGTTCTAACTCCTAGATGGTTTTGGAATCTTGCTCATTAGCTATCCTAAATTAGTTGATTTTAGATCTTGCTTTTCATAAGAAAAAATTCAATTATTTTGTAAAAGGGCATCATGTTCCCCTACCAAATATCTAAACTCCATGTCAATGTTTGTCATCGACATGATGTATGAAGTGGACATAAGGAAATAGGATTATAAACTACTCAGAGAAGCATGAACTATAAGACCTACCAAACTTTGTGGTCCGGCAGCCTATGGTGTTTCAAAAAATATTGAATGGAACTAGAAAATATCCACCCTTGGTTAATGCGACAAACTTCTAGTTGTTGTATTGACATCGAAATTAAACTTTGGAGGAATTTCAATGTGTGGTATGTTATTAATCAAAATGGTTTTGAAAAAGAGTCATTTGTGTAGATGTTGTGACAAGGATGTTCCCATCTCTTGTTACACCAAAGTGGTTTCCTTTAATGATATTATATTCAAGGTGGCCTTTGAATTTCTATCACCAAAAGGGCTTTTGGTTCAAGTTCTTTTTTAGGGATTCAGTGTGGCTTCCAATGTCCATTTTGTCAACATTTGTTTCTTCAGTGTGGAAGATTGAAGGTGCGACCATAACTAGCCCAAGTTCTAGCTTGTTAATGCCGAAAGGATAACTACTTCAGGTTTTAATTCATTCGGTTGTGGGTGGCTTGTTCCACTTGCTGGATGCACCAAATTTGGATTTTTTTCCACATCCACAAGTGCACCTTGTGATTGTGCACCTATTCCTTATGACAAATTCCTCCTCCTCACCTTGGTTGGTGAATTTTCCTCTGATTCTTCCTCCTCCTTTGAATCCGGTAGTCAAAGGCTCAAGTCCACCAGAAACCACTTCCAAATCACAATGTCCAAAATTTGTGCTCCTTCAAACTTTGCATCTTTGGTCATGTTAGATTTGTTGGGGCCACCCAAGTCCTTCAATTTGCTATGAAGGTTGTTCAACATAATGCTAGCCCAATTGATTTACATTTGGATTTTAGCAAGTGTTACCAAGATCATGACCTTCTTCGCCACATACATGAGGTGACTCCCCTTCAACTAGTGCCTTGGATCAAAGCAAACATACTAACAATGTACATGCCCTTGAACATGGACACTTTCCATCTTCATCCAGCAAAGCTTCCGATGGAGCTATTTTCAGGAGGCTTGGCTCCTTTTGCTTTGTTAATAATTTCAAGTGCCTAGCCTATGGCACTAGTAGCATCTGGGTCTTTGCATGATTGGGTGGACCAAAATCCAACAAAAAAAAACTTGGCCCAAAGTTCATTTTGCAAGTTTTCTAGTGTGCATAGTATTGACACATGATGATGACAAAATGATATCCATCCATTCTTAGCAAAAACTTTTCCATATGTGATTTGGGCATTATAGAAATTAATGATTTATATAAGTCTAATTTTTTTAAACTCAAAACACCATTGTTTTTTAATGCTATGAATTTTTAAAAATAAGGTGTATTTTTTCAACAATCAAAAGTCCATAATGTAATACCTCCAATTCATATGATGCAAAACTCTTTTGCATTATTTTTATTAATACATTTCCCCTTGAAACCGATTTTTTAAACAAGTTTTAGATCCATCATTGAACCAAATTAAAGTCCATTAACCTAATTGCAGTTTGCGTTACACCCCAAATTTTTAATTTCAAAAGTTCATAGCTCTTGGGATTTTATGTTTTTTGCATTAAAAATATTGCACCATGTAAATATTAAAGTCTATTATTTGAAAATGAGTCCTTATTAACCAAACTTAACATATGTAATAAGATATAACACTTGCAATCACACCCATTGTAGAAAAAGTACCCTTGTGACACCAAAATTGGTCCACCCTACCATGCTAACACCCATCTCTACTACCATGTTCTCAATGATTAGTACCAAAACCCCTTATATTACCAATTGTATTATGTCCGTATTAGACTAAACGATACCTTAAATAAATTATTTGGCTAGTGGGTAGATGGGTGTGAACTCAAGACTAAGAAAACCACCAACCCCTACTTGCTTTGCCTAAGCAACATCTCTTCCCACTATCCACCTATGTAGCTTGCCCATTTTGGTAAAACTGATCTTTTTTATTGGAATTGGACATTATGTACTTCTTTCACGAGTTTCCCTTCTCTGAAGTTATGTCCAGTTTGGAATCCAACTTTGCTTCTCTTGAAGATTAACTTCTCAACATCTTCTCTACCTTTTCCTTGCTCACACTTCCTTTCATAAAGACCAAAAATGACACAAACAATGGGTGAGAACCATATAAGAAAGGAAATGAATTAGGAAATGGGCATAGTTGAATGAGCAAAGGAAGAAATGGAAATTTGACAAAACTGACATCATAATGAGACAAAAATTGAGTAGTAGCTATAGGAGCAACTATAGTATTTAAATTAAAAAATGTTCTAAAAACCAAGGGACTTTCAATAACAATCAAAATGGTTTGTCGTATGTGATTGTTGGAAATAGTTCTAACCATTTTTTAATAAATGTTAAAAACGGTTTTAACTATTTTGGTGATTTTAATCAGAACGATTTTTTGGTAATTGATCTTGGGTAGTGGTCATTTTCTAACAGTTTGTGGTAACAGTTTTTTAATAACCGCTTCTTGGTAACGTCATTTCGTAATTGGTTTTTGGTAACATCATTTTGTAATTAGTTATTCGACATTGGTTCGTCATAATCGATTCTTGGTAATTATTTCTTTGTTGCTGACACCCAGTTCATTATACCTAGTGGTGTTTGATTTTTCACTTCCAATGTACACATCTTGTTTTCCTCCAAGGTGTGAAGGAGAAACTATCATTGATTTCCTTTCCTCTGATTTCCATTCTTCCCATGGTCATTTCCAACTTTTCCAAGTACACAACTTGAGTACGTAGCACTTAGCCTAGTTTTTCCCGTGCCATTTTTCATTGTTCTCCGTCCCATTTAATGTTTTCTTGCATCTTTGTTCGGGTGAAAAATCATACATGCTAATCCCATCATATGATGGTGGGAAAGGAACCGCTCTGAACATTTTCAATTCTGGGTCTACAAAGTGTGTAACTGAATTTTTACTATCCGGTTTTGGGGGAGCTATAACCGGATCCTTATTCAATTATGATTTCGTGCCCAAGAATTTTTCCAATGAAGTAATATCCATATGACCCATTTCTAGTTGTTTTTTTGGAATAACCTCACTTCATTTAGTTCCGGTTCCTTGTTGAAGAATTGTTCCTTGGAGCTATAACCGGATTACCATTTGCTTCCAGTTGTTTGTCATCCTTTACTTTCGGTTGGTTGTCCTTGTTCCATTTTAGATGCTCATCAAGATCTCCCCCCCTTGTATCCTTGTTTCCCATCCTAAAAAAACCTTAAATAGTCGATAGGGCTTGAGCTTTTTCACATTTATAAAGATAGGGTGTGGATCAAATTTGTTTACCCTAACCAACAAAAGGTGTTGTTGGGAAAACAATACTGGATTTAGTACCACTATGAGAAATTGTGTCCATAACAATTAAACTACCCTATAACTAGAGCTCCAAAACAACTAATATACAATTGTCCCATGGAAATATGACAAATTAATAAATAAAATGTCACGTCAGAAAATCAAATAGTTGTATTGTAATTGCAAATTAGTTGCAAGATGTATATTTATATAATATAATATATGCATTGTATATACAATTATAGTCAACCATGTTTAACTTTGTTGACAAGTTACACTTTAATCACATGTAATAACTACATCACAACTAGGATAAATTTAGTTACTAATCAACGACTACTTTGCAATAAATGCACGGCCTTGAGTAACACATACAATCACACCATGTGTATACATTTCCACCACCCAAAATATATGACATCAACTTATTTGCAACTAATATGTAACTATATTTCAACTTAAAATTTGAAATTTAAAGATCTGAAATTTGGTCAAAAAACCCTTAAACAAGTGACACATGGCAATATATCAACAAATCTACCCTAATGCATCAATGATCTTCATGCACTTATGTTTATGGGCTTTTATTTTTGCTTTTAAAAAGGTTGAAGGTTCTTGTTTTTGCTTTTAGAAAGGTTGAAGGTTTTTGCTCTTATTTTTGAATGTTGAAGGTTTTTGTTATTTCTTTTGAATGTTGAAGGTTCTTGCTCATACTTTTGGATGTTGAAAATTCTTACTTTTACTTTTTGATGTTAAAGGTTATTGCTCTTACTCTTGGATGTTCAAAGTTTTTACATTTGGTTTTAGATGTTAAAAGTTCTTGCTCTTATTCTTGGATATTGAAGGTTCTTACTTTTGTTCTTGGATGTTGAAGATTCTTACTTTTATTCTTAGATGTTGAAAGTTTTTACTTTTACTCTTAGATGTTGAAGGTGTGTGATTCTTGGTCTTTTCTTTATTTTCATATATTAAAAAAAATGATGTGAAAATATATTCCATTTTATTTAAAAGTTGATTATACAAATTTAGTTGAATTTATAATGATGATAGATTTATGAAAGGTGATTTTCTAATGATAATCATGTTATATATGTTTTGTTTTGTGTTTGAACATTTGTGATGATTATTGTTGTTTTTATGTTATAGGGCTAAACTTTCATTATGTTTCAATCCATCAACATCAAAATTATGTATACAAAGTAAGATTTTTTCAAAAATACCTAAAATTGTAATTTGGTTTACCTGATTGTAAGCACAATATTTGATTCTATTTGCAGGTGTAAAAATTATAGTTTAGTTTATATCAATGTTCTACATCCATTGCATTTTAACGACAAATAAGTTGCATGTTAATGGCAATATAGTTGTAAACTAGTTTTTATTCAAATTAAAAGGATTACTTAAATATTTTTGACATTACAATGTCATGATATGTTATGGATTTCATTTCACATGTGGAACTAAATATCATAACATGGTAGATTTCAAACAAATAAAATGAATTGAAGAAATTGCATGACTCAAGTTCCATTTCAACAAAAATAGAATAAAACATTCATTTATGAAACATAGTGTTTTCAATAACAATATTTGATTGTTACGGGTCATCATTTTTATGATTTGACCTTTTGTTTAAATAGAGAAAAATGTTTGTTATAAATAACTTGGGCATTATATTTAGATTCATAGTTAAATTGTCTTTTGATAGAAACATTTTATAAATTTTTTTGTAATGCATTTTTCAACATGGAATGTAAATCTATTTAAAGTTTCAAATTTATTTCATGTTTATTTCATGTTCACGATGTAGACACATTAATGCGTACACAAATAGTTGACCCCAACCACACTCAATCTATCAAGCAAGGTTGTTTAGCCTTGTTGTCAATGAAAATATTTTACACACAGTTCAAAATATCGAAAATAGATTTCCATCAGAAATCTCATACGCAAGCAAATGGGTCATTTGCACATTGCCAACATGACCTTAGATTTTCATATTTTTTCTATGCCCTATGAATGTTAGAAGCCCCAAATTATCACATATGGACTTAGTTGAATTTGGGTTACATGGTTATTCGCAAATTTATGACATTAATAAAGTGATTTGATGGTAACATGTGGATGCTAGAAAGGCCATGATAAGGGATGATTTCATTGAGTCAAAATATTGCTTATTTGGACTAGAAACATAAAATTGAAAGTTAGTGCTTATACAAGAATCTTGTCATTTTCATTCAATCTTGGGCTCTTCAACATCTAGAGGATGTTTTTTTCTTCTAAGAAGCTAGAGAAATCAATGGGATTAAAATGCCATTCACCATTGGCATCCAAATGCCAATTCAATGTCAATCAATGTTTTCATGTGGCCATCATGGTGCTATCTCAATAGATGCCACATTTGGCATTAATAACATAAAATTTCATTTTTTCATTTTGATGTGTTTTGACATTCATCACACGAGTGTTCCTTTAGCATAAATCATTATGAACTAGTAAAGTGTTGAAGATTTGTTCAAGTGGCTAAGACCCTAAAGAGCAAGGACATTATCACACATGTCCAAATAATTAGAAACCATCTTGTTACATTATTCATGATTCCCCACAAGGCATTATAATGAATGCCCAACCTTCTATACAATTTTATTTTAAAAATTTCTTGATGATTTTTCTAGTGTTTATAATGTTTGCATACCCAACCATTGCACTAATTATGTTTTCATTATGTATGCATGCATAGGACCATTTGGACCATAGTGTTATTTTCCTTTATTGCTAGCATGTTTTCAAAGCTTAACAATCCCATGCAACTAAGAAAATCAAAGATGTTGAATGTGGGGTGCAATCCTTTATGACCTCCATGACAAGATCTACATGAACCATGATGAAGACATTCACACATTCAAAAAATATGGGAGACAAAATGTGAAGCAAAACCTCAATCAACATTTGTTTCAAATGCATGGACGAGTTATTTTTGAGCTTATTATTGGCAACTTGATATGTAATCATTTCCATTTTGTCATATTTTATCATTTAACCCTTTTTTGTAATCTTGTTCTTCAAATTTTTTGGGGTGGCCCTATCTATTTTTTGCAATGTGTATGATGTTTTAAAATTGTGGGTGATTGGTTTTCAATAATTGTTTTGTCCCAACCAAAATGCAGGAACAAGCATTGAGTCATTCTATGGTGTTTTAAAGTGTTGGTTTATTTTTACATTAAGGGCCTTAGAGGATGTTGAATTGGTTGTTGGTGTGGAGATTAACCACAACCATTGAACATCATTACATGCATACAATGGAGATGACCAAAAAAATCACAAAACAAGGCCATGGAGGCCATTGTGAAAAAGAATGCGGAAAAAACTAGCCTTGAATATCTTGATTACCCATGTTGCCAAGCCAACCTTTGAGAGCAATGGTGTTTTGGTGGTGTGGAGCCAATGCCTTGTCAATGTCATGCACCAAGTGATGTATACATTTACTCAATATCCATGTTGCTCGTGTGAATGGGCATTGTGAGAGAATTTGTGCAAACATTGAATCATGGTTATTCCTCATGTGCACCAATATTACTCAAGAAACATCATTGAATAATGTGAAGCATAGTATGGATCTAATCGTGGAAGGATCACACCATGTTTGTGAACTTGTGGCATATTGTGAATGAAGGGGACTCCTCTAATAATGAGATTATGAGTTTATTGAAGGTGAAGAATTAAGAATTGACATTGGTGGCAATACCATTACAAATGAGAATGAGTTTCCTATGGATAGTGTTGAAGGATCCAAGTTCAAATGCACCAATGGAAAGAGCCTAGTCTTACAATGTAAAAACTTGTAAGGGAATGTTAGCAAGGAGGGGTAGCATTTTGTGACCATGCAACTTCACACATTGGTGAAAACACATTACACCCCCCAAAAATTGTAATAAAAACACAAAATTTTTGTATTTGGTTTTTTTTGGTACATGAGGATTTCACATCTTGGATTATGTTTGTTCATTTCAAGTATATTGCATTAGCTTTAAACTTTACAAAAACTCCAACAAACATTTATGAACTTGAACATATGATGTATATTTGTGTCAAAATGAATGTGTCATAGAGTATGAAAAATTGTAAATATACTTCAAAACTAAGGTTATGGGTGAAATTTTGTAGTCAATTTTTTTTGTGGTGAATCATATTGATACAAATCAATTAAATTTAAGACCATTTAGAATTTTAAAATTCTGGTTGAAAATCCATTCAAAATATGTGTTTTTTTGCATTTTTGAGCAATAAATGCATAATAAATTTTTATTTTGGGGAAAAACCATTACCTTAAGAAATTTTTTTTATAGGTGGGCATTGTATTTTTTTTTCATTTTTATTTGGTTTGGTAATGTGTCATGAACCACAAACACAATATTTTATGGTCATTTAAAAAAATTTATGCACATTGATTTCATCCAATCCTTTTCATCTAACTATTGGATCAAGCTTAACTTTGATTCAAAATGAGCTTTGAGTTCCAAAATGTTGTCATGCACATTTTAAAGTTTTTTTCTTTTAAAATTCAATTAAATGTTTGAAAGATTGGCATGACACAATGTTTGAACACATAAATGCACTTAATAAAAGATATTATGAATAGATGTCCCATTTCATTTGGTGATAAAAATCATATTGATTGATTAAAAACATGAATTGACATTCAATCTAGTATAAAGGTTGTTTATATTATGGTCACCATACCCCAAATCTAATCTACACCATATTTTTAATATTTCCATCAACCTTAATATGTCATATAAGTTAAAGTTGATTACGAGCGATGCAACCAAGTCTTGCAATGCACAACTTACAAGATGATGATATAACACACGTTTCATGTGAATATTGTATGTTTGATCCAATGTTTAGTTGAGGTTTAAAACCCCACATGCATGTATTGCAAATTGTTTCAAAATCCATAATTGACGTTTGCAATATAATCCAAAAATGCAATACCCCCATCAACCTTAAACCACCATGTTTAGAATAGTTTGGGGTTCCTAACCAACACCTATTTTTGTAACCCACATGTGGGTTTATGTTAAGTAATGGTTTTGTTTTATGCAATACCCACACATGGGTGCCATTGAAAATGATTCAATTCCAATTCATCATTAATTAATTAAAAATATAATCCCAAAGTCCAATACTTTCATTCTTTCAAATTGAGCTTTGGAAGGATGTTAAGACACCAATAAACCAATACTCATTTTGTGACCTATATGCAGGTATTACACATTTTTGTTAAAATGTCAATGCATATTTTGTGACCCATATGTGGGTATTATATATAATTACAAAAACCTAGTGTGTTTTGAATGCCCATA
>Ga0209611_10008513_pt1 | contig 15991 bp, 9 predicted proteins | sample S1TSphgellanicum_3_FD_187693 | JGI IMG/M metagenome (GOLD analysis project Ga0209611, IMG submission 187693) | Host-associated microbial communities from peat moss isolated from Minnesota, USA - S1T2_Fc - Sphagnum magellanicum MG (SPAdes) (version 2) | ecosystem: Host-associated > Plants > Peat...
ACCCCCCCCCCCCCCTCCCCCATGTCAAATCATTAAAAACATGTTACATGATGATGTGGCATGTTAATCCACGTCATATTACCTTGGGACCTCATAATATCCATGTCAATTTTTTTTAATTATAATTTTTTATTGCAACATGTCACTATCCAAAACAATTTAAAAACGTTTCACGAAAAATATTCTAATCAACTCGTCCTTTTTTACCAAAACCATATAAGTTACATATTAATGAACTTTGTCCTATTTCACAAAAAAATAGTGCATTTGGGTAAGTGGAATAACCCAATTTTTTTTTCTTGTGGTAGTAATGTGTTTTAACTACCTAGGATACCTAAAGGCATACCTAAAGATTAATTGCCTTAATTACCTAAGGTATTTAAAAACTACTTAAGCTTAAGCTACCTAAATTAACATGACATGTTGCATGCATTAATTAACCATTATCGCATGTAGATTTTCAATTATAATATATAATCATGTAATTCAAGTTGCATAAAATGCCACATGTTGTTTAGTCATTTATGAACTACTTTATTAATTGCAAAAATAATTAAAATTTCATGTAATGTTAAACACCATTAGTCATGGATGATATGAATGCACTTTTCATCTAAATTAATAATAGTTGCAATTCATAAGCACATATGTGACTTAAATTATTTTGTTATAAAATATGTGATTGCAAATATTTTTACCATGATGCCATGTAAGATAGTTGTGTTAATGGTTGCAAAAATGGTTGATTTGTACACAAGTTGCCAACACATGGGTTGATATGGACAAGATTCCTTGTATTGATATATCTTTTAGTTAAGGTGTAATTCATGCATGCATTGTGTGTTTTACATTGAAAAACAAATAATGTGCATTGATGAATTGAGGCTAATTCAAGTCCCAAGCATACAATGTAGGCATGACAGTGAAACTTATTACAATCAAATCATTATTTTGCTAATGTACAACGTTTGTAACCTTTTTATGATTTTTTTTTCTTCTTTGAATTTCACATAGGAAATATTTGTCCATTATTTTTCCCTTTGAACTTTCAATATTGTGTCTTTGGGTGATAATGCCACAAGTGTGAATCTACAACAATCTTGATTTGAGATTATGAGTTGAAAATGGAATGGAGTTTTGTATAAACATTTTCATTTAAAGATTTAGGGGGTTTTCAATGCAACAAATAACACACACACACACACACACACACACACACACACATATATATATATTCTTAATGGTTTTTTATGGTTGTTCAACATTAAGTTCTTACAAACTTATGAGTTGATAATGGTTGTTGAATAATAAACCTTTGATAAGTTGTTTGAGAAGAACCAAGTTTGTTGGGGAAAAGAAAATTTGAGATCATGTTTTTCTTAAAAACCTTGGCTTCATTTCCAAGGGAAAAACATTTTAGAAAGTGGTAAGCCTTCATAATTTTTTTAAAAGTTGCACAATGGATGAATGTGTTATCACAATTTTTCATTTTTTCATCATTTATTTTTATTTTTTCATCCATTTTACAACTTCAACTTTTCATTTATTATGCAAAAAAATAAAACCAACTTATCATCCATTGTGCAGGTTTTTTCCATTAACTTTTTGTCCGTCATGCAATTATTCATCCATTATTAAACCTTCCTCCATAATTTTAAACCTTACTATTAAAAAAAACATTTCACATAATTTGATTGTTGGTGAAGATTGCAAATTTAGAAATGAAATCCGACTTCCCTCAAAAAAAAAATCTATAGTAACCAGTGTTCCCCAACCATTTTGTGGTTAATAATAAAACCATTTCCCATGGCAACAATTAGGTAACATTTGCCTTGAGGTAAATCAACAAATTTGTTATAGGAAAATGCCATTCTAAAAGCAATGTATGATGGTGTTAAAACATTTCCATTGCAATATCCCATAGGCAGCTTCATGTTAAATATGAGCAATAGGATGGCATAAAAGCCCATGTTGCATTGCAAATCTACCATTTATGGTGGGGTAGTATTCAATCCTTTCAAACAAATTCACTACTTTGGATTCATTGAGGTTTTTGATTCATTGAAATGTAGAGCTATAAATGATAGATTAGTTTTGAAGTTGCACTTTTAAGGTTTATGAGTGGGAGTAAAGTGGTATTTATCACTAAATTAAATTAATATAAAGGAAAAAAATTCAGCTATGTGGTAGAAATGCTTTTAAGAAACACATTCGTCCCAAAATAATTCAACACATTTACCCCAATGAAAGGTGATTTCTTGGGACCACAAAACCATTTCTTGAGACATGTCAACACATTTGCCTTTACAAAAGGCCATTCCCTAAGGAAACACAACCATTTGTATTGGCAAAAACCATAATCATTTCTTAAAGAATAAATGTTCATTTTCCTTTTGCTAGGGTGAACATGGAGATAGTAAAAGAGTTTGAACTTTGAACATTTGATCTCCGACTTAAAATACAAATGATTAACCCCTATGCCACATTGTTTTGCTTACACAAGTTAGTTCTAACCATAGTTAACACAATTATCATAATTAAAGGACAATACGTTTTCTTAAAGATTATTTTATTCCTAGGCATTGTTGGTAGGCATATCTATTTTTGTGCTAGATATTAAGTTCAATTTTAATTAGTTGTTCATGTTTAGTGTTTGCCCATTGGGAGTTGATGAAATTAGTGGCGGAATAACAATAACTAGTTATTGCCAATATGTCCTTGCAATAAAAAATAAAAGAAACAAACTACCACCCTTTGTAGTAGGAAGTACATATTACACTTACAACTCATGTTTGATAAATCTTGTCCAAATAATTTATTTGTTGGAAAGGTTTTGTAAACCCAATTTGAATATTTTAAAATTTCAACAATAGCTATTAAGTATGTTTAAGTTCACTAGTAAATTTCAAAGTTTTATCTTGTGTTTTGACTTGGGTTCAATTTTCTTGAATTTCAACAAGTTTCTCTTTTTTGACTAACCCTCTTAATAATTAATTAGTGTTAAATATGAGCTATAAGTATGGTATAACATACTCCCAACAATATGATGTCAAACTTATTACAAGTTTAAAATAATGGGCCAAAAATATTACAAAGATGAAAATAAAAAGTATTGGAAGGTCAACAAGTTTGGTCTTCAAGCCTTAAATTATGTTATTTAATGTTGTACAATTTAAGGGTGTCATGGTTTGACTACTAGAGCACCAAACATTATTCTTTGTTTCAAAATTCAAATCTAAATAAGAATGATAAAAATAATTGCATACAAACCAACAAAGGACATGAAAAAAAGTTGTGATTAAATAGGTGTATGGTTTAAATGAATGTCATCCAATGTTTGAAAGGGAACTAAAAACAAAATTTGCAAAAATCCTTGTAGCTTATCACAAATAGGTCTCTTGTAAATTTAAAAAAAAAAAAAAAAAAAAACTCTTTTTCAAATGTTTGGATTTATATTTTCTTTGCATCTAAGAATGCATAAGTATATATATTTGAATTAAAACTTTTTGGGGTCTTGGCCAATATTAAATTAAAAGTCATTTCCAAACCAAATATTTTTTAAAGATGTCCTTGTCTTAAAATAGAAAATTAGAAAATGGAAAATTTAGGAATTATCAATCATTATTTTGCAATTAATCATTCAAATAATGTTGATAAGTATATAATATTTAAAACTGAATTTTAGCATATTTACAATCACATTCTTGTAACAATCATATATTGGGGTCTATGACAATGTTTTTTTTTCAAGCAATTTCTTGATGGAGTTAGGGTGGTGAACATCCCTAGGTAGATTTCAACTTGGTTGCCAACATTATTTCTAGGCACTCCTAAAATTGTAACCAATAGACATAAATGTGGCAACACCTTGCCCCCCAAAGAATTTTTTTTCTTGCTTTTAAGTGATTTTTTTAAAACAAAAATTTGTGACAAAACACTACATTTTCAAAAAACTATGTCATTTTTTGACAAATTTTTAACCAAAAGAAAAGACTAGTGTAGGATATTGTAAACACTAGGATGCCAAGTACATTGTTTATCACATATCAATATGGTAATGGCATAAAAGTCTCCAAGAAATTAATCTTAATATTAGAATGCTATTGAATTTTAATATTAAAATTGTCAATATTATGGTACAAGTATAACCAACTTATAATATATTGGTATTGGTATCAATATAAGTAATGTGGAATTGATAGCAATAAAATATTGAACTTGAATATTGATATTATATGTAAAAAACACATCATATTTTGAAATGTATTCAACTTCAACTTCAAATCAATTATCACAAGCAATGATTTCAACTTGTAAGAAATTGTGATAGTGTAACCTAGGGGCAACTTCCACATTAACAAAACAAACAATTAACTTTTTCCAATTTATTTTATTTTATTTTGAAATATATAGTTTTTCATGGTCTACAAAAGTCTATTATGAGGTTGTCATATGAGTAATGAAATTATTCAAATTATAACTTGCAATAATTATGATGGTTTTCAACACTTTGGTTTCATATTTTCACAAAAAATAATTTTAATACTTAAAGGATTATCTTAACACAAAATTGACCTTAGGGTAAGGTATTAAATTTGTGATTTACACCATTCCCACATGACAAAATATATATTTGCCCAACATTAGTAGATTAATGTTGGCCAAATTTGGATTTTTAGTCAAATTCCACATCCAGATCGAGATCCAAGTTATAAATCAAACCCAATTACCTTGGACTCAAGCCTAACAAGTCTTTAGCAATCTAGATCTAGCCAAGAATTGGACCTAGCGGGCTTTTAAGGTTTTTTGTGAAATTTAATTTTAAAGGTTAGATAGCGGCTAAGGTCTTAAGTTTAAATAATGTTTTGAAGTTTCTAGGTTTTAGAATCCTATGCCTAAGTTCTTTTTAAAGTTATAGGGTCATAGGTCCTAGTCTTAAGCTTTAATATACAAGGGCATGTCCAATGGTAGCATTAAAATGGCCTTATACACAAATATGTTGTAATGTTTTAAAAGTTGTTTTCTATGTTGGAGAAGGGTCCAAATACGGACCAAGTGAAAGGGAAACCATTGTTGGCTAACCATTGTTGTTCCTTATGTTTCCCTATTGTTGTTTTTGGGATGTGTTGCGGAACATTTAAGGACACCAAAATCCAAAAAAATCAAAACCGTTTAGAAATCAAGTTTTGAACCATCCTTAAGAATAAAGTGCAATTGACCTTAGTTTACATTCAGACCCAAAGGTCTTATAAAGGTTGCACCCATCCTTGGAACTATTGGTAAAAACAATTTAACCTAACCTTAGAGTTGGCAAGTTTAAATTTTTGAAAATGTTCCTTAAACCCAAAATTAAGGGGCCTAATATTTACAAAAATTGTACACCTAGACCCAACAATTATTGTACAAACCAAGAACTAACCCCAACATTGGTAGATACATTGAATTGTTCGAAAATTAATGGCCACAAAATCATCAACAATGGTTTCATGATGTGTGTGTGTGTTTTTTTTTAAAGTTTTAATTTAATTTAATTTATTTTGTATTTTGTGATAACCAAAGATATAGTTTCAATTGCACATTCTAGGTATTTGGACATTCGTGATTTACATGTATTTTCAACAAATGTGGTTTTTGATATTTAAGTGCACCAAAAAAAAAAACTACACATTGAATTCTAGTCAATTTGTAACCAAAAAGAGGATAAGGATGGAAAATTGATGTATTTGGGAACATTGAAAGGCTCAGAAGGGGGCTTATATGATGTAAAAGTTTATTTAAAATTAAGAAATGAATAAATTCAATATGTACAAGAATTTCATTGCCTTACTTGTTTAATTCAATACATTGTTCATGGAATTACCACGTTTGATGTGTGTGTAAATGTATTATGTTAAGTTTTAGTAAAATTACCTATGTCATTCCTTTAATGTTTCTAAAATTTCTTTTGGTGTTTTGTTGTTTCATGTTCATATAAACATCAACAATGTTTGGTAAACATGGTTCAAACAACATGTGCATAATAAAATAAACCATAAAATAAAGGAAACACGACATGAACATCCAAACTTTAATCATTAATGTGGGCGAATTTTTTTTTTAATAGTAAAAAAGACTAAAATACATTATTATTAAATGGGGAGTGAAATTCAAATTATGGCAAAATTCAATGTAATCTAATTGCACCTTTCTTTTCTTCTTTGAATGTTTTCGTTGATGTTATGCTTATTGTTGCTATAATTATTTCAAATCTTGTGCATTAGATATTGTGGTATTAAGGTCCAATATTTTATACCCCTAATTCAATAAAAAAAATCATTTTGTAAATAGCAAGGTTTGAGATTGAAATAAAGGTATGGGGTGAAAGGAAGGCACAAAGGCAAGGTTACAAATTGTGGATTTCTTTAATCAATGATGCATTTGTAAATTTATTTTTTAAAACTTCAAGCAATGATGTGTGTAATGGTCTCAAGTTGAGATAAAGTAAAAAGCTTTTACTCACGGGATTAAGAAAACAAATAGCTTATAGAGTTTTTTAAAAGTTGTTTTCAAGAATCATATGAATAATTGTGAGTGATGAATGTATTAAACATTCAACACATAAGATAAAATTATTTGAGTGAAAATTTGTGACCATTGATTTTGGGATTTCCATGAATAATCTACAATAAAAGAAGGGGAAGCAATTTGAACATCATTGATGACATGAGTGTTGACATGACAAATGGAGTTCAACAAACACAAGTAATACATTTGAAGTCAAATTACCTCTTCATTTAACATAAGAAATGTAACAAAAGAAGAATATTTGAAAAAATGGACATTTAAAATGTTTGATTACATATGTTATGTTAACCTTGGTTTGGGTAAATTTCATTATGGGTGCAATGATAAGTAATGCATGTTTGATTATTAGTATTGTATAGGCATATGGGTTAAGTTGTTATAATTAATGGGTATAAAATTTGGTAAATGATATTTAAGACATCCATTTGGACAATTTGATAATTTTATCATATATTTAACCTAATGTGCATTGATTTGTATTATTCCTTTGGCCTTTAATGCATTTTAGAAATGAACAATTTTGATTTACCTAAACCCATATCCAAGCAATTCAAAATTTAGGTTGGCATCATGTTTCCAAATCATTAATGTTCTTGTCATATGTGTTCTTGATAACTTATATTTTATGTTGTTTTAGCTTATTTTCCAATAAACATTGTGTAGATGACATTTTTCAAAATGAATATTTGTATGGATTGAAATTTATATTCATGTACTTGTAACATGAAGTTGGGTTAATTACTAGGGGTATGAATTGTAAATTTTAATATTATGGCATAGGGGTAGAAGGATAGATAAGTATGGAAATAAATAATTCAACTTATGAGCCTTACCTTGAGGATTTTTCACTAGGGACATAGGGTTGAATTCATGAATAATCTAGTTAACTATTTTGGGCCAAATATAATTGAAGTGAATTATGTGGACTTGATTAAATCCTAGAGGAAAAAAATTCAAATAATTTAATGACTTGTTCATAGGAAGAATGATACATCTAGAAGGATAATATGTGGCATAATATTATTGGCTTGTACTTGATGAATAAGAATGTATAATAGATGTAGATGAATGTAGTCAATAATTCATCCATTTTTCATTTTAAATATACAAAGGGTTGTTAGTGAAGCTTTGAGTTCATATATATTTTTCATAACTCCATGTTTGTACTTTGTGTTTAAGCCTTGGGATAAATGTTTTGTGTATTAAACTTATTTTATAATAAACTTATTATTATTATTATTATGGAAATGTTCACAAGAACAAACATATGTGGTTTTAGTGAGCAAGCCCTTGACACGAGGTCTTTGAGCACATGTAATGAACTCTCCATTGGGTGTAGTAGTTCACATAAAGACCAAGTTTAAGACATGTGGATGGTCTAAACTCAAAACCATGCAAGTTTCATCTTTTGGATTGTTCAAGTATTTTGTATGGTGTGTGAATGTTATGTGAGCATTTAGTTTTACAATCTACCTATGCGATGATAAGGATTTAATTCAAAATTAACCCTCATAAGGTCTGACCCTTTTTAGGCATACCACCTCCATCTATGAACCTACTAGAACATCATTTTGCTAGCACCTAAATTAAGCATTGCCCAAACAAACTTGTTGGCAAACGTGAAGTCCCCACAAAGTCTAGATCATGCAAGGTGCTTGTATATTTCTTTAAAGGTGTTTTCATAAAAAACTTGTTAAATTGTTCCTTTAGAAGTTTATTAAAAGAATGTTTTGGCACACCCACCCAATAAAACAATGTTCCCAATACAAGATTCCACGTTCTTTTAAGGTACCTAACCTTATTGGAGGTGCATGGCCTTAGGGTCATTGTACTTGGTAAGCACCTAGGCTCCATGGAAATAAGGTTGCCATGAAAATCACCCTTTGCCAATTTGAGTTGGATTTGAACTTGGGGTTGATGAAAGTGATTTCATAGTGTGAACAAGGTTGTTATGAATGGTATGGGCTGCCCAATGCCTACTAGGTAGTCTAAAATAGGCTAGAATTAGAACCAAATAGATATTGATTTCTTGGAGCAACTTTGATAACCCAAAATAACACGCCGCCTAAAAAGAAAATTGTGTTTTTACTTTTGGCCATAAAAATTGGCCTCACAACAATGTGTGGTTGTGGTATATTGCCAAAAAAAACCTTTGGAGGTGGTTGGAGCTAGCATGACTTCACATGTGGGTGGGCCAACTTCACTTTGGTGGAGTCACTTTGCATTGCTCCACCATGTGGACCACAAGGAGTGTGCTCTTGCAAACCTAATTTATGACTTGGTGATGGAATGCAAAATCATTAGGGTTAGGTTTGGAAGGTTTTACTTGTTGATAGTTGATACCTTCTTTTGGTGGAGTTACTTTGCATTCCCCCCAATATGGACCACAAGGAGTGTGCTCTTGCAAACCTAATTTATGACTTGGTGATTGAATGTAAAATCATTAGGGTTAGGTTTGGAAGGTTTTACATGTTGATAGTTGATACCTTCTTTTGGTGGAGTTACTTTGCATTGCCCCACAATATGGACCACAAGGAGTGTGCTCTTGAAAACCTAGTTTATGATTTGGTGATTGAATGTAAAATTATTAGGGTTAGGTTTAGAAGGTTTTACTTATTGTTAGTTGATACCTTCTTTTGGTGGAGTTACTTTGCATTGCCCCACCATATGGACCATAAGGAGTGTACTCTTGAAAACCTAATTTATGATTTGGTGATTGAATGTAAAATCATTAGGGTTAGGTTTGGAAGGTTTTATTTGTTGATAATTGATACCTTCTTTCTTCTAAAATTGTTGAAGCACCTTCTAACTTAATCAAGAGTACTTTCATTGGGATCATCAAAACCATACTTACAAAGACTTACACCTCTTGGGTTGCCAAATAATAGTCTTCAAAAGCAACTTTACATGTTTTGGGGGGGGGGGGACCCGAAACAAGCTTCAAAATCATCACCTACAAATGCTTTACACGTCTTTGGGGGGGACCCAAAAAGCTTTCAAAATCATATTACCTACAAAAATTTTACACCTCTTTGGGTGTGGCCCATTAAAGTTTCATATCCTAAAGTTTTTTGCCTTTGTGGCAACAACCCAAAACCCGATATGATGTTCCACATTCATTCCACCAATGATACAAACAATGCACTTTCATAGGGCCGTTCACGGATGACAACTCGTCACACATTGGTTGCTTAAACCTCCACATATACCCTAAATGATGGCCCAATAGTTGTAGGAGTATGTGTGTGTGTGTGTGTGTGATTTTTTTCTCAATTTTTTTGCCTTCTAAAGAAGAGAACTTAATATCATAACTAGTACTCATACTCTTGTGAGTGTGTGCGTGTGTGTGTGAATTTTTTGTGAATCTTTTTGTTCATTCTAAAGTGGGGAACTTAATAGCATGTGTGTGTGTGTGTGTGTGAATTTGTTGTGAATTGTTTTTTTCGTTCTAAAGTAGGAAACTTAATAGCATATATGTGTGTGTGTGTGTGTGAATTTTTTGTGAATTGTTTTATTTATTCTAAACTAGGAAACTTAATAGCATATGCTAGTAGGTACTCATTCTCTTGTGAGTGTGTGTGTGATTTTTTTCTCAATTTTTTTCTCAATTCTTTTTTTCTTCTAAATAAGGGAACTTAATAGTGTACATAGTACTCATTCTCTCCCCAGTACTTTGCTTTATGGCACTTTACAGCTATGTCGACAAGGTTGCTCAAGCAAAGTGTCACATATAATATTCCATACACCACATCAGCTTTGTTGATGAGGATTGAGAACTTTAGCCTCAAATAAAGGTTTTGAGTCCCGGATAGCACTCACCCATGTTGTGTTTGCTTGCGTGGGGGAGAGAGAGAGAGAGAGAGAGAGACCCCAATAGTATGTACGAGCATTGTCCCAATAGCATGTACAAGTATTTGTCTTTGTGGACACCAATCGAGATGCTTTGATCCACAATCGTGGGATAAATAACCCTTTATATGAAAAAACAAAGGCTTTGGGTGGCCCCTTGGAACATAGATTGTCTCCATAAATAATCCAAAGAGACAAAAATAAGACAAAAGAAGAAGAAGAAGAAGAGAGTAGTAACAAAAACAACAATAACACGGAGAAGTAGAACATTTTTATTACTCGTGTTTGTGTGGGGACCTCCTCCTCCTCCGTGCACAATGTGTTTTTGTGGACACCATTTGGAGATAGATAGTTGATGGCTTTTGATCCGGAATCCTGGGTAACCAAAGAGAAGGGAAAAAAGGCTAGGAGACCTTCGACTCTAGGTTAAATGGTAGTGGTGTTTTGGGCATGTGGGGGGTCAATATAACTAAATGTGCATTCACACTTGGTGTTAAGGACTCTAAAGTCCCTTAAGACCAAGCTAGTCATTTAGAACCTAAACCTATTTTCTACCAAGATCTTGTGTTAAGTTAACATTCACTTGATATTAAATAATCACCCGTTTAACAATGGGTGCCACCTAGGATGCCACCTAGATTTTCACCGAACGCTGACTTAAAATTAGGTGTGAATGCACCTTACGTGTAAGTAGTTGGTTTATATGTTTGAGAGCAACATGGGAATTGGACACAAAAGGCTACATTCTAACTCACGGAACCAACCAGTTTTTGTGTGTGTGTGTGTATATTGGGGACCATTCCATAGATAAACGATATGTAAAATAGGATATAGTTTGAAAGCAACATCGGAATGGACACAAAAGGCTAGATTCTAACTTACGGAACCAATGGGGTGTTTGTGTTCAGGACTATTCAGTAGATAAGGTTGTGTTTTTATTTGGGGTTTTTTGTTGTTGTTGTTTTACGTAACAAACAAAAAAAGCCCACCCTAGCTAGTTAGCTACCGATTGCGGAAGGCCGTAACTTATCATATGCTACAAATTATGTTCAATGGTGTCAATGACATTATGACATCCCTTATGTTTTACACTCCGATAATTTCAATGTGTTAGGGGGGTATTTTGTAAATCATGGCACTGTGGGGTTACTCCTAACATGTAAAAACCTTCGAGATTTTTCTTAGTGTATTTGGAGATAGGCTCCCAAAGTCTAAAATTTTGCAAGGAATTTTGGAAATTGAAAATTGTGCAGGCGTAAAGCCCTTTGTTTTCCAAAATGCCCATTGTAATTAATTAATTTTTTTCCTGTAATACCTGACCGGTGCCCTTTTGGCATCATGAGAATTTAAAAATAAATAAATTGACATCGGTTTTATGCTTGGGAACATGAGCGGAAAGTTTCGGGTGTAAGCACCCCTTTGCCTTTTAGTTGAGGCTGAGGGACGCGTACTCCGGGGAACTTCTCCTTCCGTGCTCCTCCGGCATTACCCCGGGGAACTTCTCCTTCCGTGCTCCTCCGGCATTACCCTGGGGAACTTCTCCTTCCGTGCTCCTCCGGCATTACCCGACACTAAAATGGAATGGAAGAATATTTTTCAGCTGAATGTATGTAACATGTGGGTGGCTTTTTCAGCCTCTTGTGTAAAGTGGATTGTTTATTCTCTTCTTCTTCTACGAAAAGAGGAACTTCAACACAAAAAAAAGCTCATTCCAAGGAGAACCACAAGAGGAGGTATTCAACGCGCACTACTTTGGGTTATTAAAATATTATTGCTATATGTAGTCTTTTAACAAAAATAAAATAAAAATTCTTATGCTTTTTGCACGTGTAAAAAATTCATGTCATAATGTAGCTCTTTTGTATATAAATTGCAAACAAATACTCGCACAAGGCATACTAGGCTAGACTTTCCGACAAGACCAAGGCATACTAGGCTAGACTTTTCGACAAGACCAAATGTTCACCGTCATGAAGTAGTTCGTGAATGTTTTTGGGATTGGTGGATAGTTCGTGGTGTGTTTCCAAGTTCCGAATTTTCTTTTGCAATGAGCCTCTTTGATTGTCATCACAAAAAAATTCCGACACTTGAGAGAGATCTCCCAAATATAGAAGTGCCTACCTATTCACTCTCAACATAACTTTGAAACGTATAAAGGAAATCCGTAAAGTGAAGGAAACCCGATATTAATATCCTGAATTTGGTCATTAATGGATGAAATTCAAAAAAGGAAAATAAATATACATTAGAGTTATCTCTAAAGTCATCCTGTCTTCACCCTGTCTTTGGGCCTGCTTTCAAACCCCAATCCCCTCTTTCAGTAGTATCTGCAAAGTAAGGAGATTTTGTTAAATCTCTGGGTGAAATGATGAAACTCAGCGAGACTAATTATAGTAGGTAGTTGTACAGGTAGGAGCAGTGAAAATATATGTAGCAGCAATGGAGGCGCTCAGGAGAAAGGAAAGACAACATGAAACTCAGTTTACCACCAAAATTGGTGGGAAAAATGGTTTGGGTCCCAGTTATTTCGCTTTGTAAAATTTTCATTCCCAGTTATGGGTTTGATGCCTTTTTTTTTAATGCCGAAATTGATCGTTCTCACCCCCTAATCGTGGGACTTCTCAGATAATTTTATTGCATTTAAATAAGGAGTGAAGAGAGGGTGAAACTTAGAGTACACTAAATTTTGTGATAATTTGAGTTTCACCTTTTTTTTTTGGTTTTCTTGAGCTTTTGATTGGTACTATGCTTAGTGCTGCCATAATTATTTTGAATCCCATGCATTAAATATTGTGGTACTATATTTCACCACTGATTTAATAAAATTCCTTCTCTTTGCAAGTAGCAAGATTTAAGATTGAATAAGAAAGAGGGGATGAAAAAATAACCCAAACATAGGGTTACATTACAGATTTCTCTATCGAGTTCCAATATTGGCCCACCTATATAGGTTCTAGAAAAACATTGTTACGCCAAGAATAGGGGACAAATAGAGAAGTACTACTGGGAACATGTCAAAGAACACAGTAAGAACTTGTGAAACCTATTGAGAACTTGATGGGAACACATTTTTGGCCTAGGCTAGTAGTTGGCATGGCCAGAATTGTGAGACGTTAGAAAAATCCATAAATTCACCATGTCTTTGGACCTCCTTTCACCCCCTAACCCCTCTTTCAGTAGCATCCGTAAAGAAAGAAAACTTTATTAAATCTCAATATGAAAATGCTAAAACTCAGCATTTAATGCACAAGGTTCGAGACGATTTATACGAGTTCTCCAGGTAGGAGTAGTGAAAATATATGTAGCAGCAATGGAGGCGCTCTGAAACTCAGAAAACCATTAAAAAAATTGATGGTTTTCTGAGTTTCCCCTCCCCTCTTGAATGCTAATGTACTTTTCTTTTGCAGGTTTTTTTTTTTTGGGGTGAATCTCACCCTGTTTATGACCAAACTGAGGGTTCTGGTGCTGTCATTTGCTTACTTTAAGGATAACTCTTTTCCATGCAAGTGGGAAAAGAATTGAGTTTTGAGGTAGGCAAGGCAAACATGGAAGTGCATTTTTGTTTTTGGTGGTAAAGAACTTGTTTTGGGGGTTAGGTCTCATTGACTTTAGAGTATAGGTAAGTAAATTTTATATTCTACAAGTCCCATGTTTGGAGTACATTTTGTTCTTATCTACAACTTCCGAAAGTTCTGGATGTCTCCAAACATAAAAAAACTGCAAGTGACTAAAGTTGTAGAGACAAGAGCTTACAAGGATTAAAAATCTTTTGTTGTAAAAGCATTCATCACCATTGCACTCTTTTGCTGGTGTCATCAGCTCCATTCCACCAATCAATCTTTCGTGTAACAATTTTGGAAATTCACCCCTTTCCTGTAATGACCTCACAAGTGAGCAACAATAACAAACAAACAAAAACACACATGACCAAATAATGCCCATTCCATACACACATGAAAAACCCTGGAGTACAACTCACAATTTCATGTTTATTGGGATCCAATGCGGAATGTACAATGCTAAAATGTATATGAACAACCACAAGCTTTTTAATTGTCTAAATGGCGACAAAACTGGTACGGTGGATAATAATTTTGTCTTCAACAACACACCATAATAAAGCTTTCCTCTAATGTCAGAAGGCAAACCTGAAAAAGAAAAAAAGGACTATCCAAAAATGTGTGTGTGATGTTCAAAAACTCAATGTCATTTGTTCATCATACATTTACCATAGTAATTAAATCATAGGGAAAATAGGAAAATCCCAAAAACCCAATGTCATTTTGTTCATTGGTACATATACCATAGTACTTAAATTATAGGGAAAATAGTAAAATCCCAAAAACCCAATGTCCTTTGTTTATTGTACATGTACCATAGTAATTGAATTATAAGGAAAATAGGAAAATCCCAGAAATTCAATGTCGTTTGTTCATTGTGCATACACAGTAGTAATTAAATGATATGGAAAATAGGAGAATCCCAAAAACCCAATGTCATTTATTCATTGGTACATACACCGTAGTAATTAAATTATAGGGAAAACAGGAAAATCCCAAAAACCAATGTCATTTGTTCATTGTACATATATTGTAAAAGGGAAAATAGGATAATAAGCTTAAATAGTGAGCTTGGCACCTTTTGTGTGTGTGTGTGTGTGTGTGTGTGTGTGTGGCTTTCTTTACTTAGCAATGGATTTCCATTTGTTCAATCTTTTTTTTTGGAAAATGTCAAAATTTCTAAATTATCTGTTTGAAATGTCAAAATTTAAGGAAATTACAAGGAGAGAAAAATACAAAAAATGGTGAAAACTCTGAAGGGCCAATTCACCATTGGAGAACATGTATCCAATAACTGGCAAAATTTCTCTATCTTATAATTTAGTGGGAAAAAATATGAATTTAGAAAATAAAAATAGTTATTGGGCACCCTAGTGCTGAACCTGGAAAAGGTACTAGGGATCTTTAAATTATATATATATATATATATAAACTTGTCTTTAGCAAGAGTCTTCCAAATATTTTAAGACAAAGTGTTTTTTTCATAATGCAGGTATAATTATTTAGTCTTTGAAAAAGATTATTTTTTAGTTTTATTTTATAAAATTTATAAAAAAATAAAAAGGAAAAGAAAGCAAGAAAAAAACCAGTTTATTGGACAGTTTAAAATAATATCTTGCCTAACATGCGCCTACTATGATTGGTTGATAGCCATAAAATTTTACAACTGGGAACTGACTGGAAGTTAGGGTTTGTTGAAAAAAAAAAAAGAGGAAGTGTGGGTTTAGGGTTTAGGGTTTAGGGTTTACCACTATTTCATTTGCTCCAACGTGCCCAGCAACAATCACATGGGCAAATTTTGGATAAAGATGTACACATTTTTGTGTTTGAAAAGCCAGTTTATGTGCAACGTGGGTCCACTATGATTGGTTGATACCCATTATTTTTTTAAGAGAAAACCTGGGAACTGAACTTGAGGGGTTTTTTTTCTTTTTTGGGACAGAAACAATCACATGGGCAAAATTGAGTGGTTCAGCATTTCACACATATCTAACAACCTACCTTGTAGCCACTACTAA
>Ga0209611_10008515_pt1 | contig 15989 bp, 7 predicted proteins | sample S1TSphgellanicum_3_FD_187693 | JGI IMG/M metagenome (GOLD analysis project Ga0209611, IMG submission 187693) | Host-associated microbial communities from peat moss isolated from Minnesota, USA - S1T2_Fc - Sphagnum magellanicum MG (SPAdes) (version 2) | ecosystem: Host-associated > Plants > Peat...
AGGTCCCAGGCCACAGTGAACCAGCAGCACCCACCAGCACACCAGTTGGCCATTCTGTCCACTGGATGGATGGGGTGAGATTTTTCATCTAGTTCCTGACCCTGTGTTAATCACCATGGTACCATAGTTAAACTTTTTAGTGCTGACCTTTTACTTCGTTTTTTTTTTTTTTCCTCAACTTTGACCTCAATTATTACAATTACCCTCCTACCTACCAACCTCACCTACCTACCTACCTAACACTTGTACATTGTCAATGTTGTTCACCAATGAAGGTATAACATAAAATCCAAGTATTGCAAAGAATTATACCAATGTGTATTTTGATCTTATTCAAGCCCCTAATCATGATAAACTACTAGCGTCAAATGTGAACATTGCAATCTAGACAATTTTTCAACATTGGTTCCAAACCTCCACCTCCAATTTGGACCACTTAACGGATGATCTACTTAACTTAATTAAGCAATATGTACCTAATTTAATTAGATGATAGGCAATAGGTTTAGAGTTATGAAAATAGCAAACATTTATGACATTTTGCATTTTTTTACGTTAATTAAAATCAAACCTAAGTTGGATTTTGGGGGGGAATTTTCATATGCGTGTTTAGGGGGAAGGGAGGAATTTGCATAAATAGGCATTTACTTATCCCAATATTATGATATCTTCAATGATTAGATGTGGGTGTTACATAGTTTGGCAATTATTGTTTGAAGCTAGAATAATTGAAGACCCAATCCCAAAATGCAACACCCACATATGAAAAATGTCATTTGAAATTCAAAAGACCACAATAACCAATGCATATTTGCTTGCCCAAATACAAGTATGACATCTTTGGTTCAAAAAATCAACCCCTATTTTCCTACCCAAATGCAGGCATTACAAGTTCAATCCAAAAAATCCAATGCATATTTTATGACATGTAGATATTGCAATTTTGGCCACATTTCATAGTATAGTTTCCTTGGTTTACTTGCATCCTTTCAAGTGTAAGTAGAATTATGATTGCTTCAAATACCAACTTCACAATGAGTCTATGCCAAATGTTGTAAATAACAAAGATAGGATCAAAGGTGTAGTAGGCACACATAAAGGCATGCAATATTGGGTCCTTGCATATTACACCTAGAAAACGAGTTACAATACTCTAGGTGAAAATTGCAATCTATATATCAATTTATTGATGTGTTTTTGTGATGGTAATGTTGCAAAATTAATTTATTATTCAATTGCCCAAACTCAATAACGTGCCCCATTTATAACCTTATTTGTGTAGCCTATGAATTCAAGAATTGGAACCCAATAACATACATATAGACAATATGTGTATGTGATTCTAGCAACTCCCATTCAAACTTGTTAAGTGGTGCCTTTGGCACACTAATGTAATCTTGTTTGCAAATACCTTAATCAAAAACTTTGATTAATTACATTCATTAAGAGCTTCTTGAATTGTTTCATAGGCCCATAAGGAGCTAACATTTAAAGACAACATTGAAGTCCACATGCATATGAAAAATAACATGGTTCAAGTGCAATCCCCAGTGGTAATCTATATATATATATAACACAAAAGGAAAATTATATTGGTTCAAAAATGGCTTTCCATAATTAATCAACAATTTTTTATGCAAGGAAAATAATGCAATTCCTAAAGATGAACCCCAATAATAATGCAAGGATTTTGGCTTAATTTTAGAAGAAATAACACAATGATAGTAAGAGCTTTTGTGTATGTATTTTCATTGCATCTTTGTTTATGTCTTTCCATTGCATCTAAGGAACTTTGAGTGCTTGATTTATGAAAAGAAAAGATGTTGGACATGAAGTAAAATGAAGGATAAAATACAAATATTTCTTCTTGAAAATTAAACCCTAAAACCCTAAACCCACATGAATCCTACCTAGTTTTATGTGAAAGCTATTAGGTCATTGTTGCAACCATTATTAGATTCACGTTAAATATATTTCAAATTTCTACACATAAGCATCTCAATCAATTTAGTAAAACTCTAAAAAAATCAAATCTACATCACAAAACATTAATTAATATCTTGGAACACATATAATAAATACATGAAAAATGCTAAAAAAGATGCCCCATTTGAAAATTGAAGCCTAAAAATGAACTATTATAAAACCCCAACAAGGACCCAAAATCCCAAAACACAAAAAAGATGAATGCAATGTCTTGATACAACTCATCTTCATCTCTATTTCACTTTCATAAATGTCTAAACTTTTACAAGATGGAATCCCAACAATTGTTGAGAAATTTAGTGAACCTAGGGTGTAGGTCAACCAAAAGTGAGACAAAAATAGTTCAATAGTCATTTTGTTTCGATTTTTTGGTTTTTTCTTATTCTTCCCTATTTCCCTTTTCTTTTTCTTTTCTTCCTTATTTGTTTCCTTCTAGTTTTCCTTTTTTTTTTTGTTCTTTTCCTTCTTTTGTTGATGTTGTTCTTTAAAAAATAAAAAGTGACGACAAATTATTTTTACCTACAACTTGTCATCATCAAAGGTGCAATGGCAAATAAAGCTCCTCAAAGGTGTAAATTGTAGCTTGAAAGCGGGGTGGGGTGATGCAACTATAGAATCAAAGAAAACAACAACTTTTTTTAACTCCTCCTTAAGATTAAAAACATCATGATGAGGAGCTTCAACTTGTTATCATATTCTATGTAACAAAAAACAACAATATTTAATTGATATTTTGAAGAAGACAAGGAGGAGGAGGGGGGGGGGAAAGGAGAAGCAACCAAATAAATCAAATAAAAAATAAATTTAAAAAAATGGAAGAAAAAAATAGAGAGGAAAAGAATGAAAGAAAATTGGGTAGGTGGGTAAAATGGGGTAAATAGGAGGAAGGATAAAATAAATGGAAAAAGAGGGGAAATTTTTTTGAGTTTTTTTTTCTGAACCCACCTAAACACCAATGGGGCCATCCAAATGAAAGCCCAAATCAAGTTTTATCTAACTAGTGCAATGGTAGGTGTAGGGTCACATTGATCCCTTATACCAAGTACATGGCCAGTAGGGATTTGAGGTAATACCAATTTGTAGCAAGTTATATCAATCTTAATATCCAATATATACCAATGTTGGGCAAGTATTTCATTCCATGGAAAATATTCAACAATTTTTAAACTAAGGATGTGAATATATAACCCAAGAAATGAAAAAATGAAAAATCCAACCCCTATTCAGACTTAGAAACTAAAAATCACATTACTTGCCTTTGCTTCTAGGCTTAGGAATTACTATATCAAATGTTGATAACCTCATTCAAATTGATGGCAAAAGTCCTTAAGTTATCAACCAAAAACTTGTCCAAACACCCATTAGTACCATTGCCAATTTTGTCAAATGTGTTAAGGTTTCTCAAACACATTACTTTGCTTTCATCATAATAATAAAATATTGATATTATCATATCATTTCCTTGTACTTTCTTATGAATGTGACCTTGTAGGTGGAAAAAAGATTTTAATGCCACATTGGAATGGGGGTTTATTATTGTTGTGGGATGTATGAATGTAGCATATTAATGGTTGATCAATCTTGTAAATGTTTATGATTTTGAAAATTGCAAATGACAATGAAGAATGAAAGTATTTGCACTTATCTTTTCAACATTGGTGTTTGTTTCTTACTTCTAGTATGTTGTGTGTGTGTGTGTGTGTGTTTTTTTTCCAACTTTCACCATTTCAATTGTTATTAGTAATCATTGTTTAAATTGGGTGATTTGCATAAGTTTCAAATTTTAATTTCTTAGGGTTTTCATTTTTGCATTGTTGACATCATTTTTAATTTTGTTTGAAAAAAACAAAAAGATGAGTGAAGTGTAACAACTCAAGGACCAAGGGACAAATTGTGTATTATTTTAATTTCATGGTTTGGGTATCAAGGTTTTGAATGTTTTGCACTGAATCAATATCATTTCAACTTTTGCTTGAGAGAACTTTCCCTTGAAAAAAAAATGGAAAGTGGAAAAAAAATTTCCTCCCATGGATTTTGAGAACGATTTTCCAAGGATTAATCATGGTTTATAATCACCTTGCATTTTGTATCTTTAGGCACCAATTTTGATTAGTGAATTTTTTACCAACAATTTTTTTCATTTTTTGAACCAAAATTGGGAAATTTTTCATCAAAAATTTTGGACTAAAAGTAATCTTGATAGGTCATTAACATGATGTTGTGATTTTAATTTCCTAGACATTATACAAGTATCATGACATAATATTGTTTACTAATATTAATAATATTGGGGCCGGGGTGGTTCATAGTACTACATCATGGAGATTATTAAATCAATCTTGCAAACTTTCTTCGAGCTTTGAATCCACAAGTTGTGAGATGAAGCGATGCAAGCAGTAATATATTCATATTAAAGTAGGTGAATTGGTTGTTAAGGAACCCATAACTTGCATCACGAAGAAAACTTTTTCATGCAAAGAGAAGAACATGCAACTTTATCATTGTAAGAAAAATATGATTGACGGTGATCATTAAAATTCTTTACCTATATGTTTAAGGAATATGCAATTGTTTTTGTTGTATTGTAGAAATTTTTAAGTTGCCAACATATCTTTACCAATGTTGAGTGGGTATTTGAATTTTGAAATAATTGTCAATTTTAGTTTTTATTTTATTTTGAAATCAAAGAACCACTAGATCTAATTATTTAAAAAACTCAAAGAAGAAAAATCATTTATAAATAAAAAGGGATGGGAACCCATCCACAAGAAGTATAAGGCAAATAAAAGCATGACAATACATGTCATGAAACAACTAAGACACCAATAATACACCAATAAAATAATAGACCATAAACTAACAAGGTGTCATTTGCCACACATTGGCTAACGACAAAGGTGTACTAGTTGCAATGTGTGGAAAAGATGAATAATGTTTCCAAGTGTGGCAACATGCTAAAAAAATTACAATGGCCTACACACATTGGAAGGTTATGAACACACATTGTCAATAATAAGAAATAAAGATTGTCGAAATTCAAAGGGCCATTGATGACAAGTTATAGTGGCCTAAACATAAGATGTTAAAAAAAAATCAAAATGATAATTAAAACCACCTCAAAATTTTATTGCAAGAGGAATGAAGTCATTTCTTAATGTTTCATGTGAACGTGTTTTCTTTTGACTGGATATTATCATTGCATGCGTTGTTGTGGATGATGCATATTGTACCGTATTCGGGTTTGTCAAATCATTTATGACAATGTTTGTTAAGGTCTGAAAGCCATATTTGGTGATGAGAGTGTGGTGAGGGAAAAGGTGGAAAACCTCTTTTTGCATTTGTGCTCCATTCTCCAAAGCAATATTTGCAACAATATCTAGAATAATATTGTGGGATGTAGTGCATTTACTCTTGTAAAAACATTAAAACAAATGGATACCAAAATCATTGATGGTATGTTCACATTGACAACATGAAAGATGTGTAATTGTAAGATGTGGCAAACTAAGGTGAGTATGTAACATTGTAAGGAAATGAACGAAAGACAAACAAAATGCAAATATGGTAGGACGAACTAATAACCAAACGCCTATGGTTAGACCTGCACAAGATTAGAAATATGTTCATGTAACATTCAAAGGAACATTTACTATAAGTGTGGTAAACTTTTGTTCATGTAAACAATTTATTAAAAAGCCGATAAGTGAAGATATGAATGTACCATAATTTAACTTTCAAAGAGGGGACTTAAAAATGGACCACTTGGGGTAATAAAGTTTGAGTATCTCACATTACTAGTTGGAAGATAAAAGTGTTGGTTTCAACAAATGCCACGACATCGAGAATAATAAGGTGATCACTTCGTTGGAAACAAGTGATAAATGCATGACTGATCAAAGCCTAACATCCCAAGAAGATGGGGGCAACAAATCAAACCATTGAAAGAAGGCTAAACCCCTTTGAAGAAGTAGGTACAATGACATGATGACAAGCCAAATGACTCACCATAGTAGCGAAAAATCCCACGCCCATTAACTTCTTTAACATAACCATGGTACGCGAATCAAACTTGACATAATGCTACAATACACCAAGAAATGGAAATACAATACACGGTAAATAGCCTAGGTGTTGGGGATAATAAAACAAAAGCATCACAACGGTTGCATGTGGATTTACAAGCATAGAAAGGTTAGCTATGGTGTTGAGATCCTTTTAAAACACCTCTTCAACAAAAGATTTCACAAATGGCATAGAAACCCATCAATGCACATAAAATATGGAAACTTGTGTTAAGTGTAAGAAAGCTTAAAAGAAATCATATGGATGAGTTTAATCCATGCAGAGACCAAACTACATATTTCACCAATTGAGTGGAAAATCCTAATGTTTTAAATTTGCCTATAATCATACAAAGACGGGTACCATATTGAAAACATGATCAATAATATGTGTATCATTAGCTAATGAGAAAAAAACACAAGTAAGGAGGGTTGTTGTAATAAGGTGTTAGGTTACATTAAAGAACTAAAAAAATCGAAATTTTTAAAAATAAATATTTGATTTTTTCAACTTTTAAAACCATGATTATATATCAAAAATGGATAATTGATTTTTTAAAAAAAACTATAATTATGAACTTTAATAATCACCTTAATACATGATGGGGTTTGGCACAATTTCCTTTACCCACTCAACATTGATATTTAACACTGGTGGTTGGTAATGAGGGTGATTATTAGGGTTTACAAAGAGGGTGTTTTTCTTTTTTCAATTTTGTCAAGCAGGTGCATTGGGCAATCATCCACATAAAACATGAGAAAAACAATTCTCACTCCTCATAACCATTTTTATTAGAAAACCAATTCTAATACATACCTAATTGAAGTTCTCAAATTTTTTTGAAGAAATCAAAACAAGTGCCTTTAAAAAGCCATCATTTTAAACCGGTTCTTTGAGGGTTATGAAATAACTGGAACCGACGGTTCTTTGAATCTGATTTTAAATAAATAAATAAATAAATAAATAAATGGAACTAGTGATTGTTTCCTATTTACCTTTGCGGATGTAATGTATTTTTGGGCAAATAGAATATCAACCAAGAATAATGTTGCATTCTTTTTGGAAAATTGCATTTGTGAGAGTTCAGAATGTGCCCCTTTTACTGGAAATTTCAGGCTCTTTTTGTTCTTTTTTTTTCTAGTCCTCTTAAGCTGGATTCACACTGAGACTACAAATTTTCACCTTGGGTTCACACCAGTGTTGGCAGATTCAGGTTATTTGCAAGTTAAGATTTTAAATTAGGTTTTGAGGTATCTAGAAAATTGTCCTCAAACCTGGACTGAAAATTCTATGAAATAATAAAATTAAAATTAAAATCAAAGGTTTTTTTTTCTAAATCAAGAATTCGACAACATTGGTCTAAACTACTCAAGATGATGTTAAATCAATTTCATTATATTAGATTGATCTATCCCCCTTGTGTGAAGAGCACAAAGGTTAGCTTAACTCCTTTAAACTTTAATTATTTGAACCTCCCAACCAAGAGAGTTAAGTGGGAACTTCAAAAACCTAGTCCTATATTTTGAATGTATTTTTCCTATTGTCCTTTACCATCCCTTTTGTGTGAATTGAGTTTAGGGTTTTAAGCATTTTGTCTATAACTTAGAGCAACCCCATAAATATTGTATTCATGATCATCATCATCATTAAGTTGCTAAATAATTTTTATTTTTATTTTTTTGTTTCAAATCAGTATCTATATAATAAGAATGAAATTGGGTCCCAATAAATAAATGTGATGAAATGCATATGGTATAAAATACTCTGTTTTGAAGCCAAAAAAAGACCAAAAACAAAACCCATCATTTGAAAACTGTACAAGTCTTATAACAAATGCCCCATTCATTCATTCATTCATTCAAAAAAGATTTAAAAGAAAAAAAAGGAGTATTTTGTCTCTAACCCAAGTTCCAACTTTGGGTAGCTGTTATAATTAAAAAGTTCACCTCTGTTGGTGCATTCTTGGGCTTTCCTCTAAGAGTCACTCAAACCAGGGTTAGGCATTTTTGTTGGCATTTATTTGTACAACATTTACTTGTGTGTTTTGAATTTTTGAATTTTTTTTGTGTTTGTGAATAATTGTAAGAATCAGTATTTGTGTGAATATTTAAATTTAGAAAGAATTGCCAGTTCTGTTTTTTTAAAAAATTATTTCAGAATTTTTAGACAACTGCCAGTTCCAGTTCTTTCTCCCAAAAAAATTAAAATCAGAATCAAAGAACAGCTAGTTCCTGGTTTGGGTTTACTTCAAAAACCTTTGAAGAAGTGAAGGTTTTCATGAAAGAACCGACAATGAATTAGCCGTTTTATGGCCACTTATTTTATTTTCTTCAATTTTTCTGGGAATTGTGGTTATATAGATCAAAAATGAGTTCTGGTTCTTTCAAAACACCAGTCCCAACTTTTTTCAAAAATCCTTAAAGAACTGATGATTTTCATGAAAACTGATGATTTTCAATGAGTCTTAAAAGGACCTTCTAAGACTCATTGATGGGGAGGCTCAAAAGGCTCGCTTTCTGAGTGGACAGAACACAATTTAGGACTTGTTGAATCCAGAACTTGCCTTCAATTCTTGGCTTCCTCCATGGCTATAACCTCTATGGATATAATGCATTTCACATGAAGGTTGACACATTGAATTTCAAATACATGGAACCCGTGGTTCCTTCCTTCATTGTGATTTTTCAGAAATACCCAGAATTGATGGTTATCCACAAAACCAAAGAACTGCCCAACACTTGTTGACACTTTCGGAGCATGCTAATTGGAACTCTCTCTCTTCTTGCCAACACCTAAGATCCAACAATTTGTGTAAGAATTGAAGTTATGGACATGTATGCTACCCATTGCCAATTGCAAAAAGACTTGCATTTTCCAACTTTGCAATTCTTCATTCTTCTTGGGTGCCAACCAATTTATGCCTAATCTTAGAAGAAGTAGAATGGGTTGAAAAACTAGCTAATTTACTATGAGCCTACTAAGTAAGCGTCTCTTTCCATTAGGTTGTTGTCATCACAGAGTTGCACACAGTATGTTGTGATGTCAGAAAGCAACTGAAATGGAGCCCTATTGTTTGCTGCATGGACAAGCACTTTCCATGGAGGTGTTGCAACTAGGCTAGAAAGATGTAGGTATTTGGTATTAGGAGCATTAGGAGCATTTCATATGTAAGGAACTTTCTAGAGAATTTTAAAAGAACATCATAACCACAACTGAAATTTCTTCAAGGGAAGTCTTCCAAGAAAGACAAGATTAGTCCCTTGTGTACCCATTTGTCTAATTAATGTACCGCAGTTGAATAGCTGGTTCAACAAAAAATATATTATTTTTAAACATGCTGAAATTTTCAAAAAATACTTTTCTCAAAGATTTTTTTTTTTTGGAAAGAAAATGAAGCATGTTTTTAAATTATTTGAGAATATTCTATTGATGAAATGGAATTTTTGAAATTGAATAATTATTGGTCAGAGATTTGGTGGACTTGCTACTTGGTATTATTATTGTTGAATTCCAAGAATGGTGACTTCTTAAGATGTTCAACTTTGCACTCTTCGGGTGAAGACTGGCTAGTTTCCTCAACTACCAACTACATGTTTGCTGTGGAGAAACCTCTGCAAATCACAATGACACTATTTGTGTTTGTGAAGCTTATACATAGATTTCAAAAATATCCTGAAAGAAAAGAAAAGAAAAGACCTCACCACCATTCACCGCACAATCAGAAGTGAAGCTTTATAGTTTACAGGAGCTCGAAGGTTTTGTTTTGGAAAATGGAAGAAGAGGAGATCTGTTGAAACTGATCTACAACAGTTTCGTGATCGTCAGCTCTTGATTGCTCAGAAAAGTAATACTGGGCAGTGTTTTCTTCCCCTTCAATTTTTGGATGTGAAATTGTTACTAAGCAACAAGAGGTTTCAGTGCTCATGCACATTACATCTCATGGTATTTTTTAGGATATTGTCATAACTATTGTTTTGGAGAGTGAAACACACATAGAGAGTTTTTTCATCTTTCTTTTTGGGTCACACTTGACAATGAGTTGATATTCTTATCATGAGAGACAATTTCAATTTTTAGCAAACGTTGTCATAGTTGATTTGACCTGCTTGAATATGGCACAATGTGTATCGTCGTCTATGACAACACATGCAACGATAGTTGTCATTCAAGAGAAAACATAATCATACATGGAGCTTGCATTAAACGACGATTTCATTCCTCTTCCCATAGAGACTTATAACTGCTTTCATTTTGGTTTCAACTCTTTTTTAATTTCTTGTGTTCATTTCATTATAGCTCATCATCAGCAATCCTTTCTAGTTCATGTGATGCTTATTTCTTATTATCGACAACGGATGTCCATTGCCCTCCAACATGCATAGGTCATTGCGATTTTTCAATGTGTTGTTACACTTGGGAGGCATTCTTCATCTTTTCCACACATTGGAGCGGGTGTTCATTCGTCACTAGCTGATTTATGATACACAATATTTTTTTTAGTTCACGATCTTTTATTTGTTAGTGTACTAAATGGTGACCTTTTTAATTTATAATATTCTATTTATTAATGTATTAATGACGCCTTGATTGTTATGTTTTTTTTGTGCCATGTGTTCTCGTGATTTTATTTGCCTTGTATTTCTTGTGCATGGGTTCCCTTTTGATGCAGTTTGCTTTAAGATACTTAAGGTGTAAAACTTATGAAGATAAAATAAAAGGGTGTTCTTATCAAAAGTTGATGTAATTATGGTGCATTTTATTATTTAGAAAATATTGTCCGTTTCATTGTTGTTGGAAGTATTTTCTAAATTGTGAGGTCTTTTAATTTATATTTTTTTCATATTTGTTTTTATTGAATGTTTATTGTTTCTTTCTTACCAAGTTCATAGGAAAATACCTAAGTTAATTGCTTTTTTTACATTGCAAAAATAGCTTATCACTTTTGCTTTTACATATTTTCACAACAAAATCCGATAGTTCACCAGGTGGCTTTAATAATTTTTCTTCTTTTTCTAGAAAACTACCCCAGAAGAACTACCCTAAGCTCCAAAGTAAAAGTTCAATCAAAATGTGCAGAACATTTCCTCCATATCTTTTTTTTTTTCCTTGAAAATTTGTTGATTTCTTTTTCTGAAAAAATAAGGAATATGTGACAATGTGTGTTTTGTTTTTTCAATTTTCTCATGTTGCTCTGGAAGTGGCCATCACCCACAAGAGGATTTTAGCCAACCCTGGCAATCCTGGCTACAAGACAAATAGAGAAGTAGAAAAATCTAAGAACCTATTAGCTAAATATAACAATTTCAAAAGAAGAAAGCTAAAAACAAATTGCCCAAGTCCTCCAAAAATATGGGCAATTTTTTTAAAAAATTCCCTCAAAATGTGATTTTTTTTCTCTAAATCTTAAAACTTCCCTTGACCATGTTGCTTGGAACTTTTTTTATTATATAAAATAGGATTTTTTTCAATTTTTAAAAAGTAGGTGGTGTAGTGATCATACACAAGAACATGTAATTCAGAAACCCTAAACCCTAAACCCCTAGGTAGTAGGTTTATTTTTATATGAGGACTTTTTGGAAGATGATATTTTGGCTTGTGTTGAAACTTGAGATTAGTTATAGGGTTATGATATCTTGAAGGATTTCGGTTTCTCTTTGAGGACTTTTTGGAAGATTAGGTGTATTTTTGCATGGTGAAATATTTGAGTTTCCATAATTCTTTTTTTGCCTTAAGATACTTTGTGATGTAAAATGGCAAGGCCACAGTGTGACACACCTCTTGTTTGCTTTCAGAGATGCATAATTTTTGTGATTTCTCTTTTCCATGAATGCAAACCCACCCAAAAAAAAAGAAAAGAAAAAAAAAGAAAGGGTTTGTGCTGCTTAATTTTTCCTCCAATTTCTATAATGATTTTGCATGTGTTTTGAATGAATCTAATGAGAGAGTTTGATGGAGACTCAGATGCAAATCATCTGACCAGCTTGATTTCTCACTGCAATCTGAGAGGGAGGATCAAATGAGTTGTGGGCAAGAGAAGCAGCAGCTGCTGGATTGCACTTGGAGGAGATGGAGTCAATGCAAAGGAGACAGAAGATTTGGGAAGGCATTGCTGCAGAAGATAATGCTTCTTTCAATCTGAGTACATTCATGCATTTTCTCTCAAGATTTGGGATGTTGGGATAGATTTGCTTGTGAATACTTGACCACCATACTCCACCACTTTGGGTCTGTCAATGCCTGAATTCTGCAGCTTCCCACTGCCATTTGTGGACCCACCTCTGGTTTGTGATGTGGGGTCCTGTTGATTTTGGTTTTTGTTGCCTATGTTGCAGATGGGAAAAAATGAAAGTGGTTGCTGAGAAAAACAGGAGAGAGAGCAAGACTTGAAGAAGAGATTGGTTCATCTCTGACATGCTTGCACTGATTTTTTTGTCTTAGCAATAGCTCTTGGCTTACAGAATCTCTGATGAGTGTCTTTGCAGGGACCATCATGCTGAGTGATTTTGGATGTTGTATGTAATATATATATATAGATATGCTCATGCAAACTATTCTGGTGGTTTGGTGCAGCTAGAAATGGGTTTTGATGATTGAAAAGCTGCAAGAGCTACATGCCCTTAAGGATACAAGAATTGAAGAAACGAGGTAGTTTCTGCAAAGTTCTCCTTTGACTTCTATCTCTACATTGTTTCTTTCATGTCCTAAACCTAAACCCTAAACCTTCTTCCTCCTCTCTCATTCTACTCTTTCTGTCACAGGCCAGTTCTTCCCACATGAGAATGGCAAATAGTTCATGGAGTGTGTCCACACAGCAGTGGAGGTGGAAGAACAGCAGGCTGCTGCAGCATCTGACACTAGTGCTGCTGAAGCTGCCATAGCCAGTACTGCTGAAGAAGCTGGAAAAGCAGCCAGTTCATTATGAGCCATGGATGGTGGCAAAGATGGCGTCATTCCACTGCAGAGACTACACACATAGACATATCTGTTCTCCTTGAGAATTCATGCAGTCATCACTTCTTTGCTGCAGGTGGCATGGGTGGGATGCATTTATTCACTATGCCTGGTGGAAGGTGGGTGCTAGATCACTTTTAGCTCCTCTTGTGTGTTTTGCAGTGAATGATGTACAATATGAAAACTATGGAATTTGAACAATTTGGGCTGTGCAGCTTCTTCAGAACTATTGTCTTGAAGCATGAAGACCTTGCAAAGAAGAGTGAAATTGGATCACAACTTCCATACCTAGAGCTCACTATACATGTGTCTGGCAGCTGGGTGGATACCTGGTCACTGGATTCACAATGCCCCAACTGGTAGCAGATTCTGTGTGGGCATCATTTTAAAAGAAGGCCAGAGATTGCCAACAATAAGCACCTTACGGAATATGATTGCAAAGCAATTTACACTAAGGCCCAGAGTGGAAGCACAAGAAATAGTCACAGCAACAACAAGGGCAGTAGAATTAGCAGAGTTATATCAGTTGCTGAAAACTTCATGGAAGCTTGCTAGGAGAGCATTTAATTAAACTTGCCTTTTGAGCAAGGATAAATATTGCATACCCAAGATAGGATTTTTTAAAAGTTGAGATTGTCATCCTGTATCATAATTTGCTTCCAGGATCACTCACACTTATGTCCCTATGATCAATTCTCATATGAGCAACAAGTTGATCCTCCCAATTGAATAGACAAGAAGTTGAGGAGTTATGTGGTGATTCTCTGCTGGTTGTGGACTTTTAGATTTGTGACTTTCTTTACAGTCTTGTTGTTCCTCTTCTTCTTCCTGAACTTGCATCTGTTGTGGAGTTTGGATTTGAGAATCATTTTTTTATTTGCAACATGATTGATTGATTCTTCCCCAGCTTGCTCATGTTGTTGAGTTTATTAGATTTGCAACTAAATTAGTTCATAACCGTCTTCTTCTTCTGCTTCTTCCCACATGGAAAAAAACCCTGAAATTAAATATGGGTTTAATGGGTTTTCATTAAACATGGAAAGTAGTTCATGTGGTTTCCTCCAGAGCTCCATCAAGGATTAAAACTTTGCAACTAACTACACCCCATCCATTGCCATGATCTTCTTGCTTTCTTCTGTTGTTGTAAGTAGGAATTCTTTCTTCCAGAGGTTCATCAAACCATGAAGAATTCTTCTTCCAGAGTTTCAACGAAGAATTCCTCTGGAGTTCATCAAATATTGAACTTTGCAACTACACCCATGATTGCACTCTCCTTGCTTTCTGTAGAAATTCTTCCGGAGTTTCATCAAACACTAAAATTTTGCAACTACGTTTTAAATCTCATTGCAAAATGATCTTCTTTGCTTCTTCTTTTTTTCTGGTGGTTTCATAATTATTTGATTTTGCATTTCATGTTTCATACTATATTAACATGCAATTTTTTTTCTGCAGCATCAATTATAGTAATAGCACTAATTAATGCTCATTCCCGCTCATTCCCGCTCATTCCCTTGATTTGACTGAAATTCATGAGCAATAATTATTATGGAACACGTATCCAAGGAGAAGCCTGCATTTTGAAAATGGATATTACACTGGCTCCAATGCCTTAGCCAAAATTTGAATTCTCTTGGCTAGCATGCAATCTTTAGGTTTGTTTTTGTTCTTTCTCTTTGCCTCTTCCAAATTCAGGGTTCCTCTCTTTGCCCATTGAACCCAAAACATGATTAGCAAATTACCCAAGCAAATAGAAAATTTGAGAGAAGCACAATTTGTGTACTGACTACTACGAATTGAGTCCAGATCATCTTTTTCTTTTAGTTTGATGATGAAATGTGATATGATAGTCAATTTAGTGAATTCTGATTCAGAAATTGGCAACTTGCAGCAGGCGCAGCCGTTTTAAAATCAGAAGATTCACTAGCATTCTCTGTTGATGGACTTCAAAACAGGCCAGGTTTTCTTTGCCGAGGTACTTACTATCTTTTCATACTTTCTCTCAAATCCGTTACTTTTGTTTGATTTGGATATATCGGTGTATATTTATAATACCTTTTCACTGAGATCTGCTTCTCATATCTAATGACACTATAGTGACAATGTTTCATCAAGTGGAAATACGGAAAAAGTCATGACACCCACAAGCTTGTTGTCTAGAGATAAAGAATACGTATGTCTGAACTTCAAATATGTAGCAAACCCAAGTCCTTTTGGTCCTTGTTTGGTCCTTTGGAGCAAAGTAAGTCAAGCTATTTTGTTTTCAATGTTTTCACAATGGGGTTTTTGAACATTCAAGAACATTGTCACCACTCGTGGAGAGAATTCTAGATCAAGATCTACAACAATTTGCTAAATTTGCTAAGAGTAATCACTTGACACTTGGAGTCACCGCTAGATCATATGATTCAATGGTACACACATAATGAAAATGGTCAAAGGTGATGGAAACTTCTTTTGAACAAAGAAAAAATGAAAAGAAAAATCTTGAGTTCACAAATCACATAACAATATTGTTGTGAACATTATTTATAATACATCTAAAAATGTCAACATGAGAGACAAATGATGAACATGAGCATGCCTATAAGAGAAGGTATTGATTTTCATTTGGTCTCACATTTTGTGAAATAAATGTTCATATTTGGAACACTATCAAGTTGGACTTGCCATAATTTATTAAATATGAAAGTATTGTATGATGAGTAGAGTTGCTTGAAATGAGCTTTTTTTAAAAAAAATCAATAAATTGTAAAAAAAATCATTTGGTTTTCCATTGAGAAAGGACTTTTAAAACCTCATAAATAGTTTCATTTAGTCCCACATTTTGTGAAATGTTTAGCAAGTGTTCATATTTTGAATTGTTGTCAAGTTGGACTTGTCATAACTTATTAATTATGGAGTCATTGTATACAAATCATGTTGATTTAAATGAACTAAAACACAAGAAAATCCATAAATTGTAGAAAAATCTTGTGGTTCTCCATACCTTT
>Ga0209611_10008517_pt1 | contig 15985 bp, 9 predicted proteins | sample S1TSphgellanicum_3_FD_187693 | JGI IMG/M metagenome (GOLD analysis project Ga0209611, IMG submission 187693) | Host-associated microbial communities from peat moss isolated from Minnesota, USA - S1T2_Fc - Sphagnum magellanicum MG (SPAdes) (version 2) | ecosystem: Host-associated > Plants > Peat...
TTTTTTTTGTTTCTTTTTTTTTTTGAATTTTTTTAAAAAATTAATTGAAACCATCAAATTTATTTTTTTAATGAGTTTGTGAAATTATAAAAGTTTTTAATTTTTGAGTGTAATGAAAAGAAATATTCAAGCTCAACACCCATGTTGTTTTATGCAGTTGCAATATCATTCATTATTATTATGTGTACAAGAATATTATGTTGCCAATTTGTTAGTTCTTATGCAACTAAATTGAATTATTGATTATGAACTTTGATGAAACAAGTCCTAAGGCATTCCGTTTCAATAGACTTTTATGCTAAAACAACAAAAATGAAGGTAAGTTTACATCTACATGTGAACAAACTTAAAACCAATGTATTCTAATTTTGTTTATGACACTTTACTTTGAATTTAAATGGTTATTTGTATGTAAAGCTTGAAATTTAATCATTATGTGTTGTTTAATAATATTACATTTGAATGATGAATTAATGATGTCATTATATGCACATTGTTTGTTACTTACATTATAGTTGCATAAGACTCTTAACTTAGATTTCAAATATGAATATTAAATTATTTTTCACATTGCAATAAGGTTATTTTCACAATGCAAATGTGCAAACATCATTTCACATTTGGTAACTATGAAAATATAACCCAAATTTTGAATAGAGACAAGGTAAACCTCTTAGCATTATATCTAACAACAGATATTAGATAGGATATTTAACAACAATAGTTTTAACATGTTTTAGCTTAGCATTAGAAATATAAATAAAATACATCCCATTGGAAAGGATCATGGATCATAAAAAATGTTGATATGAGTTTTGTATTTTTTGACATTGAATATTAATACATGCAATTATATTATTGGAACGAGATATTTGTCATTATTTATGTAACAAACTTATGTAGTGTGTTTAACAATTGCAAAATTCAAAATTATTATTGTCAATTCTAATAGATGAAAAATTAATAACATTCATAAATGGACATTAATTGTAAAATAGTCCCCTCAACAAATTTATGAGTTGCAATTTAGAAATTGCACTAATTGAATTCAAATTGTAACATGGTACCATTGGCAAAATCCATTAGTCGCTAGACATTAATTCGGTAATGCATCAGTTGCAAGTTGGTAACACCATACATCAATAAATTTCATCCATCAATAAATGAATGAATGAAAAGTCATGCAAGTGTTAGGTTTGCTCATAATGCTGCCTTGTGATTTGGTCATTCCACTTGTGGTTTAGCCAATTCCAAGGTGGAACAGGCCATAAGGGGGTGTATTCTCTAATTCCAAACTTGGCGACAACCCTAATCAGTAACCCTAATCGGTTAGAATCCCCATGTCACCTGGGTGACAGATAGAACTGCATCTCCGCCCTACCAGGGTCGATGATGCGTTCCGGGGTGGAACAGGCCGTAAGGGGCTCATTCTGTAACCCTAATCGGTAACCCTAATTCTCTCTAGTCCTTAGAGAAGCTGCCCGGCAAGGGTCACGCTTACCAGTACAGCGTTTCCGTCCCTTCCAGGTCTGTTTCCGGCGCTGTGCAGGATCCATGGTGGGTTGCAGCGCATCTCAATCTGTTCTCTCCCGGTTGCCAGCTGCCGTTTGTTTCCACAATCTGCTCCGGTTTCTCTCTTCGTCTTTTTGTGGGTATCAAAAGTAGAGAAGGTGATCGTTGATCTCTTCCTTTTGAGAACGAGGGTCTTGTACCCATCTTTGGTTTTTGCCCCGTCGGAGCAGAAAAAGAAGAAGAAGAGAAGAAAGCGAGATATTGAAACCAAGCTTGGAGTTTTGTGGGGCGTATAGTGTCGTTTGTTCTTCCCGCCGAGGCTTTTTTTTTTGGGGATCTTTCTCTGCTTTTCTTTTCTTTTCTTTTTTCGATATCTTCTTGTTCAACGGAGAAGAAACTCTTGTTCACTTTTTTGCGTGGGAAATTTTCACGTGGTTGTGATTGCTTCTGGAGGGTGGTGGTATTGCCTCTCTTTGGTCTTCGTCTATGCAGTAGAAGAAAAATCTGGCAGTAGTTTTTTTTGCTGGATTAGGTTTTTCCTCAATAGAAACTGGAAGAAGACTCTTGAGGAAGATTTTCTCGATAGACAGGAGAAGAGTAGCATCGAGAGAGAGAGAGAGAGAGAGAGAGAGAGAGAGAGAGAGAGAGAGAGAGAGAGAGAGAGAGAGAGAGAGAGAGATGGTGTTTCCATGGAAGATGCTAGTGGGACCAGCGCTACTGATAGGGATGAAAGCCGCGAAGTTTGACTACGACAAGCCTGACAACTTGCTCATCATCCGTGTGGTATACGCCCTGACGCAGATCGTGCTCTTCGCCGCACTGGGTTACATCGCATATCGGATTTCCAAATACGGAGATTCCAAGCACTCTGTCAGAGTCAAGGTCCCATCCGTAACGTAAGCCCGCTCTCGCCTCCTCATTGTGGGAAAAAAAACCCTAGAAAAATGCAAGTGCCAAAGTTTCAGCAACAAATCAAAGAAAACGCTTGAAAAAAAAATGGATGTTTTAAATTAGGGTTTTGAATTGTTTTCAATGTCAGGTCCAGATTCTGTGGTTGCAGGAAGGAATGATTTTCTGTTCTATTTTTTTGGTGTGTGAACCAGGAATCAGTTGGCCTTTGGTACACTTGTCTTTGGTATCCTTGATACACAATCCCTAGAAACCATAACTGAAGTAGTTATAATGAATTGGAGCCTGGTAAAAGGGACCCTTGATCCAGTGTTCTTCCCTCTTGAGGAGTACTGTATTGTGGGCTGTGGAATGCTTGAAAATTTGATCCAGCAAATGTGTGCATTTACCATATTGGATGGTCCATTGTTGTTGTTTTTTTTTTTTTTTTTTTTTTTTTTTTTTTTTTTTTTTTTTTTTTTTGTTTTGTATTTTTTTTCTGTGGTCATTCTTAGCACAAAGATTTGGAACTATCTGATTGAGATGTTCTGAGTATCAAACAGATGTGGTTTTCAACAATACTATATAAATGCTGCTGCTTGGTCCAAATGTGTTTGAACATGAGGTAGTAACAGACTTACAGTAACGCTACACACTGAAGCTTTCATGGAGATATTGGTGTTTTGGTGTGAGGGTTTTTTTCAATTCTTGGACCTGCTTATCACTTTCAAAGATATATGGAGAGTTTGGGATAAGAGGATTTTAGTGCTTCAAGGTTTTTGTTTGAAGAAATCCATCTCATTCAAAGGACTGAAGTGGACTAGTTTATGTCAGAGCTTCTCTTGAGTTCAAAATTTCTTATCTTTAGTTGACTTGGATCTTGCAATCATGATCCATATTTCAATGGATGTCAACATGGTTTCCAACTTGTCAACCGCCCAAGTACCTGTTTGATAGTTTGATGGTTAAGTAAGCTTAATTTTTCAGAGACTGGAATTAGCGTGGATAAGTTTTGAAAATTGACAGCAAACTGTGAGGAGATTAATCAGATGCAATCAGAGGGTGCAAGCTTCTGGGCATTTGTGAGATGCAATGGAAAGGGTAAGATAACCCTGATGATTTTTACCAAAACTGAGAGGCTAGGTTGAGGACACTAAATGGCCCTAAGTGACACTAAGTGTACTTGGAGGTGGACCCTGCATAAGTTTGTTGCTAGTAGTTGGCAGTTGTTATTTGGGCAGTACGCTCTTTGTCAATGTTTGAAGGTAAGATTATTTTACACCTGAAAGCTTCTTGGAACACCTCTGTTTGACATGGGTTTTGACTGTTGGGTTTCTAGTAAAAGATCTAACTCTTGTCGTAGGATGCCCAAGGCATATAAGATACATCTGCTCTGCATGATTCTGGAATTCAGATTGTAGTCTCCAGTGCAGGGATGTTGAAATGATCATTATTGTCCCAGGTGTTATTTCTTCACTGAAATTTAAGTTAGAAGTTTTCTTGCAATTCTGCAGGAATTGAGTGTGTAAAGTACAGGCCCTGAACATGATCTTGTGGTGTGCAGAGGCCCAGCTGTAGAGACAGAAATGACTCATAAGGATTATGATATGTTTGAGCTCAAGAAGCTCTTGAAGAACTTCGGTCTGGTAATTACTATCATCTGTTCCTTCTGAATTGCTTGGATCTTAGGCTTTGGGCATTCCACTGGAATACTTGTGCATCTCACTGCATCAGTTGTGGCACTAAGGTAACAATAGCATATTTGCTTTATTTTTTATGTCCACTCTCTGAGTCCCTGCTGATTGTTTGTTCTATGATTCTTTACCAGGGTGCTGCGATGACAGTTGCTATCCATGCTTACATGGCAGTTGTGCCAGCTCTTATTCTTCAAATGGGTACGCATTATTTAAAAAACTGAAATGTAAAATCTGTTGCCCAACAACGGTCATTGAATCTGAGCACTAAGATCTCATTCAGTAAGGGTCATTCCTCTCTTTGGTGAAGTAATTACTGTTGTTGGGTGCAGTGACACAGCCAATTACACTAATTGACCATGCACTTTTCTTGATCTACATTCTCAAAAGGGATCCAAGCAAGAACCCCAAGTTGCGGCGTCCGTTTGTTGATGATTCACCAGCTGCCAAGTGAGAACCTGCTTCTTTTGGTGATAGAGTTTCTGAACTTCATTTTTACACACATTTGTTGATGATTTCTAGCAGCCTACATCGTTTGATTATAGGTTCCTTGTCACCACCCTGTCAAACTGTCAGTGCAGATTCTGAGTGTACTCCTGAGAGCTTATGGTTACACCAAGGGTTCTGGTCAGTAATTGTGTTAGATTTTTTTTTGGACATGACTTTGATGAGTGACTATGTCAATTCTTTTGAGCACAGGTTGGAGGCATTTAAGGAGAAAGCTCAGCAGGAACGAGCAAGGCTTGAGGCTCTTTCAGCTCAAGAACAACCTGCAGCACTAGAGAGTGATGTGGCACTAGAGAGTGATGGAACCCCTGGTGATGTGGGTGTGAGTGACGCCCAATCTTCATTGTCAAAGGTAGAGCGGAGGCCCCGACGGGCTGAAGTTGGCCAAGAAGAAGGCTGAGTTTTTGTGGGGACAAATGGTACTTGGTTGTGCAGTTGGGTCTCACAGATTTTTCTGTCAAATGCCGTATGTACACATATCAGCAACTTTGCCAAATCTATAGTTTTGAGAAGTTGGGAATAATGAGGAGTCACTGAAGAGGTGCTGATGAGTAACTACCATGCTATTGTAATATTTGACAGTTTGTTTTTCCAACTTAGTGAGCAAGGAGTTTTTTAATGTGTATCACAGTGTCTGCCTATGCTCAGGTCAATGTGCACTATTTTGCAAATCCATGGTTATACATGTAGTTGACAACCCATTCACCTGTGAGAAATAAAATAGTTGTGCATCTTTCAAAAGAACTGGGCTAAGTAGGATTTATTTAGGTCATAAGTTACTCTTATAGTTACTGATTGTCACAATTGCTTTGTCTCTGTTAAACCACTGAGGGCCATAGAGAGCTTTAGGTGGTTTGTCACTAAACCTGGGAGCTACCAAGAGAGCCATAATTCAGTGAAATCAAGGTCAGGGTTAAGACTGGTCTGCTGTCCTACTTACATCTCGAAATCAAGATGAAATAATTCAAGTTTTGGAAAGTTGATATCTTGAATTTTAGGAAGTGTTGATACTAACATATTGAGTCTCAGAATGTAAATTTCTGTGTCTTGGGCTCCACAAAGAAAATGAATTAGAGGTGTGAGAATTTGATGTATTCTGTGTGTCACAATGATCAATCACTTCTTTGTCGCTATAGATCCTGTTAGATGTCTTTTTAAGTTTGTTTTTGGTCTGGTTGTCATTGTGTGATCACCAGTGTGCTGCTACCAGTGCAGCTTTGATCAATCACTTCTTTGTTGCTATAGATCCCTTTAGATGTCTTTTTGAGTTTCTTTTTGGTCTGGTTGTCATTGTGTGATCACCAGTGTGCTGCTACCAGTGCAGCTTTGTGCCAAAAGTGTTGTTATTCATAATAATGCTTTTGAGTTCTTTGTCATGCTATAAGATATTCAGTTACCAACAATACAGGGAAGTCCCCAGTATGAGGGCATACAGTAGTGTAAGGTTGTTGGAGGTGAAGGGCTACAACCTGCAGACCAAGGAACATTGAGGGACTCAAATGGGGCATTGGGCTGAATGAAGTGCCCAACATGAAAGATTGTCCTTGTGTTTTTTTTTAAATGTAATTGATATATTCCTTAACATAAGATTAGAATGCTAATTTGTCCCTTAAGCTTTAAGTCCAAAGTAATTAGTCTTTTAAGCTAGTTGTGATTGATTATGTATATTATATAGGTGTGCTTGAAGATTATCTATTTCTCACTTTAAGGTCCAAGCTAATTGTAGTGTTCAAAGTTGCTAGATTCAAGTGGTTGTGTAATCCTTGTCATCCTTGTATGAATGTATGGCTCAATGAATATTATGTCTTTCAAATTTTGAAACCACAACTGAAATTCCCCTTTTTTCTGAAAAGTCCCTAAACATAGTCTAGAACTTTTCATTTTTTTTAGTTCCTACCTGATGGGAACTTGTTTGACAATATATTAGTTTAAATAGCCAAATCTGACATTGAAAACATTAAAACTTGCCATGGATCTCTTTGTTAGGTTTTAGAAATTGTCATATCATTAACCATTGAATAGGATTATGAAATCGCCAAATCCACTAGTGGATGCATTTGTTCTTGGCAAAAAGCACATGAGCTACCATAGGGGCCCTCTATGATTTCCTCCCTCACCCACTCCTTTGTCTTCACTTCTTCTTCCCTCTCAATGCAAGCCTTCACCAACAAATGTTTTCGTTAGAGATGTTGTTCACCTGATTGGAGCCTCTCATGAACGTTGCATTTGCTTGCAAGTTTTTAGATAATTATTGTGGATTTTGCATTGATCACTCCAATTCACAATTGTAGTGAAAACAAGTTGTAAGATGGAAAAGAACTTACCAATCACACTTATTATTTGTGAACCTACAAATTCATGAGCAATTGTGCGTATCTTTGTATTAAAGTTGTCATTGAAACTTGTACAATGTAGATTTTGACAACTTCGATTTGATTGTTCATAGGCTTTCAGGTTTAAGGTGCAATATGCATTGAAGCAACTTGCAAATCATGATCCTTTTCAATTTGTGTTATGACATGTTGTAATGGCAAACACTAGCCCCTTAGTGATGCACCAACAACAACACACACAATGTGCATTACAAATCATTTAGCACTAGAGAAAAAATAATGTTTTGCAATTGATGTTTGTAACTGATTTTTAATCACAAGCAACACATGAAACTGGAATTTTTCAATAGTTACCTAAGACAAGTTGCACCGACTTCATTTACATATGACATAATGTATTTGACAAATGCATATGAGTTTGTTATATGATTTCATCCATTTATATTAATGTAGTTGCAAAAGGCAACTACATGCAGTTATACTAGTTGCCATTCGAAGTTTAATCTGTGTGACAATGTGCATAGGAATTTTGGAAAAACTACACCCATATTATGTCATTTGATGAAGCTTCAAGTGTGCAACACAACATTATTCTGACCATTTGGTCAAAGTAATGTGTGTACTTCAACAAAGATGCAACAAATGGCCAAATCGTGGAAAATATTTAGAAGCTAGATGAATTAACTTGCATGTGGCATTGAAGTATGACCATTGGTGCACCAATTGTGGTTAAGTTTTTGGCATGAAAACAAATGTCAATTGCATGGAAAAAATAATTGTCTAGATTTGAAGTTCAAGATGATGTTTATGTGTTTAAATAGACATTATTGAGCTTTGCAAACAAAAAAAACTAAACATTTTGTTGAAGACCTACATTGTGTTCTTGCATTGTTGAAGAAATTGAAATTTGATGTCCCCTTAACAATTGCATAAGGACTTCTTGATTTACAAGGTGACATTGATGATATGTTGCATTGTTAGGTTTTCTTCTTACATTTTTAATTTGTGTTTTGATTTAGTTGAAAGTTTAGTTGACAATGGTTTAGGATTTAATGGAAAATAACATTATCATGATGATCTCATTTTGCAAAAATTGAAATAAACAACTATCTTGCACTTATTTATTAGAGATGATGAAGTTGGAAAATAAGTTTAATGTTATTTGTGTGCAAGTAGATTCCACATTTTAACATGTTTGTTTGAAAAATGTACATCATCTTATTGGGATTTTGTAGAAGCATGAGAATGGTGTGTGTGCAAATATGGCATTGAATGCTTGGGAGATCAAAAACCAAATTTGCAACACAATTTTTCAAATAATAAAAAAAAGTTCATTGAACACGATGAATTGATTAATGAATTCATGCTTGTTGATTTTGAGAATTCATGTTTGTTGTATAGCCACTTGAAATGGGATGTGTCATTTTCTTGCACATTATGTTTTCAATTCAATTGGTCAAGGAACATCACTGCTCCCATTCTTGAAATTTTTGTTTCATTTTTCATTCCTTTTGCTATTCTTTTACAAAACAATATGATAAAGATATAACTATAAATATAATGAAGAACAATCCATTGCCAAATATGTGTAACAAAACTTTGAAATTTATTTGAATGTTAGTCGTTTGCTCCAAGAAAAAGTGTTAGATGCAACTATGATCATAAGAAACATCATTGCAATCATTGATCAATAAATTAACTAATGTGATAATTTTGTGAACAAAAAGGTGTACGTGGTCACATTTTAATACATTAATTTTAACAAGTGTATGAAATGTCAATGATATAAAGTTTCATCTCGATGGTTCCTTAAGAAATCATGTGGCTTGAAGGAATGTACATGCACACCCTACATCTTGAGGTATATGAAAATGAAAGTTGTCACAAATTTATAGTTGAAATGTTTCATGCTAATCTTGATGTAACTTTTAATCTCACATAATGTGAAAAATATGACACAAAAAGACCAATGTGTATATATGAATGTGTATATTCATGAGAGTTCACACTTATTCTTGCAATGTTTGAGTAGTTAGTAATTGCAATTTTTTTAAAAATTGATTTAATCTATTTTGTGACAAGAAGCATGCAATGTCTACCCCAACATTGTAAATTATCACACACTATCTATGGCTAATAAGAAGATCAAATTTATAAACTCTTTTTTTTAAAAAAATAAATGGAAAAAAGCAAATAGTAACAACATCTCCTAATATCCATCAAAACAAATGAAACAAATGACTACAAGATGAACTTATTGTGGCATCAAACTTTCACCACAAACCTTTACTGCCACAAATGTGAAAATTCTTAATTTATTGATATGTTAACCCTAATGAATATTGTCACTTTCTACGAATCACAAAAAAACTTTGTTGTTCATTTTTTTGCACCATCATTGTTGAATGAGTATAATGCTCAATCTTTTTTCAATCAACATCATTATCAACATGTCTTCTTACCCTTTCATGTATATTCATTTCTAGTGCCAAGGATGGTGGAAGATTGGAAAAAAGAAAAGGACGTGCATATATTCATGCAACTTTAAGCATGCAATGAAGTTGAAAGGTGATAATACTTTTTCTTTTTTCCATAAATTCATCATCCAAATTATGCAAAAAAAGATGTCATCCACCATTCTTCCCAACCCCTTGAAGATAAGGTTTGATATTTTGTAAACATGTCCTTGAAATCTTATTTGTAAAACTTTCTTACCAAATATTTGCAACATTTATGGGAGCCCATAAGTTGAACAAACTTGAAGGATGTATAAATGGAAAAGGAATAACTAGTGGACCTCATGGGGCTATAACACATGGTCTTTGGCCTTCACACATGCAAGATCATAAGCCACATGACATGTTTTTCATGGTTATATTATCAAAATTGGGCTTGTCACATCATGTTAATTGCATCAATTTTGATGTTCACATAGCCCAATATCATGTTACTTTAGGGTCAACCTAGGTCAAAACTTTTTTTTTTGGTAAGGGTAAAAAATTTACCCAATGGTTGTTAAAATCTAGTCACCACATAATTTTGAAAGATAAGGATATTGATTAGACTTGGGTTTTGATCCTTATGGCAATTGAAGTTCAATTGTACCAAAAAGACAAATCCTAATTGTCAAGTTTTAGGAAATGATGGCCCAAACTTAATAACCAAAATCTCAACATTTTAGTTGAGGTTTTGGTTTGGATGGGGGAAATGGCACCTCGCTATCATTTCCCAAATGAATTTAGGAAAGTTTGTGATATGTAAAAGAATAATGAAATCCACTTATTAAAAGGAGATACCTTCAACTTTTATAATACACAAAGTTTAAAATTGAAGGAAGTTGTTAAATCATCAAAGTTGTATTTACCTTGTATATGCTTGTTAAAACCTAAAATCATATATGCATGTCTACTATCTTAGGGCAATTATAAAATTTTATGACATAAAAAAAAACAACAATATAAATAAATTAATCGATTAAAATTTAATTTCACTATGATTTTTGTTATTAAATCTTCATCAAAGCCTTATTGAAGTTTTAAAAATAAAATCAAATTAATTTTAAAAATTTATATCTCAAAAAAATAATTTTATATTAAATTTTTAATTTATTTTAAAATTAACGTGTTTTTATTTTAATCAATTCTTGTATAATCTTTCAAATCAATTTTTTAAGAATCTCATTTTTTTAAGATTTAAAGGAATTGAAGCTAATTATTTGTATGCTTATAAAAGAAATCATTTAAAAAATTAATCATATATATAGTTTTTACATTTCATAATGATATGAAACCTCGTGATACAAAAAGCAAGTGGCAACCCAAAAAAATAATAATAATAAGAGGCATGATCAAATTAGTTACCCAACATTCCTATTTTGAGAAGAACCCAACAAGTAGATGGGTAGACTTCAAAACAACCCATCAATCAAATGGGTACACCCAAAATCTACACATGCCCATCCATTAACTTGGGGCAATAATAATTTACATCTAGCATTAGTAAATACCAAGATGTTCACAATAATGGACCACCAATGTGTGATATGAAAGCCTTAAAAAGGTAGCAAGTAGAATCTTACCATATGATAATCCATCAAATTGTTAAAAGTAGGATTCCAAGTGCTTTTTAGTATTTACATCTTCTTTTTATTATTTTTGGATTTAAGGTCTAATATTTTTGTTATTCACAAGTCATCACAAATTTTACTTGTTGTTTTGGTTGTTTCATTCTTCATCATGAATAGAGGGTCTAGGTCTTAGGAATTAATTGTGTGAGTTAGTTCTTTGTGTCATTTTTGTTGTGTGGTTATTTGTGAATCACAATTGTGATTTCAAATTTCCTTTATGGTTTTGAGTCTTGACCAATGTTGGGCGGTTCCCAATTTTTCAAAAAGTTATTTCTTTTAGTTTTTAGACATGTTTTTAATAATCAAGTTGATTTTTTTCAATTAATTTTTTTTAATAATTTCAAAACCTAAAAGCTAGCTAGGCTATCAAATTTTTTGGAAAAAAAATGTTCAATTGTTTTTCAAATTTTTGATTTTCACAAATTTAAAATAATTGGTTTTCAAATGCAATTCTCACAAGTTGGATATCAATGTTCAATTTTTTTCCTACCAAATTTATATTTGTGAAAAATTACAAAATTTGTAAAACAAATTCAAATCATTTTTTTTTAAAATGATGAAAATGCAAAGCAATTTTTATTTCCAAAGTTTCATATGTCCACAATTTCATGCCATTCAAATGAACCTTCAAACTCTTCAAACCCCTCTTGTTAATGTACATCCTTTTCAATTAATTCCATCGAATTATAAAATAATTTATAACAAACCTTAAGATCATTAGGTCATTATTGGTTCATAAATATCAACTTTTGTAAATTGTGAATTTGTAAATGGTTTCATATTAATAAGTATGTTGGCTAAAAGAAAAATATTTTCCATCTCAAATTGAGATCGAACAATGCTTAGTTTTTGGTGAACTCAAAAGTTATTGCAAGAAATATGGATTCATGTTATATTGAAATCCACTTGGCATTGTATGAAAATCAACAATTACTTGCTGACAAGTTCTTTTGTTGATTTTCTTGTGCTAGCAATTTGTTACAAAAATCCATGTTATAGTCCTCATCAATTCCTTGGTTTGTAATGTCACCTTCAAATTTTGCCACCAGATTTAAATGATGATAACATTTCAAAAGTATAAAATATATATATTTCCTATCATAGCCCTCAATAATAACCACAACTTGTTCATGACCAATAAAAGAAGATACAAGACGAAGGCTTTTAAACCTAAGGTTTAACATCAAGGATAACATGCTATTGGGTTTTCTTTTATCATAATATTTAAAGAAAGATTGGAAAGATTCTAGGACACTAAACATTTTTTTTTTCATGTTGAAAATAAACAAAACTATTCCAAAAACAACTACCAAATCATCATCAATCAAATTGTCTAGGATTGGTGGGATTTGAAAATCTTCCCTACGTTTCAAATGCATTGTTATGGCATAAATACATGACCACACAACTAGTGGCCATGAATTTGATTCACAACATAAGACTCACAATATGAGAAAAAAACCACACACACACACACACACACAATTATTTGAAAAATGTGCCATGTAAGAGAAGGTGGTGCTTGTTTTTTTATTCTCAAAATAATTTACCTATAGTAACAAAAGATAATAATCTCCTAAAATTGTAAATCCTTTTGAAACATAATGATTTTATTAGAAAATTTGCATAAAATCTTAACAAATTTTAATATTAATATTTATAATTGTTACATTTGAAAAAAAATCAATTTGCAAAAGAGTTTTCAAATTTTTAAAAATAAATTATACCTTGTTTTGAATGTAGTTTTTAGTTTTCTTAGGTGAACATTGAAGACCAAAATCAACACAAGCCTTAATCTATTCTTGTATGCCTTTCCCATATATATATATTTTATCATGTTATACAATTTCGCAAATGTGATTGACTAGACTTAATTGACTAGACTTAATAAAAACATACTTGAAAAATTCTAACACACTTTCTCCTCTATGTTGACATGCATTAAAAAAACATGATCAAAACAAGTGCCTTGAAAACTTTCCTCTAAACCCAATATTTCACAACTGACAATTGACTTTAGTGCAATTGTTATTGCATTGAAATTTGATCCTTCATCTTTCAAACAAACAATGATCATTTTTCTTTAATCAATATTGATATAATAATTATGTTAGATTTATTGTGAGAGTTAATCCAATGACTTTAGTTGGCTCACACAAACCAATGGCGACATGCTTTGGTTGTTAATCAACTTTTTTTTATAAAAATGATAAGAGCAAACACATCACATGTGCTTTTTGAAACATTCACAAATCATAGTTATAAAATTACGACTTGTTGAATTTGATAAAAAATATGTTTATTTCATTTTCTCCACCAAGTTATGTAACACCTCTTGCAGAAACAATTCTTCAAAGAAATACCACTCAAGCACATAAATACATGGCTAGACATGTGAACCAAATATTCTCTGGAAACTTCATAAGCAAATGATTTTTAACAATCAAAAGGCCAAAGTCTTGTAATTTTTTTTGTTGTTGCACATCATCCTTTTAAAAGTAATCTTTATAACTTTTTTTTTTGAAATAACATTGTGAAATACATTAGGCTTGTTCTCATTAGTTGTCTTTTCACATTTTCTCTCAATGGACTATTCATTTTTTCCTCAATTTTTTTTGCAATAACAAAACGGTTTGCACCCACATCTTTTTTCAAAAATGTTATTCCATTCATTTTGTAATATGAAATTACATTTTTTAAAATTGTGTTTTTATATTAGATGCATTGAATGGATCGTTGTGACAAAAGATCTAACACATGATTTGAAAATTTGCATTATTAACATCTTTATTATTATCAACACAAAAAAACCCCACATAATGGATTTTTGCTATGGGGTCTCCATTTAACTTTTTGAACATTGATTAATGTTGATTAATTTAATCTTCATTTTCAACCTCTACTACTTTTTGTTTGCAAAATTGAACTTTCTTTAGATCTTTCCTCCATAACTTCTTCTTCCATAACAATTTCATTAAGATAGATTTGACATGTTTCATTTTGTATTGTTATGCAATTTTCATTTTCACTTGATTCCATTTTTCACAAGATTGTCGCTCAAAATTTAATGGAGAAACCAAAACAAGTTTATGTTCTACCAAAGTTGTTTTAATCACTTTTACTTTTAGATTGAATTAAATACTAGAAACTAAAACCTGTATGAAGAATTACAAGATCAAAAGTATTCACAACTTATCTTTCCAAGTGGAGAGGCAAATGCAAAAAATGGTTAAATCAATATTTTGCAAAACAACCCTACACAACAACAATCATGTTTTCCAATTACTAAGGGATTAATTTTGAAGGGGTTGAGTTTCCTTTCATAAAAATGGATTGTTCGGATGTCATCTCAAGTATCACCTAAAGTGATATTCAATGGTGTTCATGGCGAGAACTTGGTTTGAACTAGGGTCGATTTTCACTTGATTTTGGATACTCACCCAACATTGGTAAGAACCCAATTTTTTTCAATTGTTTCTAAACATTATAAATGAAGGTTTCAAAATCCAAATTTATTACTTTTTGGGTTAAATATAGTTATTAAAAATCCTCACTCTAGAAGGTGAAGGTATTAATTTAATTGTTGTTTCACCTTAAGGCCCTACATCTACACATCAACTCAAAATTACATTTCAATTATTATTTACACACAAATAAACACCACACACACACACACACACACACACACACATGTGCACCATGTGTTGTTGGCCCAAGTGTGAATTGGTCATTCAACTAAATTTTCCTTGCAAAATCATTTTTTGCAATTAAATTATAACAAAAACCTACTCAAAAATTCAATGTCTCTTGAGCCTTGAGTCTCCAAATTTCCAAATCACCTTTATTAAATCCTATTCACTTGCTAAGGGATTAAATCCACAAATTTGACTTGCAAGTTATCCTACTCAAATTGGCCATACACCTTGTTACTTTCATTCAAAGTTTCTAGACTTGATAGAAAAGGCATGTCATCATTATCAATTAGATTGAATTACATTAGAATTGCATTGTGATGAGGCTAAGATCCATCCAACAAAGAACCACATGCACTTACTTACTTTGGATGTCAACATCCAATGCATGTGAATTGATTGCATTGCACTATGACCAAAGACTCAATCCAACAAACATTCACAATGCACTACTAGACTACAAGATTTGACACATGTGTTGTGGGAAGAAAGATATTACACATCACCAAAGCATGATACCCTCCATTAAAGCCTCTCTCTCACACAAACTTGTCATATCCAAATTCTTAATTTAAAAGATTGTCAATTTAGTTGCAAAGAAAGCTTTTTCCTTCTATTTTGGAAAATAAAGTTGGATTTGCCTACCCTAGGCAATGATTTTTTTTTTAATTTAAATTTTTTTCATTTTTCATTTAAAAAAATTGGGGATTTAAAAAATAATTTTATTTTTAAAATGATGTATTTGAATAAATTTTCTTTTTTGTTTAAAAAATCGACTATTTTTTATATTTAAAGAAAAACCCTAGACATAAGCATGGTTTTGTTTTTTTTTCCCCCCAATTTTGTGAGGTAGGTGGGCTGGTGACCATCCACAAGAGGTTTTAGCCAAATTTGGCTATAGGTCAAAGAGGTAAGTAAAATATGCTAGGAAATGCTATATTCTGGGGACAAGTTAGGAACTAATGTCTAAATACAATGAATGATTTGAGAGTTTTTTCACTTCAAATATGGTGACATTGTGCAATATTTTTCTAAAAAAAAAAAAAAAAAAGATTTGGGGGAACCTTTTGCACACCCATTTTCTTGGTTGCAAGTGATGTGAAGTTTCAACATCCAAAAATAAAATAATAATTATATATATAATTATAAAAATAAAAAATGAAATTAAAAAAACAAGGAAAAAAAAAAAACATTGGCCATGAGTGTTTTCAGGAAAAGGCAAAAAGAGGAACC
>Ga0209611_10008518_pt1 | contig 15984 bp, 11 predicted proteins | sample S1TSphgellanicum_3_FD_187693 | JGI IMG/M metagenome (GOLD analysis project Ga0209611, IMG submission 187693) | Host-associated microbial communities from peat moss isolated from Minnesota, USA - S1T2_Fc - Sphagnum magellanicum MG (SPAdes) (version 2) | ecosystem: Host-associated > Plants > Peat...
TTTGTTGGGATTTGTCAGGTACAATTGCAAGTTGCAGGTTTCTAAATTGCGCACTATTACTCTACCACTAGGGCAGAAGACCAGCGACAGTGTGTAGCTAAGAAATATGAAGCAAAACTAAGAGCCTATTGCTGGGCATAGCTAATAAATTAGAAAACAAAACACAGGAGTGTATAGTTTTGAAGCACATAGGGAGGAGAGTGGATGCCTATTTGTAAGGTCCTCCAATGAGGTTTTTTATTGCTGGTATCAGTGTAGGTGCTGGTTGTACAATATACACTTAGCTACGTCTACCTACTAGATGTCCCTTTCAAGTCTTTTAGGTTCACCTTGGGGTAAATGGTTTCTCTCTGTTTCAAATGTAAGCTCTTTTTCATTTGAAAGTTGAGAGTTCCTAAAGTGTCATAGGTGGTGCAAGTGCAAATGTTTTTCCTGTGTTGCAGTGTTTGTGTGAGAATTTTCATGGTGGACTCAAAAACATTCAGAAGAATCAAAATAACTGCCTATTAAACACTGGTTCTTTATCAGTTCTTCCATGCAAACCGAAAGTGCTTTAAGGTTTTTGAAATAACTGGAACCTGCAGTGTTTTTATTGACTTTTTTATTAAAAACCAGAACAGGCAGTTCTCTGATTCTGAAATATTTGAGAAACTGGAATTGGTGGTTATTAATAAAATTAAATACCTGCACAACACTGCTTTACACTAGGAGTAAAGACCCATGAGCTGACATGGTCTTATCGACAATCCAATGTTCCATTGACCATGACCCCAGAACTCTAGAGTGAACTGTAAACCACCCCTTAGTTTGCTTGCTGGAGGATTAGTTGACGCTGAAATGACTCCAATATTGCCACAAGAAATGTGAATCTACCTCATGTTATACATTGTCTTGATCAGATAACATGCACATGGTGACTTCATATCCATTCCACAGATTCCCCAATCTACACTGGGCCTGATTACTTCACCAACTATCCCTAGCTTTAGAGAGCTCACTGAGCACGTGTGACTGTTGTACTGGAGACTATCATAGCACAGTTGCAGGCACCAATTCACAACACACTACAAAATAGGAAATTGCAAGTGAGAAGTGGGTACATTGTTTTGTATTCTACACTACAACTCTTGTCACCATAATAGTAGTATTTAACAAGTGTGGCAAGCTGAACGCAACACCAGAAGTAAACGTTGTCATTGGACAAGTCCCAACCAGTGTTGGCCACTTCATTATACTATACAAAACAAATACTTGAGCAACTAATGAAAATGTCATTGCTAGGATCTTGTTACTGAATCTCACAACTGCTTTTGAGAAATACTCAATTTCAATGTATAGGCTAGGCTGCAATATTTCTCCAATTTCTGTATCACATAACAGTGGCGGTATAATGTCAATCCCAGAACTGCCCATACAATTAGAAAGTGATATTGAGTATAGCCATGGAACACTATCAACATAAATGAATCTACTGAAACAATAGTGATTAGAAAGCAATATGGATATAGGCTGAATAAATTGTTCTAACAATCCTATTACACCATTTAACCGAAATGTATGTAGTTTCAGGTGTGAGGTGTGACTAAAGAAGGAACCCTACTTCTTCCATTGATTAAAAGAGTCCTTCCACTTCATTTTATTGGACAGAGTACAAAGAACTGACTATCCACCTAGATCTTCTAAAGGCTCACCATTTTGGACTGATTGCAAACGTGGGTTCTTGATTTGATCCCAATGAAGATAGTAATGCCATGTGAACCAGTATTGAAAGCTTCCATAAGATTTTAGCAAGATTGACCATGCAAACTGTTCCACCTAAACAAACAGTGATGATCATACTAGTGTCATATTTTAGGAGAGGAGGTTGCACTGCAATGCCAGCGCTGGCAAAGCACCAAGCACACAGACAACTGAGATCACTAACAGAATGGAAGCTCGTATGAGGGCTCTCCTCACTGATTTGACAACTCTTCCAATGAAGGCATCTTTGACGTTTGGCATGACTGCATCTGCACCCGCCAAGACAGTTGCAATGGCAAAAAAGAAAGAGAGGCTGTTGAACACCCAAAATGCCTTGACACTTGAGCGATGCTTGACTGTAGCATAACATTCATAAGTGCTAGGTGGGGCAGGAAAAGGTTGTGAGAAGTCATAGTATGTGGTGTAGCCTAGAGGGGGTTGCAACCAACCTGCAAAAGTAACACTTGCAATTAGTGCTGCACCAACAAGAAGAGCATTTGCTGGATCCACAAACACTTGCCTGTCCCTGTATAATCTGTCCACAAAATCTTTCACCTCAGGTTGCTCCAGTAGCACCTTCTTAATTGCTTTCATGCTGGGATTGTTGTTGGCTTCTGCAACTATTTGCAATGGAGTTTTTTCATCTGAGTTTTCTTCATTGGCCCTTAAGCGATTAAGTTTATCTTCACACAAAGCCTTCACCACATCCACGTTGCCTGCTTCTATGGCATACAACAATGCGGTCATCTTCGTGTTGTCTTGAGTGTTGACATCCAGGTTTGGATGCTTCAAGAGTTCTCTTACCACTTGTCCATGCCCTCTGAGAGCAGCAAAATGAAGAGGTGTGGCCTCCAGGCCCACATGAGCAGCCCATTCACTTCTCTCATTTACATTGACCTCTGGTTGCCACTTCAAAATGTATCCGATGATTTTGAAGTGATTATTCTGTGCAGCTGAAGTCAATAGCCTGCTCTGATTGCAGGAGAAATTTGTGGTAGTGTCAGTGGAAGTCTCCATTCTCAGACCCAATGTATTCAATAGATGAATTGCTATTTCATGCTTTGTGGCCAAATGAAGTAACTTTTCAAAGATACCAATCTGGATGTCATAGTTGAACCCACTCCTCCGCTCTCCCTTGTCGAGCAACAGCTTCACCACCTCCAAGTGACCTTTTTGAATGGAATAGTCAAGTGGTGAAAATCCTTTTGTGTCCAAGGCAGCAACATTGATCCCTCTCCACTTCAGAAGTAGACACACTATGTCCATCTGCCCTTTCATGGCAGCAAAATGTAGCGGTGTGAGGTTGCCACTAGGTAACTCCATAGGTGTTTTTGAAAGCAAATTTGGCCTACACATATAAAAGTGACGCTGCGCAAATGGCTTGGGCCTGCCAGTAGTGCTGACATTGACTTCAATGCCCCCATCTGGGATGTCTGGGCTGACATTGGCACCAATGTTTGGCTTAAGCATGTGTAAGTGCGCTTCATCAAGGGCTTCCTCCGTGCGATTGATTCCCTGTATGATCGTCGGCTGGTCTAGCTGGGATGCATTTACTGCACCAACATTGGCATCAATGTTGTGCAGTAGAAGAAGTAGTTCTACCACAACTGTGTGTCCATTTTGAATAGCCAAATGGAGTGGTGTAAAACCATGAAAGTCAACACTATTTACATTCATATGTAAAGAGCACTTGCCTAACAATTGCCTCAAAATATCAACACATCCTTCTTCTGCTATGTAATGCAGCACAGATCGAATCAGAATGTCTGTGGTATTCACAAACCTTACCAACGAGTTATAGCTGTGTCTCCGCTGTATCTCTTCCAACAAGCAATCAACAATGTTGCACCTGCTAGAAATCTGACTATGTTCCTGAAACCAGACTGGAAAAGGTGATTGGCGTTCTACCACTTGATGCAATGCCGTGAACCCATCAATGGTTCTTGCAAACAATCTCACTGATTTGATTCGAATCAGCCTCCTGATTATCCTATGATTGCCAACCCTTGCATGGAAAAGTAGTGGGGTTTGACCAATCTTGTCGGGGGCATTCCAATCTATATCCTGCCTTTTGGACAGCAACATCTCGTTCACACATTCATCCCACTGTGTATGCAGAGCCGTCTGACCCAGGATATCAGCCGCATTCACATTGACTCTGTGATCTGCTAATAAGACCTGTACAACACTCATGTGCTTTGATTGAAATGCCTGAAGCACAGGCGTACGACAATGCCATGTATCTTCACAGCAGTTCACATCCACACCCGGCTGAGCTAGCACTTCACTAACCTTTGCGGCATTGCCCAATTGCACTGCTTCAATGAGATCCAAACTCACCTGCTGCAATTTTTGTTTATCCACTGTCTTTGCTCGCCAGTCAACCTTCTTCAATTTCTTCAGCACTAGAGGTTGGTCAGCTAACCCAAATACAGCAACATGTGAGACAACTCTGTTTGTCTCGATACCTGTAACACCTGCACAAGAACTAAAATGAGTTTGCATATTTGCAGCATAATATGGAACAGCATTTGGTGTCCACAACACCTGCAAAAAAATAAAATTAGTGTGCACTTGCGACAGAATATGGCTTAATGTGTGGCTGCAGGGGTGGGTTGGGAATCACACTTACCAGCAACTTGCAAAACTCCTTCTTGGACTATCTCTTCACACTTTCCACAACACATCCTCACCTTAAAAAGCATTTTTGGCTGCAACCAAGCACAACAAACTGTAGATCAGGCTTCAACACAATGATGAGTTGATCCACCAGCTCAGGGCAAAGGTTACCTCAGCTAGCATACCAGAGAAAACCAAGTCTTCAAGCCTGGTATAATATAACCATCCATCTGAAAAACCATAATAAAACAATCTATAAATGGCCAATGACACCTTCAGATGACTTCAGATTAAATACCATTGTTAGAATTTTGGTGGCAAGCTAGCTTCCAGTACTATGCCTGGACAACCACCAGGCCTGCAGCAAACCACCTCCCACATCAGGAGAAGGAACTCCAGGAGAAGAAATGGTGTGAGAATAGATACACTCTAGTTCACAAGTCCATGGTTACAGAGTGATCGAACATAAGAGTTCTGTGCATGTACAAATTCTTTGACACAAAAGCAAAGTGTAAGACTGATTCCGCAACCTGGCAATTACCAGCTGAAAAGTTTCATGATCGATATAACTTCCCCAATAGAATACTGCCATAAAAATTTGACACTACTTGATACTTTGAACACTTGTTTGCAGAAACATGCCATGCCACATCAGGTGCCACAAGCAGTCCTCTTGTCTTCAACTGGTGAGTTCAATAACACCCCTCTAGGCATTTTTGGAACAACATAACCAGAAGATTGCAGAGAGAGCTCCAGACTTTAGGGGATCATTATGTCAGGTCCAGCCAAACAAAAAGAAACATAATAAGAGTGAGTGCACACATAACTTGTGACTTGTCACTCACAAAGCTCCAGACCGTCACCATCATCATGAATTTGCAGGAACTACTGACCTTGTCAACTCCTGAAAATGGATGTAGATAAGTATACAACAAGCAGCTCATCCTGTAATGACTCTGCCCTTTATGGCAGGTTCCAACTTCAAACTAAAAACTTCCCTTATTGGATCTAGAACTTCTGATCTAGATGCATGCACTTCTATGGAACATGCACATCCACCATATGCACAGATAGTACTCCAAATCTAACTCACACATTGGGTCAAGTTCAAGCCCAAATTTTATGTCCAAATCCAACACCAATGTGTACTCTGTTCCATATGGGCAGAGGCAATACATCTGCTCAAACTTTCGGGAAAACAATTATACACAAATCTGCCTTCTAAGATTGTCAAATTTCTGGAAGCAACTTCGTCACGCTATTAATTGTACAAATAGTCATTCAAGCTGTCACAAGCTTGTGAGGATCCTTGTAGTCAATTCATGGGAAGTCATGTCAGGAGCAGAGGATTAGGAGGAGATGTGCTTCACAGTAACATCCAACTTTCATCACAATCACTAAATAAAAGCACCTTACCTCACCCACTGCAAGGGACTTTAAACTACCTTATTCAAGCATATCCATCCTGGAGTGACCAGCTCTGAATCAGACCACAATGCTTGAGTCTTTGGCCACAGAAAGTGGAATTTTTGTGTGCAAACAGCTATAAGTCTTCACATCTCTCCTTCACAACTTGACAGAAGAACTCTGTGTTCAAAGATCAGATTACCAATCAGTAGTACAGACCCTAGAGGAAAAGACATCACTGGACATCATTGGAATATAAACTATCTCAAATGCAGCAACAGGCTCCTGTGCACCTCTGCATCAGTCAGTTCCTCAAATAACACCTCCATTTCTGTTATGCACACAACTCACATCCCAACAAATTCTCTCTTCCCAAGGAAAACATTTACCAGAATGTGGTTAATCACAATGTCAAGTTCACCATGTAACTGGCAGGGTGACAACTAATTGACACAGAGAATCATTAATGTGGTCATAACCTTGAATTGATGTGTAAATATCTTTCATAAGAATAGAGAAATCTCCATTCTCACAATGAAGATGAAACAGCAAGGTTAACACTTCCTCAGGAAGCCACAGAAAGAACCAAACAAGGGGAGACAGAACAAACAAAAACAAAAAACACACACCCATATGAACAAAAGTGCCAGTCGCACATCTGTTTGGGGACCATCAACAGTAATATGTATGAATTGATGTGTAAACTGTGAAAAAATGAACAGCAGAATTATCATGACCATTGAAGTGTGGTATTCTCTACATCTGTGGGAGAATAGTACCTCACAGACCACATCATCAATAGAAGTGTGGCCATGTACTGCCATTGTGGATTTATATGGAGAAAACTTGATCTGATTTGAAACAGCAGTAGCCCCTCTTGTGATAGTGTCACTTGACTGAGGCGAGTCATTCCCATCACCAGACTGAGCTGCTACTGTGGTGGCTCCACTTGACTCAGACTCGTTCCCATCACTAGCCCATTTTGGTGCAGCTGTGCTCACAGGTTTTTGTATGGCATCTTCAGCCTAAATGCTCATCAAACATCATAAAAATCAACTCAGCCTCTTGCAGGTATATATACTGAAATCTAGGTACTTGTGACAGTCAATACTCTAGAAAGTATGAGAAAAAGGCACAGACTTCTGGATGGTCCATCAGTAATCAACAACTTTGTACACTCGCTGAGGTTCTGAAAGCTGGGTGCCTCATCAGATAGCATCCCAGTTGGAAATCTTGAGTAAATCTTGTTCTCGATGTCTCCTCTGTGAGATAATCGTGGAAACATGACAGCAAGAGCACTTCCCAGCTGGACAAAGGTCCTTGGCTTAAATTAGTTGACAGGATTGATGTGGCTCAATACCTAACCAGATGACAGAGCCATCATATCTGCTTGTAGCATTGGGAGAACCTTCCTGCAACATGCTGCAACATGCTTGGACTCTTGGCTAACATTCTGGACATTATATGATCTGTAAAATCTGTATTTCTCAGTTAACCTAGCTCTGAAAAAGGTGGCAGGCCTGGCTTTCTTCCATACAACTTTTGCAATTGCCACCAACTCAATCATTTGGTCGCCCTACCAATATTTTAACAGAAGTAGCAGCCAAACTATGCTTGACCTCACCCTTCCACCTTACTCTTCCCCATATTTGAACAGATTGCAGCTTGGTGGCAGTTCCTCTAAAACACAGCATCGAGCTTAAAGCTTTACTAGGTAGTTCAAAATGTCATACTTTAAGATCTTGTAACACTTGAGACTTCTACTGAGCCTGAAGACACCCGTCACAATGATATCCCAAAGGGAAAATTCCCTGACCTCCTGAAGACAAACAATTGGCCACTCTAGCAAAATCAATTTAGAAACAAATGTTAAAACAGGATTTTGGTACATATTCAAGACAGCAATCACCTTCCATCCAGCAAATGCAAACTCTATATTTTGAAATGGCCAAAGAGTGTTGTCTTGAAAACAAGAGATGTTTTACATCTGATTGAGAGAACTGATACCTGCATAACTACCGTATCAGCCATTATGCCTCCAGAGAAGCTTCAGGTTGACAGGATTCCAAATCTGCCAAACCACACCCCTGCAAGAATCAATAAAAAACAACACAGCTTCCATCCGCACAGATTGTGTTATATCCTTCATACATGCTATATCATAGAAACCTGCTCAGATAAGCTACTGCAGTTTAGGTGCTACATGCAGCCATGTTTTGCCATATCCTAGAATCTATGGCTCTTGACTGTTCATAGACTGTTGAATATTGACAGCGGCACGCAAGCTGCTTCTACTTTCGTCCCGTACTTGTATCGTGAGTTTTGTATCCAAGTTGAAATTCCAGTCTTCAAAGGAGAAGAAGAAGAGACGCATCGTCTGGTACTCAAAACCAGTCAAACGGAAGACTTAAAGTTGTGCAGTCAAACGCCCAAGCTCCAAGCACAACACCAGTTCACATTCAAGCATCTATAGCTATCTTCTTCACGAGCACATACAGTCAGCCGACGCCCAGGTGCAACAAAAGAAGTGGATCACACCATACAAGCGAATTTCGAGCTACTGGTAAACGTACCGAACTGCAATCCCTGCTACTGCATCTGAGAAGAGTGGAACTTAGCCATCTCTGGCCACAAGTTGACACAGTGATCGGCCTTGAGCCGTCGGTCAAAACTCAATTTTCGTTCTATTCGTTGTAAGCTAATACTGCAGAATCTGGGAGTCGTCTAAAAGACAACACAAGAACCCATCCGATCTCCAAAAATACCGAGGCAAGAAAACATGCACATTGCAAAACTAATTTGCGTGTTGGGTTTTCTTTGGTGGGGGGGGGCGGTTTGAGAGAGAAGAGCCCATCAGATCTACGAAAGTACCAAGTCAAGAAAGCTGGCCTTAAATCTATTTTTAATGTCGTGTGTGGTATCGTCTACTCGTTTGCCGGGGTCCACTTGAGCTAAGTTGCTGCGGCCTGGCGGAAAGATTGGGTTTGCCGGGTCATAGCTATGGAATACATTTCATTAGCCCAGGACAGATTTTTCTTCGAACCTGAAATTTCAAAGCCCCTGGTATGTTCTTCATCTCAAAAGGAACCTTCTGTCCCTATTCTAAATTGTTTTTTTAAAAAACCTCGGTCCAGTCTTGAGTCTGATTCTTTGGATTTTTAAAAAGTTTTGGTTTCAGACATTTTCACAAAAACTTTAAGTCTATCAGAATATGCATAGCACCAAGAAATAGGTATTCCATTAGCCCAGGGCAGATTTTTTTTTGGAACCTGCAATTCCAAAGCCCATAGCATGTTCTTATTTCAAAAAGAACCTTTGGTCTCAATTTTTTTAAAATTTTAAACCTCAGGTTCAATCTTGAGACTGATTCTTTGATTTTCTAAAAACCTTGGTTTCAGACGTTTTCTCAAAAAAAATTTAAAGTCAGTGGTCTAGTTTAAGAAGGTTTGGTTCTATTTCCATTACATACAACTAAATCAACAAAAATTAAAATGTTTAATTATTTTGTTCAACTTGGTGCACACACTCCAAAATAAAAATTATATAATATTATTTATGTACAATCAAGTGCATTAACTTGTTTAAAATGTAAGGCCAAGTTCTCTATTTTTCAATAAAATTATATCTATATACTTTTTTAAATTGAAGATTTAAGAAAAACAACACCTTCAATTCAAGTTTTAATTCAATTTAAAAAATAAGCTAATTCTCTGGTTTGGCTCCAATGGTGGTTTCAAGCAAACTTATACCTGTATTTTGGAGACCCTAGAACTTGACCTTCTAATGTGACTTGAATGTGCTCAAACTCAAGAACGTGTCTAAATTCAAGAACCCACCAACACTAGTTTAAACCTTTTCAATTTGGGTGTATTTGTTATAATTCTTGAAGTTATAAAATATTTCAGTGCTTTCACACTCAATTTTAAGTTTTTGAATCCAAGTGCCTTGAAACTAAGTGTGAAAACACTTGAATACAAAGTCAAAAGTCTCGTGCTCTGCATAAAAAAAACTTTGTCCTTGGGGATTTGGAATTTTAGGTTTTGAAGAGCAAAAAAAAATAGCAACCTAGCCATGCTAACAAAATCTACCTTGAGATAATGAAATATTCCTTGGGGTAAGCCATATTGTAAATGGCCTTTCAGTATTCCATATTATATTTGTAACAACTCATTTGTGCCCTAATGTGTGCTTATGTTTCTAGGCCATATTTCTTTTATCAGCAAACCCATGTTGAATGGATATTGTAATACCTTAATACATTCGACATGAATTAAATTATTTCAATGAATTAAGTCTCATTCACCTTCAAGTTAAGCTCGTCAGACAATGCACACTAAAAAAATGAAACATTGCCCATTAATGAGATATTTGAATTTTGAGAATCATTGTTTCTTAATTCCTCTAGGGAAATGGCCAATCAATATCTTTATTATCCCAATTTATTTGTTAACTTGAAAAACTTTTGTGAAAATTCCTAAGTAGATATTTCAAGGATAACTTTGTTTCTTTTTTATTGTTGAAAAAATAATACTCGTATTATGAAAAGGAGACTAGGTATATTGTCCACAAGTTGGGGATGGCGGGCAGATTTGTTATTGTTTCAAAAACTTGTGGTACCAGTTTCATTTTAATGGGATATTGGACCTTATTGGCAAATAAGAATCAAGAATTTGTATAAAAAGACATGCAAACAAGAACCAAGAAATATATTAAACGTATGATGTGTATCAAAAAGGATAAGAAATGATTTTTTTCATTCATGTTGAAAATAGAAATAATTTTATAATGAATGCTGAAAATAATATTTAATATGCTGAAGTGCATTCTAAAAATAAATCAATTATTCGTCATTGAGGCATTGAATTTATTCAAGTACGAGCAAACCCATCCTTGAGTGGTACCATTAGGAATCATTTCAATAAAATTCAATGAAAGGTGGACCTAATTAATTTATTTTAATTTTTATTTTTAATTTTTAAAATATGATTTTTACTATTGATTGGCACCATGTGAATTTGGTGTCTTCCACCTATGTATTAATTATGAAAAAATTGTAAACACTTACATAAGCTACACAAGTAAAAACATTGTTTTTCTGAAATGTTTTTTATAACATGGGTTCTTAAGATTCTTGACCCATGATCGTTAAGTGTAAAAATCATTGTAAAAATTGTTTTAAATTTATTGACTATAATGATTAGGGTATGGCCCAAATTGTTGACTAAAAAAATAAAATGAAAATCACTCCAAATGTATGGACATTAACACAATTTGTCTTTTCAAAACTTATTAATCCTAACCTTCGAAATATTTTTTTAACCCATTTCATGACCATGAAAATCTTGTACCCAATTTTCACATTCTTGCGTAAAGAACCCTTGTTAGAAAATAAGTTTCAAATGTTTTGCTCACAATGTGTACACTCTATTCGTTTGTGTACAATGTACATATCTTGTTTTAGCATCCCATAAGCTCAAGCCTAGATTTTTTTCCTACAATTTTTGGTGTTGTCTCTTAAGTATGTGGTTACCTTATCAAATTATTAATTGGAGGTAGCAAACAAACTATGTTTTGCCTCAACCTTCTACTAGTAAGTATTTTTTCAACAAAATAAATGGTTTGCTAATTCTTGCAATTCCCAAGTGTTAATGACCAAAAGAGGATGGTGAGGACAATAGACGAAAATGAAGAGATGTCAACAAAAATTTGAAGTAGGAGGTGACGTCAGTGAATTTACCTAAAATGTGGCAACCATTTTGAAGTTTAACCACGATGAAACATGCATGGGGAAGAGCATGGAAAAGAAAAAGAGAGTAGGCTAGAAAATGGTAGTTCTTTTTGCTTGTATAGAATAAGGATAGGAAGGAATGCCGTAGAGAAGAGCACCTCTGTGCTCACGATTGGGTGGTGAAACTCATGCTTAATGTACATGGATTGTGAAGGTAATAAAGTAAGTGTGTGTGTGAGTGTGTGAATCTCTATTGTTTCTAGTTAGTAGGTAACAAAAGAGGGCATTGCTCCCTACTCCTTGTTCATAGGAGTCACAAGTGTTTGCAATAGGGTTGTTTCTACTGTCACTTAAATGGTTTGTGATTTTTTTAAAAGGTGTCTCTATATGTAACCAGTCCACAAAAGGGGTTAGATTAAAAAGTTCCTTGTGAATGGGTTTTCTTCCTTCTTTGTGTTGTAATTAGACAGTGAAAATCATTTAAAAAGATGAGAAGGGATTATGGGGGTTGTATTACTTGGTACCAGAACATGAGTAAATAAAACCTTGGAGACCCCATCCTTTGTCGATTTCAAAACCTTAGCAATAATTTTCTTTTCTTTTTTTGTTTTCTATAGAGCAAACCACAACAATAAACTTAACAAAAAAGTTGTTGGTAACCCCAAATCCAGTTCAGTGACAAAATGTTTAGCAGTAGAGTTGGCTAACAAGGGTTTCACCTACACACCAAGAAAACCTAGCTTCCTATTGGTTTATTTATTAACTTTTTTTTGGGTAACCATACCTTGTTTTGAATGAAGTCAAAGGATCAATTTTGTCTAGTGATTGAAATAACGGAAACCTTTTTGGGGGTCAGATATCATCTATGAAAACAGGGAGTCCCAAAGCTTGATCAAAGACATTGGTACTTGAGATTTGATAATGTTATTCGTGATGCCTTGGCCTCCATAGTGTGGACGAAGCTTTTAGGGTATTAACCAATCATGATCTGATGGAAAGGCATGAACATCAACCTCGCAAGGGGGATTTGGAACTTAATTTTGAACCTAAAAGTTTTGAGGACCAACAAGAAACCAAACTCCGGAAAGATGTGAATAGAGATATTCGTAAAATGGTTAAACTTTCAAATTATCATGACAAAGATAATATGCCCCTTGAAGATGTTATGTCCTTTTTAGAGACTTTAGAGGTTGGGGAAGATTACAAAGAGGCAAAGCAAGTTAGGATAACCAAAGTGATGTTACGAGATAAGGCCAAGGTATGGTGGGGACAAGTGAAAGTGGATCTCATAAAGCTTACATCCAATTGCCAGTGAATACTTGGTCATAATTTAAATGAATTTTTACTGCCTAGTATATGCCAGAAGATTATTCTACCCATATGAAAGAAGAGTTAATCTAATTAAAGCAAAATTTGATACCCATAATGGAATATAAACAAAAGCTTGACGCGCAGATTATTTACTTTTCTTCCCTGGGGGAATTTGATAAGGTGTGCATTTTTGTTGGGCTAAATAACCATATTAAGTTTATGGTTAAAGCCTACAATCCCAAGACTTTTTCTAAGGCTTATAAAGGTCCATTCATGGTTGTGCTTCCAAAAAATGGAAAAAGGATATCAAGACCTTTTTTTCATTGGTTTTTACAAATAACAATTACACAAGACAACTTTAAGTGAATTTTTTTGAATAGTCTAAACTAAGATAATTCATGTGGTGGTGAAGATTTATTTCATGTGTACATTGGTGTGCATTTAAACCTTAGTTTCAACCCATAAATATAGAAAATGATTGAATAAACATTTATAAATAATTTCATATTTTTTTTTGGAAGGACTAATTCTTGCATATGTGACTCATACTTCAAATTATAAATATAACAAATGAACCAAATGGCCCAAAAAGATAATCAGACTTTCCGTAAGATTGAGTCCTATTACTTTCAAAATTTTCATATGGTTTCTAATATAATCAAATGCATGGAATGAACATGGCCAAACATAGATGTAGGCATTACTTATCCATTAAAAAAATTGACATCAATTGCATTTATGAAAACATTCTTTTTTATTCCTTTTATAAATAGGTGTAGTTTAAACATTTGATATAATTAAATTTAAAGGAATCAAAATGACATTTGTATAATGTCCAATATTTTACTTGTTGTTTTGGGATTAATTTCAACAAAACATGCGATTATGTTGTATTTTCATTCAGATTTATAATAATATAGAGAAGCACAAACTTTTATAGTGAATTCTATGTTCATATTGTTGTTTGAATTATTTATAGTATCAACATATGATAAAATAAATTGTGATTTTGTTCCTAGAGTTTTTTACAATGTATTTTGAAATGCAGATTTTGGTTAGATGAAATAACCATGAATTTGGTGTTTTAATGAATGGCAATGTTCAATGCAAATTTATTGTTATAATAGAGTGAAATATTTTGTAGGAATTAAATTTAATGTCTACTAATTGGTTACACTTTTCATGGGTCCTATTAACATGTTTGGACCCACCTATTTTGTCATCTTAACTTGTCTACATATGCTTTCTAGTCATATTGATTTGCATGTATGTTTACTATTCTATGTCCTTTCCTTAACATTATTAAAATTTTAAAAAATCATCTTGGTCATTATAGAATTTATTAACATGTATGTCATTTCTATATTTATGTTACTTATTATTGTAGCACCTTGGCATCTTCGACACTAATTGTATCATTTATAAAAAATTGTAATTATAGAAAATAAAAAATTGTGAAGGAAAATAAATAATCTTTTGGAATATTTAAGAAATGTTTTATTTTCAACATGAAATTTCAAGTTTTGTTATTTGAATATCATGATTACAAATTGTAAAAGTTTTAAATTTGAACATGCTTGGTTTCATATAAAAAATACATGATATCTTGGTGTATTAAACCATTAAACTAGACTAAATATATCCATATGTATCCTTTAGTGGATTTGATATTGTATAATATTCATAATGTACATAACTCCAACAAGTGATAACATTGAATTGTTTAACATGATGGTAGCTTTTTAAACTAATATAGGTTTTTTGGTATTTTCAATGAGCTTATACATCAATATGTTCATAATGTTGTATATTTTGTCACTTAGGCTAAATGGATTTTTTTTTAAGTAAGTGAAACTAACCTAAAGCCAAATTTTGTACATTTATTTTCCAACCTTAATGGAAACCACATCTTTGTTAAACCAAACTAGTACAATTTTAAATTGTTTTATCCAAAATTTGCTAACAAAGTGCACCACTATGTAATGTTGAAAATAAAATCTTGAAATGTTAGCATTTCCCACATCCAATATTAATGTTTTATTTCCTTGAAGCAAACCCACCCATATGTTGCCCCTTGCCCATGGTCTACATATTACTGTTTATGAATTGTCAACTTATACTTGGTCCCTATGCATTCAATATTTTGACCATTGTTCATTCATTTTGTGTAAGTATGAAGCCATAACTGTAATCCTGCCAATCCAACAAACCATGAAACCACCACCTGAAATTACTGTACCTGGCTTCAGCATCGCTTGCAACAGGCTCATAGGGAACTGTTGTCTTTCCTTCAAGGTACTTAAAGGTTGTAGAATCAGCAGGCACCACCCCATTCTTTCCACCAGCCTCCACCACCATGTTACATAGCGTCATTCTATCCTCCATCTGCACATTTCAAAAACAATCCAAGCATTTTCAACCTGCTCATTCAATATCAATTATAACATATTCATACAACCTAGCCCACTTGGAAAAACTCTAGCAATGAGAGATATAGGAAACTGGAGATCATTTTGCAAAACCATGCAATTTAACCATCTAGGGGTCACTATCAACAAGATAACTTTGATGGAAAGAAAAAGAACAAACCGTCATTGCAGCAACTGCTGTACCAACAAACTCCATTGCTCTATATGTTGCTCCTGCTACACTAATTTCACCAATGATCTGAACACCAATACAGAGTTTAACCTTAACAAAATGTGAATGTCTGGGTCCAAATGCACTAAGAGCAAAACAAATCTGCAAGAAGAAACTGCAATGAATGCGAGTGCACATTGCACGTTACATAGAGGGAGCATACAAACTCCCTCATTGACTGGATTGATAAATAATGCCTTCAAGCAAGTAAGAAATAACTCAAAGGCTTAAGCATTACCTGTAGTATGAGATCCTTTGCCAACAAGTGCTTGCTTGGGCATCTCTCCGTCCAGAACAAATTTCAGTGTAGGGGGCACCTGAATCATATACAGAGAGGGAACAACAAGAATGAAGAACCATAAGTTCCCACACCACACTTCTGAAGAGAAATTAAAAGATGAAACGGATTTACAAAGGCTCCACCTCATCTTTGAGTGAATCAGCACAAGTAGGGCCCAGCACAAAAACCTTGATGAGAAGCTTTCCAGTGCCCATAATGAAGCCTGCATCAGTGTTCCCTATTCCAGTGGCAAACTGTC
>Ga0209611_10008519_pt1 | contig 15983 bp, 5 predicted proteins | sample S1TSphgellanicum_3_FD_187693 | JGI IMG/M metagenome (GOLD analysis project Ga0209611, IMG submission 187693) | Host-associated microbial communities from peat moss isolated from Minnesota, USA - S1T2_Fc - Sphagnum magellanicum MG (SPAdes) (version 2) | ecosystem: Host-associated > Plants > Peat...
TTAATTACTCAGTATTAAACTACAACCCTTGATTTAGCAATAAAAACCCAGAAAAATCAGGTAGCATTATCGCCCATCTTTTTACGTTATCTGGGTTTATACGGAGAGGTGCAAGATATGAGTTAGGTTTCTTGTCACTTGCAAGCAACTCTAAAGCCTTGACTTCGCCTAAAAGACGTGCGTTTGGCACGCATCGTAATCCAAGAATATCTGGCGCTGTTTCCATTAGTAACTGGCGGACAGAACTAAATGTTAACTTTTGCTGCTGCCAGTCTAACCAAGGAATATCTTCAGTGGAATCGTCTGCGTTGGAACCCACCTGCACAATAGCATCGTAGCGAAACTTTGTTAACTCATTATGGTAGTGACCGCGTTTAGGTTGAATGTAAACTTGAGCGATCTTCGGAAGATGATGCTTCAGCGCTATGAATAATTCCGGATCAATGACCAGTTCTTGCTCTTGGGCAATGCGTTTTTGCACGCGCTGCTGCAGTTGAGTTATGGATAGAGAAGAAGATGCCTGGTGTAGTAGAACTGAGGTATGGAAGGCCTCAAGCAGTGGTAAACTACGCACATCTCCCAAAAAGATGAAACCTCCTGGCTTCACTACCTTGAGGGCTCCTTCCAAAACACGCAGGAGATAGTCAATGCTAGGAAAATACTGGACTACGGAGTTGATAATCACTGCGTCAAATGCTTCCGCTTCTATACCCTCAAAGTTGTCTGCCATTCTCTGGCAAAGGGTAACCTGTGGCAGATCCTGTCCTGGGATCATCAACTGCTGTTGAATGTAGTCTAGACTCGCTGGTGAGAAGTCCGTACCCTGATATTGGGTGCAGTATGGAGCTATACGGAACAACAGTAGACCAGTCCCACAACCAATCTCTAGGACACGGGTTGGTTGCCACGAGAGAATCCGCTCAACTGTGTTGTCTACCCATTCGCGCATCTCCTCTTCTGGGATAGGAAAACCTGTATAGCTACTTTTCCAGCCACTAATATTGAATCTAGGGTCTTGATACGTTAAGGGCTTACTATAGTTATTCTCCCAAACTGTATTCCACTGTGAGATTTGCTCAGTTTGCCATTCAGTTGCGTGCGTACCAGGTGCTTGGTATTGTGGATTCTGAACTAGATATGCCACTAGACGCTGGTTGTCGGTCTCATCCTCCCTCGTCACAACCGCAGTCTCTTGCACTCCAGGATGTTGGTTCAGAATTGCTTCAATCTCTCCCATCTCTATGCGGAAGCCACGAATCTTCACCTGGTGGTCAATCCGCCCAAGGAACTCAAGGTTGTCGTCTGGAAGGTAGCGAACTAAGTCTCCGGTCTTGTACAGCCGCTCCGCAGGCTTATCGCCGAAAGGATTGGGAATGAACTTCTGGGCCGTCAGTTCAGGTCTGTTCAGATAACCCCTGGCTAGACCAGCACCACCAATGTGCAGTTCACCGGGAACACCCACAGGAACTAGCTGACCATATCGGTCTAGAATGTAGAATTGCGTATTGGCAATAGGGCGACCGATAGACATGACACCACTTTCAGTCACAACCCTACAAACTGCTGACCAGATGGTGGTTTCAGTTGGTCCGTACAGGTTCCAGAGGCAAGCACACCTTTGTTGTAACTGATTAGCCAGGTTCCAAGGTAGGGCTTCACCACCACAGAGGATTTTTAGTTGATTGTTGCCCTGCCATCCAGCTCCTAAAAGCAGCCGCCAAGTGGCAGGTGTGGCTTGCATGACTGTTGCATCAAAGTTTGCCAGCCTCGCTGACAACTCTACTCCATCCAAGACTACTTCCCGGCTGACGACCACCAGACGAACACCCACAGTAATGGGGAGGAAAAGTTCTAAAGCGGCAATATCAAAGGATATAGTGGTGACCGCTACCAAGGTATCATGCTCGGTTATCTCTAGCGTTTGGCGCATAGCCTGTAAAAAGTTGCTCAAAGCGCTGTGGGGAATTTGCACCCCCTTAGGCTTACCAGTGGAGCCAGAGGTGTAGATGACATATGCCAGGTTGTGGGAGCCAGTCTCAGAAACTGGATTTTCCTCGCTCTCTTGGGCGATCGCCTTCCAGTCGGCATCCAAGCAAACTACTTTGGCTTTATGTTGCGGCAATGGCTCTACCAGCTGCGTCTGAGTCAGCAGTAGTGGTACTTGAGCGTCTTCCAGTATGAAAGTTAACCGTTCTTGGGGATAAGTGGGGTCTAGTGGCACATAAGCGTAACCCGCCTTGAGGATTCCCAACATTCCAATGACCACGTCGAGCGATGGCTCCATACAAATGCCCACTAGTACCTCTGGTTCTACTCCCTGCTTTTGCAAGTGGTGAGCAAGTTGATTCGCTCTTGCGTTTAGTTCACAGTAGGTCAACTGTTGGTGTTCAAACACCACAGCCACTGCATCCGGTGTACGTTCCACCTGAGTCTCAAACAACTGATGGATGCACTGGTCTATGGGACACTCAGACCGAGTGTCATTCCACTCTACTAGCAGTGCCTTCTCGACTTCAGTCAACAGTGGTAACTCCCAAAGGTGCTGTTGTGGATTAGCAACAATTCCAGAGAGCAATGTTTGCAAATGCCCTGCCATCCGGCTGATGGTGCTTTCCTTGAATAAATCAGTATTGTACTCCAAACTGCCAACTAGTCCCCCCTCTGTTTCTGTCATGTACAGAGTCAAATCAAACTTTGCTGTGCCACTGTCACTTTCTAAGGGACTTAAAGTCAAACCAGGCAACTCTAACGCCGACATCGGTGCATTCTGGAGCACAAACATCACTTGAAATAGTGGTGTGTGGCTCAAAGAACGCTGTGGTTTAAGTTCCTCTACCAACTGCTCAAAGGGCAAATCCTGGTGAGCATAGGCTCCTAATGCCACTTCCCGCACGCGAGTTAGTAGCTCTTCAAAGGTAGGATTATCTGCCAATTTAATTCGCAGCACCAGGGTATTGACAAAAAAACCAATTAACCCTTCTATTTCAATACGGTTGCGGTTGGCTATAGGTGAACCTATCACAATATCCTCTTGCCCTGTGTAACGCGATAGCAAAGTCTGGAAAGCTGCTAGTAGGGTCATAAATAAGGTACTTCCCTGCTGCTGGCTCAGTTTAGTCAAGGCAGCAGATAGCTGTTGAGATAGCTTAAATAAATACGTAGCACCCCCGAAAGTCTCAACGGCGGGTCGTGGGTAGTCCGTTGGTAATTCTAGTACTCCGGGTGCGCCCTCTAACTGCTTTTTCCAGTAGGATATCTGGGATTGTAGTACCTCTGCTTGTAGCCACTGCCGCTGCCAAGCTGCGAAGTCTACATATTGGATTGGTAGTTCAGCTAACGCTGAGGGTTGCTGATCGTAGAAGGCTTGATAAAGTATTGCTAACTCACTCACCAGCACGCCTATTGACCAACCGTCAGAGGCAATGTGGTGCATGGTCAGTAGTATTATGTGTTCTTGTTTCCCAAGGCGCAGTAGTTTCACCCGCAGCAGGGGGTCTGTGCTGAGGTCAAAGGATTGTTGTGCTTCAAAATATACAAGTTGTCTGACTTCGGGTTCTTTTTGATTTAACGGTAACTCACTGATGTCAAATAAGGGCATCAGCAGTGGTGTTGCTGATGAGATAACTGCCACGGGTTGCCCTCCTATTGTCTGAAAATTCGTTCGCAGGGCTTCGTGGCGACGTAGAATTTCGTTGAAACTTTGTTGTAGTGCCCCTAGGTTCAATTGTCCCTGTAGGCGAACGGCAGCAGAAATGTTGTAGAAGGGGCTATTTGGTTCTAGTTGGGCAAGGAACCAGAGTCTCTGCTGGGCAAAGGATAGGGGTAACTCTTGTGAGCGGGAAATTCGCTCAATGTTTGCTGTTTCCAGTCCCAAGTCTGCCTTTGTGGCTTTTTCAATATCCTTGGCTAGCCCAGCTATTGTTGGTTGTTCAAATAAGCGACGTATTGGCAGATCAAGCTGAAAAACTTGCCGCACTTTGGAAATCACGCGAGTTACAAGCAGCGAGTGCCCTCCCAAGGTAAAGAAGTTATTGTGAATGCCTACTTTCTCAATCCCTAGCACCTCTGCCCAGATTAAGGCTAGCATCTGCTCAATTGGTGTAGAAGGAGCGATAAAATCGGATTCAGATAATAGCTGTGTGACTTCAGGTGCTCTTAATGCTTTACGATCCACCTTACCATTAGGTGTTAGCGGTAGCGCCTCTAGCATGACAAAAGCCGCTGGCAGCATGTAGTTTGGCAACTTCAACTCCAGAAAGTCCCGCAGTTCAGTAATTGTCAGTGTTTGCTCTGTGTGTAGGACGACATAGGCGACTATTCGTTGAGAAGAAGCTTCATCAGAACGAACAACGACTACAGTTTCTCGCACTTTGGAGTGTTGGCTGATGGCTGCTTCAATTTCTCCAAGTTCAATGCGGAAACCACGGACTTTAACCTGGTGGTCGATACGACCAATGTACTCTATCTCTCCATTGGGCAGATAGCGTACTAAATCTCCAGTTTTGTACAGACACGCTGCTGATTTATGATCGCTAAAGGGATTGGGGATGAATTTTTCTGCTGTCAGTTCGGGACGGTTTAAGTAGCCACGTGCTAGTCCATCCCCACCTATGTGCAACTCACCTGGTACACCAATAGGAACAGGTTGTTTCCTTGCATCCAGTACATAGATCTGCATATTGGCGATTGGACAACCAATTGAGACGCACTCGGGCAAAAGTTTATGGGGACTGAGACTATAGCAAGTCACATCCGCAGATACTTCTGACGAACCGTAAAGGTTTAACAAGGTGCTATCTGCCAAATTCTGTCGAAATTGCACAAGCAGGTCAATTGAGAGTGCTTCGCCACTGCTGATCCACAGCTTCAATTGAGGTAGTCGCAACTGTAGGTCAGTGTACGTGTTCAATAGTACACGAAGCAATGAAGGGACAACTACCAACCGTGTGACGTGATTGCTGGCAAGAGTTGCTACAAACTGTTGTAAATCTTTGACAACCCGGTCGGGCACAATGACTGTGGGTATCCCTTGCAGTAAAGGTCCAAAAATTTCCCAGACTGAATCCACAAAGTTTAAAGATGTCTTCTGGCAACAAACCTCCCCCGCAGTAAAGGGAATTGTCTGCCACATCCAGTGAAAACGATTGACAGCACCTTGATGCAGACCAACAACCGCCTTGGGTTTGCCAGTTGAGCCAGAGGTGTAGATGACGTAAGCTTGATTGTTAGCTTTTAAAGTACTGACAGGATTCTCTTGGCTGTTGTGGGCAATACTATGCCAGTCACTGTCCAAGCAAACTACCTGTGCACTATGCTCTGGAAGTCTCTCAACCAGCCGCTCCTGACTCAGTAGTACTGCCGGTTGAGCATCCGACAACATGAAAGCTAATCGCTGTCGTGGATACGCTGGGTCGAGGGGTATATATGCACCTCCGACTTTAAGGATACCCAAAAGTCCAACCACCATGTTGGGTGATCGCTCCACACAAATTCCCACCAATACCTCTGGTCCCACTCCCAGAGAACGCAGGTAGTGCGCCAGTTGATTTGCTCTAGCATTCAGTTCACGGTAAGTTAGCTGCTCGTCTTCATAGACCACTGCAATAGCATCGGGAGAGCGTTCCACTTGGGCTTCAAACAACTCATGAATGCATGCATCCGCAGGATAATTGGTAGAAGTATCATTCCACTCCACTAGTTGCTGATGTAACTCAACTGCTGTCAACAGTGGCAAGTCTGATAACCTCGCTTGTGGATAAGCAACAATGCCCTCTAGCAAAGTCCGAAAATGCTCTCCCATCCGAGTAATGGTCTTAGCATTGAACAAGTCAGTGTTGTATTCTAACAACACCTTCAGTTCTGGCTTGGCGTCTACTACATGCAGGGTCAAATCAAACTTGGCAGTTTGACTGTGCGTCGAAAGCAAATTTAAAGTCAAACCAGACAGCTTCAGATCTTTCTGAAAGTCTTCTTGCCAAGCAAACGCAACCTGGAACAGGGGCATATGGCTAAGATTTCGTTCTGGTTGAAGTTCTTCCACCAGTTGCTCGAAAGGTATATCTGCGTGGGCATACGCACCTACGCACACCTCCCGCACTCTATTTAGCAATTCCAAGAAACTTGGATTACCAGAAAGATGTGTACGTAACAGCAGGGTATTGACAAAACACCCAATCAGACCATGAGTCTCTGTTTGATTGCGGTTGGCAATCGGGGAGCCAATGCAGATGTCTTCTTGCCCTGTGTAGCGGTATAATAAGCTTTGAAACGCTGCTAATAGCGTCATAAACAGGGTCCCCCCCTCTCGATTGCTTAGGGATCTAAGCATATCGCTTAGGCTCGGTGATAGCTTAAAAGAGGCAATTGCACCTCGAAAGCTTTGAACTGCTGGTCGCGGATGATCTGTAGGCAGAGCCAACACATCTGGAACACCTGCCAATTGTTGCTTCCAATAAGAAAGCTGTGTCTTTTGTAGCTCCCTTTGCATCCACTGACGCTGCCAGACAGCAAAATCTGCATACTGAACACACAGTTCTGGAAGTGGGGATGTCTTCCCGGTGGAGAAGGCTTTGTACAGTACTGCTAATTCTTGGAACAGCACTCCTATCGACCAGCCATCAACGGCAATGTGGTGGATGACGAATAGTAACAAGTATTCTAGCTCACCTGTTTGTAGCAGCGTTAAGCGGAACAAAGAACCAGATGCCATATCGAAGGGTTTTTGGCATACCTCGGTTGTCACCCACTCGACTTCAGCTTTTCTTTTTGTTTCCTGCAACTGGCTCAGATTCACCACTGGCAATGTCACTGTCACAGTAGGGTGAATGACTTGAACTGCTTGTCCCTCGAGCATTTCAAAAGTAGTACGTAGAGCTTCATGCCGTCGCACAATCTCGTTGAGACTTTGCTCCAGAGCCACCACGTTAAGCGCACCTGTTAACTGTATACTTGCTAATTCATTATAAGAAGGGTTGCTAGGATCTAATTGGTGGAGAAACCACAACCTTTGTTGGGCAAAGGATAAGGGAGCAGGAGTTGTTTGAGAACGTCTTGGAATAACCTCTAATCGAGAGCGAGAGTCAACTTCACCCCGCAGTCGCTTTTCCAGAAGCTCTCGCTGATTGGATGAAAGCTTTGACCGTCGTTTTAAAATTTCATCTTTTTTGCTGTCCATAATCCCCTCTATCAAGCTATGATATCTAGCAATGCTGACTAATCCATAATTTTGACATTCACATACTCAGGAACAGGTTGAATTCGTGAGAGTTCATTTTCTAAAATTTGCACATCTCCTATCTTCTCAGTTTCCTTAAACCCTGCAAACTTATAAGATACATACATCATTCGATTGCGATTGTTTGAAACAAACTCAGCGCGTAAACGGACATTATTATTTTTCGCCAATTTCATAATATAGTTCAGCATAATTGTGCCGACACCTCTGGACATAACGCGACAAGACATCAGCATAAGTTTCAGAGTCCACACAAACTCTTGGCATTCCACAAGAGCTAACCCTATTTTACCATAACTGCCATACTTATCTTCTAAACTGGCGATTATTAGTTTATGCTTATCTGATTGCCGAAAATGATTCAGTTCATCATAGGAGTATGTATAACCAGTTGTATTTAATTGATTGGTTCGTACTGTTAATTCTTCGGCTCGCTGTAAATCTTCTTCTTGGGCATAAGAAAGAGTAAAAGTCATATTAAGTGTAGCTAAAAACTCTTCTTGAGTCCCAACAAATTCTTTTTCGGAATTGTTGCGTTCTATATCATTAATATACATGAATCTTCTCAACTTTGAATCCTCTGTAATAAAACGAGGATTCATTTCTGGCATATTTAGCAGATGTGCCAGTTCAGCAGTGTTGATACAAAGGACTTCAGAATGTGAAAAATTGACTTCTTCCAGTTCAAATAACTGGTCGTCTATAAAGGCAAAGGCATCTATACCAAGATTGAGTGACTTAGCAATTTCCTGAATAGAACTAGATTTGGAGTTCCAATTGATTTGGGGATACAGAAAATATTCGTGCAAACCAAACTCTTGGAGTTGCGCCATCGCTCTAGCGTAATCATTTTTACTAGCAATAGATTGCAAAATGCCTCGACTGTCCAATGTTTTGATAATATCGACTACCTGGTTTCGCAAAGAAACACGGTCATCTTCTAACAATACACCATCCCAAAGCGTGTTATCTAAATCCCAAACCACGCATTTGATAGCTTTTTGATCAGCTTGTGTGCCAATCATGTTATCACGTCCTTGCCAGTAAATTTTGAGAAATCACAGCAGTATCCGATTGTGACATATACTCCTGATAACCGTAATCAGCAATGGTTAGCTGTTGTATTTGCGTACTACCTTCGATAATTTCCATAATTTTGGCATCTCGCAAATATCTGGCTACAGAATATTCACTGGTGCAACCATTGGCACCGTGGATTTGTACGGCATCATTTGCAACTTTAGTTGCTGTTGTAGATGCAAAGTATTTAGCAATTGAAGTCTCTATAATCGAGCTTGGATCTCCAACTTCTTTAAGATAGCCAGCTTGATAGCACAGTAATCTTGCTGCTTTCACATTGGCTATCATCTCAGTAATCATTTGCCGAATTAATTGGTGTTCCCTGAGATAAACACCGAACTGCTTTCGTTGATTCGTATACTGAATACAGGCTTCTAGACAGGCTTGAGCAATACCCACAGAACCCCATGCAACACTGTATCTTCCGTAATCCAGTGCAGAGGAAGCCACATAGGAAAAACCAAAACCCAGCCTCCCTACCAGATTTTCCTGTGGAATCCGACAATCTCGAAAGTGCAATTCTGCCAACATTGAAGCCCTAACACCCAACATTCCAGAAATAGGTAGTATCGAGAGTCCAGGACTGTTTTTTTCAACTAAAAAAGCAGAAGGTTTCCCAGAACATTGGGCAAACACCAAAAAGACATCTGCTATTTGTCCGTAGGTAATCCATTTCTTTTGCCCATTTAAGACATAAGAATCACCAGAAAGTGCCGCCGTAGTTTCTATACTTTTGGCATCGCTACCCACGTTAGGTTCACTTAAAGCGAAAGCACCTATAACTTTCCCAGAAGCTAGCTTTGGTAGCCAATACTCTTTTTGAGACTTATTACCCCATTTACAAAGAGCATGAGCAACCATGCAGTGAACTGTGAGCAAACTTCGCACCGAAGAACATCCTCGTCCAATTTCTTCGTTCAGAAGACCATAGGTAATCATGTCCATACCTATGCCACCAGATTCTTTGGGTAACACGGCACTTAAATATCCTCTCTCAGCTATCTTTTCAATGAGCTTTGTCGGGGTACGCTCTTCTTGGTCGTAAAGATTCGCGTAAGGCATAACCTCTGAGTTTACGAAAACTCTAAATTCAGACTGAGCATCTTTTTGTTGAGTTGTTAACTCTATTTTCATCTTACTACTAAATGTTGAAATCGATTGAATTATTTTTGTGCAACTAAAGCTGTTTTACGTTCAATTAAGCGATTCATAGAATTTATCGACCTGAAATTATCAAATTCCAGGTCTTCATTGTCAATAGTAATTTGAAATTCTTGTTCGATAAACAAGACGAGTTGCATGGCGAACATGGAGTTTACAAAACCAAGTGCAAAGATATCTTCATCTAGCTGCAAGTCATGATGGCGGAAAAACTTGGAAAGGAATTCTTTTATTTCTGCTTGTATTTCTTTCATGTGAGTATCGCTTTTTGTCATTTGTCATTTGTCTTTTGACATTTGTTCGTAGTGAAGACTAAAGAGGTGCATCCCGTTTTTGTAAATTTGTAGTGCGAGCATCTTGCTCGCTTGTAGCCTATGTGAGCAAGATGCTCACACTACTGATCATTTTTTTGCAAAACGGGGATGCACCCGGAGTGAAGAAGGCAGAAGGCAGGAGGCAGAAGGCAGAAGGTTTGCAATACAGTGTGGGCTTCAAACCCACACTGATTGCAAGCGGTACTAGTTAGTCAATGGCTCCATTGTAGGGATAAAAACCTTTTCCACTCTTCCGACCATACAACCCTGCATCTACCATTTTTTTTAGCAACGGACAGGGTCTGTATTTGCTGTCATTGAAGCTTTCATACAAAACATCAATGGAGAACAAAATAGTATCCAACCCAATCAAGTCAGCAGTTTCCAGCGGTCCCATCTTGTGTCCGAAACAGGTTTTAAAAATTTTATCTACGTCTTCTACAGAAGCAACTTGGTCTTGTAGCAAGAAAATGGCTTCATTTATGGTCAACATCAGCACACGGTTGGAAACAAAACCCGGCGAGTCATTGACGAGGATACCTTCCTTACCCATTTGCGTCAACAATTCATTGGCTGTCGCGATTGTTTGATCAGAGGTATGATATCCGCGAATCATTTCAACCATCGGCTTCATTGGCACCGGGTTCATAAAATGCATACCAATTACTTTGTCAGCACGCTTAGTGACTGAAGCAATGCGAGTAATAGAAATGGCAGATGTATTGGCTGCAAATACAGTGTGAGCGGGACAAATTGCATCAAGCAGTGCGTATATCTCCTTTTTAATATCCCACTTTTCTGTGGCATTTTCAATCACAAATTCTGCATCTTCAAGAAATTTATAGTTCGTGGAGAATTTAATTCGATGCAGAATATCATCAGGACTATCCGAATTTTCGCTTTTCTTGAAAAAACCCTGAAAACGGACATTATTCCTGATTTCTTTTTTGGCACGCTCCAAAATATCTTCGGAAATATCTACTAAAATTACCTGATGACCAGTTTGGGCGAGGTTTTGCGCTACCCCAATTCCCATCACACCAGATCCGACAACTCCGACGACTTGAATTTTCATAATTAATATCTTGAACTGACAAAATTTTACTATCTAGTTTGACAATTGCATATCAGGGGTTGTATTTCTTTCCCAAGCCGCATTATCTTCGTCTTCAGATAATTCTTCCAACTCCTCTATGAGAATTTCTTCAATAACCAAAGCTAACTCAGCTACAGTGGGTGCTTCAAAAAGAGAACGAACAGGTAGTTCTATCTGGAAGTTTTTGCGAAGTTGAGAAATAAGTACAGTTCCCGTCAGAGAGTCTCCTCCTAAAGCAAAGAAGTTGTCATGGATGCCCACAAGTTCAATACCCAGTAACTCTTGAAAAATTTCAGCTAGCTTGCGCTCTACATCATTACTAGGAGCAACATACGCATTCTTCAAATTCGGTCTGGAGTGACGAGAAGATAAATTGACTTTTTGGACAGCAGTTTTCTCTTGTAAAGATTCTAACTTAATCCATTGGTCGATTCTAGATTGTAAATTGCCTGTCGAGACAACTATTTGATGATATTGACTCGACAAGAGAATACGTTCCAGGGCATTGATACCTTCGTCCGGTTTGATGGCAAATTCAGCCAAACTTGTACCAGCAGGTATTTGTTGATTGTCTGCTCCAAATTGCCATGCATCCCAGTTCACGCTCATCCAAGGAACAGGATTTGTCTGATTGTGCTGGTAAACAAAAGCGTCCATGAAGAGACTTATTGCGGAGTACGTAACAGAGCCTAATCCTCCTAGAACAGATGTTAACGAAGACATCAACAGACAAAAATCAAGCTTTTGGGACTGCAAAACCTCTTCTAAGACTAACAGTCCCTGCACTTTTGCTTGAAATTGCTGCTGGCACTCAGTTGGGTTTATCTCTCCAATAGGGCTAAATGACTTTTCTGTAACTATCCTGGCTGTATGGAATACGCCATTAAGCTGACCAAACTGCTCTTGTGCTTGAGCGATGGCTCCGCCAACGCCTCCGGCGAACGCACTTTGCATTTGTTCTAAATTTACCACATCGGCGCTCTTAATGAAAACTTCTGCCCCCAGCATTTCCAGTTCCTGCACTTTCCCAATTTTGCGGCTTATGCTATCTTGCTCATCGTGAGTTGCTAGCCACTGTTCCCACTCGTCTCGGTTGGGAAAATCCTCACACTCTAAAACCAGTAGTCTTGCCCGTACTGTCTTTGCCAGATGTTCGGCAATCGCAAGTCCCATGTCTTCAAGTCCACCAGTAATCAGGTAGACTCCTTTTTCCCTTAACCTTGGTGTCTGAGCATCACTGCTATTTAATTGAACAGGCTCAAAGGTTTGCACCCAACGTTCCAAACCACGGTAGGCAATCACTGAGTCAGAGGAATGAGTTTGTAGCTCACAGAACAGTTGGTCTACAAATTTCTCTTCTTGCCAACTTCCTGGTGAGGGAACGATGACATCAATACTGCGACATTTAACATTTGAGTATTCTTGTGGGATAACCTTAACAGGTCCAAGCACAGTTGCTTTCTCTGGGCAGAAATTTTCAACTCCAGTTACAGCTTGCATATTGTTAGAGATAACTGCAAGCTTTAACTCATCAGTAAAATTCTGTTTTCCAAGCGCCTGTGCTAAAAACAGCAAGCTGTAGAATCCTTGTTCTTGGGCTGTATCAAAGTCTGAAACTCTTAGCTGTGTCACACTCCATAAATGAATAATTCTTTTTGGAGTCAAGTCTTGGGCGTGAAGTTCTGTAAGCAGGGTGTTGTAATCATCCGGTTGTCGAGGAGCTATTGTATATGCACGCTTACCAAGCTGCTCCCCTCTTGATTCGCTCTTGATGCCAAATTGCTCCCCAACTCTTACGGTAATCACATCCTGACCTTCAAGCTCGAGTCGCTTCACTATTTCCGCACCCAACCCGTACTCATCGACAAATACCAACCAGCTTTCTGGCTGATTTACCTTAGGACTCGACTGTGGTGGTAATGAACGTTTCCATGATGGGATGTAAAACCAGTCAGCAATGTCGGGCTTTTTGCCAAATGAAACTTCATGGGTTTTGTCTGTATCTTGTTGATGAACCAATGCTGTAAATGCTGCTGGTACTTTCTGCGTTGCTGGCGCAGTAGCCTGAGCGACAATCACATGTTCCCTAAATGGTGCAAATTCTGATAAAGCAGTTACTTCAACAAAATCATGAGATTTTAGTTCTTCGAGCCACTCCTTGTCTGATATAAAAGGATTACCCATATTGCGCTTGCCTTCTGGGTCTTCTATCGGATTCATAATCAAAGCGTCAATGACCTCAGCTTCCAATGTGGCTTGAGTTGTCTCCCAAAGTAAAAGCAACCCTCCAGGAGCAAGTAAAGAACGAACATGCTCAAGGGTTTCTCCAATATTTTGAGCTACGTGCAGCACCTTGAATGCCACTACTACATCAAAGCGGTGCTTCTCGTATCCCTGTTCTTGTGGCGAAAGCGAGATATCTAGCAACCGATATTCGATAAATGGATAATCGCTAAACTTCTTCTTGGCTGCGTTGAGGAAAAAACCGCCCACGTCGGTGAAGGTGTAGTTGGTTTGTCCTAACGGCAATATAGGTAATAATTCTGCTGTAGCGGTACCAGTTCCAGCGCCAATTTCCAGAATTCTCAGCTTGACGAATGGCGGTAACGATTTCACGACATGTTCCATGCATGCCCGCATGATTGAGTTGTAGTAATTATGTGCGGGCAATTGTTGAACCGAAAATTCTCCTTCTTGGACTAAGGTAGAAACATGAAACTCCAATGGTTCTTTTTCACCAGTAAGTATGGCTACCATATTTTCGCCATAGAGTTGGAGCAGATCTATTTGTTGCAGCATGTCTGCCCATTTGGCTCTGACTTCTACTAAAAGCTCATTAACAGAGTCTGGTGAAAGTGGCAGCAGGTTGGTAAATAGTCCCTGTTCTTGATGTAACTGACCTTGCTCTACTAATATGGACAGCCATCGACCCAATAATTCTCGATAGCGAGGAATAATCTGACATTGCTCAAATAACTCTTCCAAAGAATACTTGTTACTAGGATTGCTAAAAGCACCTAAACGTGTTAGAGCAAGGTTGATATAGGCAATGCATAAACGATCCAACCACTGTCTTTTCTCTTGATAGGTTTGCTCGTTAAATTTCTCCGCTCCAACACGAGCTTGGAGTTGACCCACTTCTACCAAAGAGTTCCAAAGCTCTGATGCTGTTAACCTGGGCTGGAACTCTCTTTGTGCAGGTGATAATTTTTGCGGTTCAATCCAGTATCTTTGTCGCTCAAAGGGATATGTTGGTAAGGGAAGGCGATGCCGACTTTCATGGGCATAAAATCTCGACCAATCAATCTTGATTCCCGCAAGCCATAGCTGCCCTAATGTGTTCAAAATGAAAGCAACGTCTGACTGTCGCTCGTAAGCGTAGCGCAGTGAGGACAATACTACCAAGTCATCATCAGAAACATTATCTAAACATTGCATCGCCAAGCTGCATAATGCCTGTCCCGGAGCTACCTCCAACAAAATTGGGTTGTGTTTGTGCCACATTTGTTGTACTCCATCGGCAAAGCGCACTGGTTGGCACATATGCTGTGTCCAGTACCTCGGATTTGTGGCTTGCTCTGCTGTCATCCAAGTTCCGGTTACATTGGATAGGTAAGGAATTTGCGGTGGTTTGAGGCTGATAGTTTGCACCAGTTCGGTGAAAGAGTCAGCGATCGCTTCCATCATGTAGGAATGAAAGGCATGAGAAGTTTGCAATCGCCGACAAGCTAACCCCTTGGCAGTGAGCTGCTGTTCTAATTCTGCTACCGCCTGAGTAGTTCCGGCAAGCACGCACTGAGATGAGCCATTGACTGCCGATAATGAGAGGTTCTCACCCAAGAAAGGTTGCACTTGTTGCTCTGTCAGGGGAACCGCCAGCATTGCTCCCCCTGGCAACTCTTGAATCATTTGCGCTCTTCTGGCAACAAGAGTAATTGCATCTTCTAAAGACAACACCCCTGCTAGAGTTGCTGCCAAATATTCACCGATGCTGTAACCAATCATTGCTACTGGACGAATGCCCCACGACATCCATAACTGAGCTAAAGCATACTCAATGGCAAACAGCGCCGGCTGAGTGAGATAGGTTTGATTCAGTTTTTGTGCGGCGGGATCTGGTGGTTGAGTATCACGACCAAGCATTTGGCGTAAATCGATCCCCGTTTTTTCTTTTGTTGTTTCTTGCCTTTCGGTTGTTGAATGGGAAGTAGGATAGATGACTTCTTTGAGATTAAGACCCAACAGGGGCTGAAACAGGGAACAACAGTGATCAATGTGTTCGCGAAAAGTTGGCTCTACTTGATAAAGTTCCCCAGCCATATTAATATACTGGGTTCCTAACCCAGTAAACATAAAAGCTACGGGGCGCTCATTCGTCTGGTGAGTGCTAGTCAAAACTCGTTTAGGGTTCTGAAGAGCAACTATGGCATCTTGAATGTCTTGGCAAACAACTGTACGTCGATGGCTCAAAGCATGACGACCGACTTGCAATGTATGAGCCACATCAGCAAGGTTAAGTTCAGGGTGTTCCTGAAGGTGATTAGCCAAATTTGCAGTCGCAGTCTCTAAAGCTGAGTCAGTTTTGGCAGACAACACCAGCAACTGCCACGGACGGGATTTCCCAGAAGGTTGTTGGTTCGGAGCCTCTTCAAGGACAACATGGGCATTAGTGCCTCCAAGACCAAAAGAACTGATCCCAGCGCGACGGGGTGTTCCGTTTGTTTGCCATGCAGACAGTTCGGTATTAACGTAGAAGGGGCTACTATCAAAGTCGATCTCGGGATTGGGTTGTTCAAAGTACAAGCTGGGCGGTAATTGTTGATGCTTTAGAGCCAGGGCAGTTTTAATCAAACCTGTCACCCCAGCAGCTGTATTCAGATGGCTGACATTAGGTTTGACCGAACCGATCGCGCAAAAACCCTTCTTACTGGTTCTGGCACGAAACACCTTTTCCAGCGCCCGAATTTCAATCGGATCGCCCATGGCTGTACCTGTTCCATGAGTTTCAATGTAGGTGATTGTTTCCGGCTCGAATCCGGCGATCGCCTGAGCTTCAGCAATCACTTCTGCTTGACCTGCAACACTAGGTGCCGTGTAG
>Ga0209611_10008520_pt1 | contig 15982 bp, 14 predicted proteins | sample S1TSphgellanicum_3_FD_187693 | JGI IMG/M metagenome (GOLD analysis project Ga0209611, IMG submission 187693) | Host-associated microbial communities from peat moss isolated from Minnesota, USA - S1T2_Fc - Sphagnum magellanicum MG (SPAdes) (version 2) | ecosystem: Host-associated > Plants > Peat...
GGCTACTTGTTGCTTGGACCGCCGGCGATGGCGAGCATTGTCAAAACCCGCCGCGTTCGCCACCATGGCTGTCCCGCGCATGAAACTCTTCTTTGTCGTCCTTGGCTGCCTGCTGGTGGTGGCCTTCATGGCTTGGATGACCGCCTCCATGCAGGCCATTGTCGATCATCGCGCGGAAATGAAGCGCGTGCAGCAGATCGCCCAGCAACAGCACCCCAACGCGCCGTGATTCCGCCTCGCCATACTTGACATCACCCCGCACCTCCGCAATCTTCCCTCCGCTCGCCCTATGGTCCACCACATCGTCCTCCTCACCACCAAGCCGGAAGTCATTCCCAGCAAGCTGGAGGACATCATGGTCGAGATGCGCATCCGCCTGCTGAAAATTCCCGAGGTGAACAACCTGCGCGTGGGCAAGCGCATCGACACCGCGAACAACCCGCACACCTGCTTCTTCTCCTTCGACGTGGAGAACATGGACAAGCTGACCTTCATCCTTGAGAACGCCGTCTACGTCCAGTTCGAGAAGCAAATCCTCGGCCCCTTCGTCACCACGGCGAAGGTCTTCGACTACGAGATGGAGCCGGGCAAGGACGTGCGGTACTCCTAGCCGCCGTGCGTCGTTGTGCGCTCCGCCGCATAACCATTTCGCGAAAGCTGCGTTCATTTAACAAGAAGTTTCCTCCCACCGGACCGAACAATTTGTGTCCGGTAGTGGAAACGTTTTCGTTTTCTGCTTAGACTCAAGAACATGTTTCCAGCGCCGACCCGCGGACTCACCGCTCGCTACGTGTTTGTCATGCTCGTCGTGGCGCTCCTCTCGGTGCTGGCGTTCCTCGCTTTGTATATCACCACCAGCCGCGGCGAGCGCATGCTCGGCTTCGTGAAGGTGTGCGATGACGAACGCACCCGCGCCATCCAGATCTCCTATTTTGCCACGCGCCTCAGCCAGCCCGGCTCCACGGCCGAGCACGATTTGGATCGGAAGCGCCTCGACCAGGAAACCACCGAGCTGCTCAACGAGGAAAAGGCGCTCGTCGCACCCGGCGGCGCTCTCGATCAAGTCAGTTCCATCGCCCCCGACGTCAAATATCTCTTCATCGGCGGCCAGGTCCATCTCCAGGACGGCCCGGAGACGAATCTCGACAAGGTCATCAGCGATTACGCCGGCCTCGCCCGCATCATCTCCGCCGTGCCGGAGGGCGACCTGCCCATCGACGACCAGGACATCGCCCGTCTCCAGACAGAAAGCGTGCACGACATCGTTGACGGCCTGAACCTGGCCGTGAACGGTCTGCGCGATACATGGGAGAAGCAGCGCATGCTCATCCTGTTCACCGAGGTCGGCATCTTCGGCGCGACGCTCCTCGCCCTCATCTTCACCGGCTTCTTCGTTTTCCGGCCGATGGTGAAGTTGATCGTCGCCGAGAACCAGGAGCTGGTCCTTTCCGAGCGCCGGCTCACCGCCGTCATCAACACCGTCGGCGAGGCCATTCTCTCCACCGACGAGGAGGGCAAAGTTCTCTCCATGAACAGCGAGGCCGCGCGCCTCTGGGAATATGATTTCAAGGACCTCGAGGGCCAGCCCATCGACCATCTCTTTTCCGTGCCCGGCTTCTTCCACGAGGCGAGCGAGCGTGCTTTCGGCGCCGGCGTCGACGATCCGCACACGCTGACCTACGTCGAGGCCGAGGCCATCTCGCGCCAGGGCCGCCGCTTTCCCGTCGATGTCGCGTTCGACCGCGCCGAGGTCGAGGGCCAGCTTCTCTACACCCTGGCCTGCCGCGACATCACCGAGCGCCGCGAGTATGAGACGAAGCTCGTCGAGGCCAAGGACATGGCCGAGGCCGGCAACCGCGCCAAGAGCGAGTTCCTCGCCAACATGAGCCACGAGATCCGCACGCCCATGAACGGCGTCATCGGCATGACCGGCCTGCTGCTCGAGACCGAGCTCAATCCCACGCAGCATGAGTACGTCGAGACGCTGCGCACCAGTGGTGAATCGCTCCTCGCCATCATCAACGACATCCTCGACTTCTCCAAGATCGAGGCCGGCCAGCTCAAGCTCAGCGAGTACCCTTTTGACCTGCGCTCGTGCGTGCAGGAGGCGCTCGACCTCATCGCGCCCAAGGCGCGCGAGAAGCATCTCGACCTCGTCCACATCGTTCACGACGACCTGCCGACCAGCCTCATCGGCGACAACCAGCGTCTGCGCCAGGTGCTGCTCAACCTCGTGGGCAACGCCATCAAGTTCACCGAGCGCGGCGAGGTTTCGCTCGAGGTCACCGGCCAGGCCGTCCCGCCGCTGGAGGAAAGCGTCCCGCCCGGCGAGGGCGCCGCCGCCGAGCAGCGCGATCTCTGGGAAATCGGTTTCGCGATCAAGGACACCGGCATGGGTATCCCGCACGACAAGATGGAGCTTCTCTTCAAGGCCTTCAGCCAGGTCGATGCCGCCGCCACGCGCACCCACGGCGGCACGGGCCTCGGCCTCGTCATCTGCGAGCGGCTGGTGCATCTCATGGGCGGCACGATTTCCGTCAGCAGCGAAGTCGGCAAGGGCTCGACCTTCATGTTCACCATTCGCGCGCCCTCCTCCGGCACGCGGCCGAAGGAACAGGCCGACGAGACGCTGCAGGGCAAGCGCCTCCTCGTCGTCGACGACAACGAGACCAATCTTTCCATCCTCGCGCTCCACACCCAGCGCTGGGGCATGGAAGTCACCGCCGCCAGTTCCGGCGACGAAGCCCTCGCGCGCCTGCGGGAGGGCCAGGAATTCGACGTCGCCATCCTCGACTTCATGATGCCCGGCATGGATGGCCTCGCCCTGGCCGAGCACATGCGCGAGTTCGAGCACGCGAAGAAAATGCCGATCATCCTGCTCAGCTCCGGCGATCCCGAGATCGATCCCGCACGGTGGCAGGTCGGCTACTTCAGCGTCCTGCCCAAGCCGTGGAAATCGGCCGCGCTGCTGCGCGAATTGCAACGCGTGCTTGCGCCCGTCAACGCCCCGCCGCTGCCGCCGGTCCAAGCGCAAGCGCAGCGCATCCTCGAGCCCACTTCCGCCCTCGAGAACCCGGTGAAAATCCTCGTCGTCGAGGACAACCCGACCAACCTGCAGGTGGTCATCACCGTGCTCAACGCCCTCGGCTACGAGCCGGACACCGCCGTCAACGGCCAGAAGGGCATCGAGCTCGCCGAGGCCAACGGCTACGACCTCATCCTGCTCGACGTGCAACTCCCCGACATCGACGGCTGGAGCGTCGCGCGCCACCTGCGCCAGTACGTGCGCGACAAGAAACTCACCATCGTCGCCATCACCGCCAACGTCACGCCGGAAGACCGCCAGGCCTGCTTCGACGCCGGCATGGACGACTTCGTCATGAAGCCCTTCAAGATCAGCACGCTCAAGGACGTCATCCTCAAGTACGCCCGCAACGTCCAGGATGAACTCCCATTGGGTAGCCCGTGACCTCCGGGCACGGGGCTCGTTGATATCCGCGTTAACTAAACTCGAACGCGGTCACCATCTCGCCCCGTGCCCGGAGGTCACGGGCTACCGTTTCTCTCGCCGCCGAGCGTCTAATCCCCCTAAAATAATCTTTCCCGGCGCGGGCCATCCCCTAAGCTGCGTCCTTTGCCGAAATAGGACCATGCCCGCGTCACCCATCCACGATCTGTCGCGTCTCTGCCTTCACACCGTGACCACCAAGCCCTGGCCGCTGGCCACTGCGGCGCGGAAGTACGCCGCCGCCGGCATCAAGGGCATCACGATCTGGCGCGATGCCGCGCAGGCGCACCCCGACGGCATCAAGGCAGCGGGCCAACTCTGCCGCGATGAAGGCCTCGAGATCGTCTCCTACGTCCGCGGCGGATTCTTCGCGTCGTTGGATGCGACCAAGCGCCAGGAAGCGATCGACGACAACCTGCGCATGATTGACGAGGCCGCCGCGCTCGGCACCAAGCTCATCGTCATGGTCTGCGGCGCCGCGCCCGGCCAGTCGCTCTTCGCCTCGCGCGCGCAAATCGCCGACGGCTTCCGCGGCATCCTGCACCACGCGCGCGCCTGCGGCGTGAAGCTCGGCATCGAGCCGCTGCACCCGATGTACGCCGACTCGCGCAGCGCCGTCAACACCATGCGCCAGGCCATCGACATGTCGGTCGGCCTTGCCGATGACCATCTCGGCGTCACCGTCGACGTTTTCCACATCTGGTGGGACGACCATCTCAAGGCCGACATCGCCCGCTGCGGCCGCGAGAAAAAACTTTTCTCCTTCCACATATGCGACTGGAAAAACCAGCCGAGCGACATGCTCAACGACCGCGGCCTCATGGGCGAAGGCGTCATCAACGTCCCCGAACTCCGCGGCTGGGCCGAGGACGCCGGCTTCCAGGGCTTCCACGAAGTCGAAATTTTCTCCAACCGCTACTGGGCCATGGACCAGGACGAGTACCTCAAGCTCATCATCGAAGCCTACCGCACGAAGTCGTAAATCTGTCGTCCCATTTTATCATCACCTAAGCAGTACCAACTAATGAAAGAACACAAAGTCGGCATCATCATGAATGGCGTCACGGGACGCATGGGCACCAACCAGCACCTCATCCGCTCGATCGACGCGATCATCAAGCAGGGCGGCGTCCGCGTCAGCGCGGAAGAAACGATCATGCCCGACCCCATCCTCGTCGGCCGCAGCGAATCCAAGCTGAAGGAACTCTGCGCCAAGACCTCGGTGAAGAAGTACACCACCGACCTCAACAAGGTCCTCGCCGATCCCGCCTACTCGGTTTATTTCGACGCGCAGACCACCGGCCGCCGCGCCGAGGCCGTCCGCGCCGCGGTGAAGGCCGGCAAGCACATCTATTGCGAGAAGCCCACCGCGGTTGACTCCAAGACCGCCGTCGAGCTCTACGAAATCTGCAAAAAGGCCGGCGTGAAGAACGGCGTCGTGCAGGACAAGCTCTGGCTCCCCGGCCTGCTCAAGCTCCAGCGTCTCAAGGAACAGGGCTTCTTCGGCAAAATCCTCAGCGTGCGTGGCGAGTTCGGCTACTGGGTTTTTGAAGGCACCAACGTCAAGCCCCAGCGCCCGAGCTGGAACTACCGCAAGGAAGATGACGGCGGCATCATTGTCGACATGCTCTGCCACTGGCGCTACGTGCTGGATAATCTTTTCGGCGAAGTGAAGGCCGTGTCGTGCATCGGCGCCACGCACATTCCCGAGCGCGTCGACGAGGACGGCAAGACCTACAAATGCACCGCCGACGATTCCGCCTACGCCACCTTCGAGCTCGCGGACGGCGTCATCGCCCACTTCAACTCGTCGTGGACCGTTCGCGTCCGCCGCGATGACCTGCTCACGCTGCAAGTCGACGGCACGCACGGCAGCGCCGTCGCCGGCCTGCGCGAATGCTGGATCCAGCACTACGGCAACACGCCGCGCCCGACCTGGAATCCCGACGTCGCCCAGCCGATCAATTTCTTCGACGGCTGGAGCAAAGTGCCCGAGCAGGAATCCTACGACAACGCCTTCAAGGTGCAGTGGGAGCTCTTCCTCCGCCACATCGCGCTCAACGAACCCTTCCGCTGGTCGCTCCTCGACGGCGCCAAGGGCGTCCAACTCGCCGAACTCGGCATCGAGTCCTGGAACGAGCGCAAGTGGATCAACGTGCCGAAGCTCTAAGGTAGCCGTCGCACTCCGTGCGATGGGGTTATTGGAGGGACGGGCTCCCGCCCATCCGCCTGAATCTAGGCGCGCAGTGTTTGCAACTGCGCCTGGCTCGCGGTCGCCGCCGGCTTCTCCGGCGGCTCATCCACCCCGGCCTTGCGCACATAGAGATTCACTTCCATCCCCAGGAAATCCCGCGCGAACCCGAAATAGGTTCCCGAGATGGGAGGCGCGTGCTCCGGATGCCGCGTCATCGCGGTGGGCACATATTGCGCGTCGACCAAAATCCCCCAGCTTGGATCAAACCCGAGCCAGCCGGCGCCCGGCAGGTAAACTTCCGCCCAGCCGTGCATCGACATGCGTCCATCGATCTCGGAATGGTACATGTAACCGCTGACAAAACGCGAAGCCAGGCCCAGGTGGCGGCATGCCTCGATGAACAGGGTGGCGAAGTCGCGGCATGAGCCGCTGCCCAGCTCCAGCGTTTCCGCCGGCGACTGCACGCCGCGCCTTTCCCGCCGCTGATATTTGGTGCGCCCATAGATCACCGCATTCAACTCCTGCAGCAGGCCCACCGTCTCGCGGCGCCGGCCCGGATGCCAGATCGGGTGCAGCCACGCCCGCAGCGTCTCGGCGTCGCGCGGGTAGAGCGGCTGCATCAGGGCCGCCAGTTCCTGGCGCGTGCCGTCGTCGTACTCGAAGGGATATTCCGCTACCTCCGGATCGAGCACAAAATTGAACGGATTCTGCTCGGCAACTTCCACGAAGGCTTCCATATCGATGACAAGCTCGGTCGAGGGCACGGGCAGTTCCAGCAGGCCCACATGATTGTCCTGCGTGTCGCGCACCCAGCGCAGTTGGTGCGTGGGCGAGACGGTCACCTCAAACCTGTCCAGCTTCAGCCCCGGTTCCTCCCGCGGCCGAAACATCAGGCGGTGCGGGCTGAAGGGCACCGGCTTTGCGTAGCGGTAACGGGTGTGATGATGAATGTGCAGCCGCATGCCCGTTGCACAGCAGGTCTTACACCATGCGAAGGAACGGCGTACCGTCGAGACGCTTGGATAAATCGATCGGCTCGTCGAGATGCGCCGTGGCCGGATTGACCTGATACGACCACACCTGGATCGACGCCAGCCGTGCATCTCCGAACGTCATGGCGAACGCGCAGTCGGCTGCGTCGAGCCCGTGGGCGATCTTCACCCGTCCCACGCGCGGCACGTTGTAGCGCGCGTCGAAGACGCACCATTCCCCGTCGAGGTAAACCTCGGTGTAGGCGTGGAAATCCATCGGCGTTCCCGGGTCCCACACGCCGATGTCGGGCAGGTGCCCCGTCACGTACCGGGCGGGAATGTTCACCGCCCGGCACAGCGCGATGGCCACATGCGCGAAGTCGCGGCAGACGCCGTAGCCGCGAGCCATGATTTCCGAGGCGGAAATATCGGAGCGGCCCGACCCGGTCACGTAGCGGATGTTATGGTGCACCCAGTTGTTGATCGCGATCACGCGATCAAGGCCGCTGACGATCCAGCCGAACTGCGACGAGGCGAAAGCCTGGAGCTTGTCCGAATCGCAGTAGCGGCTCGGCAACAGGCAGCGCAGCGCCTCGGCCGGGAGATTCACGATTGGGGTGGAAAACGTGTGCCGGTTCCAGTCGTCGGTTTCCCGCGGCACGCCGATCAGCGCATCATCCGTGATCACCGTGCGGCCGGACGGCAACTCCCATTGGTTGATCGTGTTGCCCCACGAGTCGCGAGACTCGCCCAGGGGGATAAGAGGATCCACCGTCAACCGGTCGGCAAAAAGCGCCTGCCGGTGGTTCACCCGCGGCCGCACCATCAGCACAATCGGCGTCGGATTGATGCCCTCATAAACCAGGCGGCAGCCCACGCGAACGATCAGATGAGCCGGGTGCATGGTTCCTGTTCAGGCGATCCCAGAAACTTCCGCGAAAGAAGGTCAGTCGCGGAGGTCAGTAAAATCGCGCAAAAGATTCGGGCCAATAAAACGGGTGAGACACCCATCCAGAGCGGACTCATCGCTTGCAACAAGATCGCAATCAGCAGCGAGGTCGCCGTGTTGAAAAGAGGAGGAAGCGCCTTGGTCATACTCCCTCTCTCGCTAGAGAGATACCAACTTGCGTGAATTCGCGTAAGGCCCTGCGCCGTCAGTAGAAATAAATTATCTGCACCTTCCGCCGCTGCCCTGATTATTTCAAAATGCACGCCTCGCTGGCGCGCACCCGTGCGCGAAGCGGACGGCGGTGCCTTGGCGCATCGAAAGCTGGGCGGACCTAGAATTTAATATCGAAAAACCGCAGCTCCGGCTGATTCGTCGCGGCGCGGTTCAGCATCACGGCGAGCTCGCGTGCGTGATAATCGCCCCACATGGAGGCCTCGCCGCAGGGCACCTTGTGGTCGAGCGGAATGTAGTCCCACCCGTTCGGCCGGTGGTAAACCGAGTGCAGCAGCAGGCCCTCGTGCTCCGGGTCACCGGAAAGATACGGCTCCTGGAAAAGCGTCTGCGCGACGGTGAGACCTGCCTGGTAATAACGCTCGCCCTGCTCCGCGTTGCCGTGCCGCAGGTGGAACGAGCCGAGCCGCAACAAGCCCTGCGCCGCGATCGCCGCCGCGCTGCTGTCCACCGGCTCGTGGTCGTTGAACGGCTCGGCCGGCCGGTCGAGGTAATCGCCCAGCTTCGCCAGGCCCGGCGCGCCGGTGTCCCAGTAGGGAACGCCATCGGTCGGCGTGTGCTCGAGGTAAAAATCGGCGACCGCCTCCGCCACGCGCAGGAATTTCGCGATCACGACGATCTTCCCGCCGTACGGCTCCAGCTCCGCATCGGGCAGGCTCTCGAGGAATTCGATCTGCTCCGGGTAGCCGCATAAGATCCACGCGAGGCCGCGCGTCCACGTCGTAAACGGCGAGTAACCCTGCTGGCTGTTGGGGCAGCGATACGCGCCATCGTTCACGTTGAAGATCGACTCATGCGCGGTGCGCCCGCGCACGTCGTAAAAATCGCGGCCCTCGCCGTAGTAGACCGCGTATTTGGCCGTGGTGTCCGCGTGCTGCAGCAGCCGCTCCAGCAGCGAATGCGGCCGGTCCATCTCGCCCATCAGCCGGTGGCCGAGGAGATGGCTCAACGCCAGCGCGCGCAGCGAACGGATCGTGTCCGCGAAGAGCGAGTGGGGCCCGTTGAACGAGTAAATGTAGCCGGCGTCCGCCGAAAGCGACGTCCAGCGCGCGGCCTGCACCGCGCCGGTCGACTTCAGCGCGAGCTCGTAGAAATTTTTCTCCCACGGATTGTACGGAATCATTTTCGCCGCCATCAGCCGCAGCAAATTGCCGTAGGTGCTCACGTTGTTGAAGCCGTGATCGTGCACGCCGATGTGCGTCACGTGCGACGCCATGTAATCGATCGTGCTGCGCCGCCCCAGGTCGAGGAACGACTCGTCGCGCGTCACCTCGAACTGGTAAAGCGCCGCGCCGAACTGAAACCCCTGCGTCCATTCCGTCCATCCGCGCGAAGTGTACTCGCCCTTCACCGTGAACACCGGCGTGCCCTTCGCCGCGTCCCACCGCTTTTGCAAATGATTGATCTTCGCCCCCGAAAGCGTGAACAACCGCTGGATCGCCGGGAACAAATACTCCGGCGTAATTTCAAAATTGATGTTGATCATAATTTTCTCGTGAGGGTCGGCCCTGAATTCTTGCTTTCTACGGATGAAATCCAATCTTCTTGCGCGGCGGTTCCGGCGGCGGCGCCAACAGCGGCTTGATCACCGCAAAAAGTTTTACCAGCGCCTGGTCGTGCGTCATCACCGTCTTCTCAATTTCCGCCAGCCGCCGCGCCAACGCCTGCGTCGTCATGAACTCCTGCCGCAAGCGCACAAACGCCTCGATCAACGCGACGCTCATCTTGACCGCCTTCGGACTATTGAGAACATTGGCCGCCATCAATGCGCCGTGCTCGGTGAAGACGTAGGGGAGTTTGCGTCGCCCGCCGCGGCCTTTTGATGTCACAGTTTGTGATATCAAAAGCGTAAACTCCTGTCGTTCCAATTGAAACATGAACGATCCAGGGAATCGCTCACGATTTCGTTTCATAGCTTGATTGAAAACTGTCGTCGAAACGCCATAGAGCAGCGCCAAATCCGAATCGAGGATGACTCTGGTCTCCCGGACCGTAAGAATCATCCGGCCCAAATCGTGAACAGCTTCAGAAGGCGACATATTACTCGCGGGATGCGGTCACAAATTGTGATCTCAAACATGTAACCGCCTGTTGTTGCAGCCAAATCATCATGCCTTTTCCTCCTCGGTCCTTTGCAGTCCTCCGCGCGAAACCTCAGTTTAAAGCCGGCGCAAATGGAATCCGCCGTCGACATTGATCACGTCGCCGGTGGAGAACGGGAAGTTGCCTTCCAGCACGCCCTTCACCGCGAGGCCGACGTCCTGCGGCGTGCCCCAGCGCTTCTGCGGGACGAGCCCCTCGGCGAGCAGCTTGTCGTACTTCTCCTTCACGCCTGAGGTCATGTCCGTGGCCATGATGCCGGGCCGGATTTCCAGTACCTGCACGCCCGCGTCGGCGAGGCGCACGGCCCAAAGTTGGTTCACCATCGCCAGCGCGGCCTTCGAAATGCAGTACTCGCCGCGATTTACCGACGCCGTATTCGCCGAGATCGACGTCACGAAGAGCAGCTTGTAGCCGCCCTTAAGCCGGCACTGGCCGGGATGCGCCAGCCAGTAGCGCGCCGCCAGCTGCGAGAGAAAGTACGGCCCCTTCAGGTTGATGCCGATCACCTCGTCGAAGATTTCCTCCGTCGCCTCGGTGATGTCCGCGCGAATGCGCGGCGCGATGCCGGCGTTGTTGACCAGCGCATCGAGATGGCCGTACGCCGCCAGCGTCTCGTCGAAAATCTTCTGCCGGTCCGCCGCCAGGCCGATGTTGCCGCCGACGAGCGCGAACTTCTGCGCCTTCGCGGGCGCAAGCTTCGCGCAGGCTTCCGCTGTTGCCTTGGCCGCTTCCTTGTTCGCCGCGTAGTGAATCGCCACAGAAAAACCAGCGCTGGCCAGGGTCTCGGCCACGCCTCGGCCCAAACCGCGGGAAGAACCGGTAACCAACGCAACAGGAGGGGCGGAATCGGGCGAGCTCATAAGCGAAAAAACCGACTTTAGTTGGCCTTCCCGCTCTGTCGAATCATTTAGGCTTACTCCACCGCGAGCAGTTGCACCTCGCCCTCCTCGCCCGTCGCGGCGAGAAGCTTGCCGTTGGGCGACCACGCCACGCGCGTGACGCCGCTGGCGATCTTGGCGCGGCTGATCTGGTTCTCGCGCTGGGTCGGCGACCAGATCGCGAGGCTGCCGTCGCGCGCGCCCGAGGCGAGCCAGTCGCCCGCCGGCTGATAATGAAGCGCGCTGACCGGCTCCGTGTGGCCCTCCAGCAGCAGCGGCATGCGGCCCTCCGGCCCTTTGCCCGAGCAATCCCACACCGCGATGGACGGTCCGCCGCCCGTGGCAAGCCAGCGGCTGCCGCGATGCCACGCCAGTTGCCGCACCTTCGCCGGAAAGCCGCGCATGTGCATCTGCGCGTCGCTGTCGGTCTGCCAGACGTGGATGGTCGCGTCCTGGTTGCCAGTCATCAGCCATTTGCCCGAGGGACTGAAGGCCATGGCGAGGATCGGGTCCTTTGCCTCGAAGACCCGCTCGTCGCCGTCGGCCGGGTCATGCACGATGACCTCGGTGCTCGTGGCGAGGGCCAGCGTCGTCCCGCCCATGATCCACGCGAGATCGGTCACCGTCTTCCGCGGCTTGAGCGGTTCACCCGATGCGGCGCCCTGCTCGTTCCAAAGCGCGACTTGTTTTCCCGCGCCGACCGCGAGCAGATGGCCACGCTCGCCGATCGGCTTCGCGCTCCACGCGAGATGCTCGGCCCACATCGCGCCGGCCTCGTGCTCGGCGAGGACCTTGCCCGCGTCGGCGTCCCACAGCTTCCACTTGCCGTCGCGTCCCGCCGTGGCGAGCGCCTTGCTATCCGGCCGCCACGCGACCGCGTCGCAGCCGTCCTCGTGCGCCTGTTCCAAAACATGCAGCGCCTTGCCCGAGGCGACGTCGTAAATGGCGACCTGCCCGGAAACGGAACCGGCAGCGAGGCGCGCGCCATCCGGCGACCACGCAAGGCTCGTGTTGAAGTCTTCGAGCTTGCCGTGCCAGAGGAAGTTAATAGGGCGGAGACTCATCATTTAGGAGGATGAAGGATGCAAAAATAACCGTATCAGGCGTATCAGGCGTGGGAAATCATGGGAAAAAGCGTGTGGGGTGAAAGCGGACGACTCGAAATCGGCGGGTGACAACGGAGCTGGCAGCGAAGCATGGCCCCCATTATGGCGCAAAACGGGCGAAAAGCGGTAGCCTTGAAACGCCTAATTAACTTTCGTCGCCTAAAAAAAGAGGAGTTAAAGGCTCCCTAAGCCAGGCAGGACTTGAAGCCCTCGTTCAGCTCGGCGCGGTTGAGATTGCGGCCGATGAAGATGATCGCGTTCTCGCGCGGGTCGTTGCCCCACGGGCGGTCGGGTTTGCCGTCCATCAGCATGTGCACGCCCTGGAAAACGAAGCGCATGTCGCGGCCCTTCACGGCCAGCACGCCCTTCATGCGGAAAATGTCCTGCCCCTTGGTGCGCAGAAGCGTGCCGAGCCACTCGGAGAGCTTTTTCTCGTCCAGTTCGCCCTTTGCGCGAATGCCGACCGAGGTCACGTCCTCCGCGTGGTGATGATCGTGGTGCTCCTCGTCGTGCTCGTGATGATGATGACTTTCGTCCTCGCAGTTGGGATCCTCGCAGTGCTCGTGATCGTGGTCGTGCTCATGTTCATGCTCGTGATCATGGCCTGCCGCCTCGAGGAAATCGGGCTCGAGTTGCAGCGCGCGCTTCAGGTCAAAGCCGCCGACGCTGAGCACCTTGTCGAGCGCGATGGCGCTGTCCTTGGTGCGATAAATCTTCGCCATCGGGTTCATCTTGCGGATGCGCTGCTCGAGCGCGGCGAGTTCCGCCGGCGAAACGAGGTCCTCCTTGTTGAGCAAAATCACATCGGCGAAACCAATCTGCTCGCGCACTTCGCGCATGTCGTCGAAGTGCAGGCTGACGTGTTTGGCATCGACCACCGTGACGATGCCGTCGAGCACGAAGCTCTCCTTCACTTCCTCGTCGGTGAAAAAAGTCTGCGCGACCGGGCCGGGATCGGCCATGCCGGTCGTCTCAACCAGCACGCAGTCGAACTTGTCGCGGCGCTGGCTCAGCTTGGCGAGAATGCGGATGAGGTCGCCGCGCACGCGGCAGCAGATGCAGCCGTTGTTGAGCTCGAAGATTTCCTCGTCGGACTGGATGACGAGTTGGTGATCGATGCCGATCTCGCCGAATTCGTTTTCAATCACGGCGATGCGTTTGCCGTGGTTTTCCGTGAGGATGCGGTTGAGCAGCGTCGTCTTGCCCACGCCGAGAAAGCCGGTGATGACGGTGACGGGAATGGGTTTGGTGGAGCTCATGGCAGGGCTACAAGATTGCCGACAATCGGCGGGGATGCAACCGAGTTGCGGGGGTAGCGTTGGGGGGCCCGGACAACTTGCTGTCCGGGCGGCGAAGCCGCAGGAAGCCACAGGAAAGGTGCGCGCGTCTCGGTGGCTTCCTGTGCGTCCGCGCTGCTGCGCTCCCGCACCCGGACAACAAGTTGTCCGGGCCACCCAAATAGCTACTGCAAAATCCGGCTGGTGCGGGGAGGGTCACCGCCCTGCTGCCTTTTCACCGCGCTGGGGCCGGGAATGGGCGGCGGCTTGCTGGCGGCCTCGGCGACGGTGACGCCGGTCTCCACCTGCCGCTCGAGCTGCCGGTAGCGGTGCGTGAGCGCGTCGTAGTCCTTGCGCAATTCCTTCAGGTCCTCCTCGAGCTGGCGAATGTGCTGGTCCTTGGCGCGGTCGACGGCGAGCGACGCGGTCGACTTGTTCGCCTCCTTGGGCCGGCGGGCGGCGCGCTTCTGCTCGAAATCGACGGCGGCGACGAGCGCGGCCAGCGGCAGCGACTGGTGCGTCTTGCAGTGCGAGGCATGGGTCTTGTCCGTGACGAGGCCTTCGTTGATGAACTCGCGCAGCGTGCCGACCGTGGTCGGGCCGTAGGTTTCGCCGCCGGGCAGCTTCACCGTCCAGAGCATCTCGAGGAATTCGACCTCCGGCGCGGGGCGCCAGTTCTCGTCGCTCTCGTCGATCTGGTCCTCGGGCGCGATTTGCGCGGAGTTGGCCCAGTCCTTGAGCATCGGAGTGTCGACCGGGCCGTAAATGGCGCTGTCCGGCGCTTTCTTCACGCGCCAAATCAAACCCTCAGCGATGGATGCTCCCGGCGTTTCGGCGTCGCTCATATCAAGTGCCCGGTTTCGGGATAAAAATTTTCTGGCCCGGCGTGAGGACACTATCCGGTGTGAGCCCGTTGGCCTTGCGGATCTGCGTGGAGGTGACCTTCACGCCCGCATCGCGGTACGCCGCGGCGATGTTCGGAATGGTGTCGCCCTTGACCACGGTATAATAAAAGCCGTGCTGCTTTTTCGGCGCGGGCGGTGGGTTGTCCGTTGAACCGGGGTCCGGCGGTGGTGCGAGACTCGGCGCGGTGGACGTAAGCGACGTATGCACTTCCGTGCTTGAGGCCGGCGCGGGGCCGGGGGTCTCCGCATCGGACTTTTTCTTCTTCACCGCTTTGCCGCCGCCCGCCGCGATCATGTCCGCGACGTTGCTGATCAATTGCTGCCGCTCCCGGGCCTGGTCGGCCTTGTATTGATCGAACGCGGCGTGCAAATCGGCGAGCTGCTGCTTGAGCGTGGCGTTCTCGTTTTGCAGCGCGGTCACGCTTTGCTGCAGCGTGGTGACGTCGGTCTTCACGCCATCGACAGCGGTGCGCGTGCTTTCGGAATTGGCCTGGATGTTGGCCAATTCGTCCTGGGCCTTGAGCAGTTTCTCGCGCGCGGCCTCGGCATCCTGCGCCGCGCCGGGATCCTGCGCCCGCAGCATCACCGGCGCCGCGAGGCAAACGGCGGCACTGAAAAGAAGGGCGGATATTCTCACAATGAGTATCTGCGCAAAGATACGAAGCCCATCAGCTTTCCGCAAGCTTCGCCAACTGCTGCTCCGTGATGACCTCGACCGCGAGCCGCTGCGCGTCCTCGAGTTTTGAGCCGGCATTTTCACCGGCGACGAGGTAATCGGTCTTCTTGCTCACGCTGCCGGAGACCTTGCCGCCGAGGCCGATGATGCGTTCCTTGATGTCCTCGCGCGGCTCGCTCAGCGTGCCGGTGATGACGAAGATTTTGCCGGCGAAGTTCGGGTGCGCCTCGCGCACGGCGGTTTGCTGCGCGGTAAAATTGAGGCCCGCCTTGCGCAGGCGCTCGATCTCCTTTTGGTTTTCCTTTTGCGCGAACCAATGCGTGATGCTTTGCGCCACCACTTCGCCGACATCGCGCACGTCGCAAAGCTGTTCCACGGTCGATTCCGCGATCTTGTCGAGCGAACCGAAATGCGAGGCCAGCGCGCGCGCCGAGCCCGCGCCGACGTGCAGGATGCCGAGGCCGAAAATCAGCCGCCACAGATCGGCTTTCTTGCTGGCCGCGATGCCCGCGATGACATTTTGCGCCGATTTCTCCGCCATGCGCTCGAGCCCGGCAAGTTGCTCGAGCGTGAGGTCGTAAAGATCGGCCGGGTCCTTCGCCAGCTTCGCGTCGACGAGTTGCTCGACGAGCGATTCGCCCAGGCCGTCGATGTCCATCGCGCCGCGCTGCGCGAAATGCTGGATGCGCCGCTGCGTTTGCGCCGGGCACGAGGGATTCGGGCAACGCAGGAAAATACCGTGAAATTCCAACTCCGTTTCGCACGCGGGGCAGCACTTCGGCGGCGTGATCGTCTTCTCCTTGCCGGTGCGCGCCTCGGTCACCGCCCCGAGGACGGCGGGGATGACCTCGCCCGCTTTCTCGACATTGACGTGGTCGCCAATGCGGATGTCCTTGCGCTTGATCTCCTCGAAATTGTGCAGCGTCGCGCGCGCCACGGTCGAGCCGGCCAGCAGTACCGGCTTGAGTTCCGCGACCGGCGTGATCACGCCCGTGCGGCCGACCTGGAACGTGACGCCCTCGAGCGTCGTCACCGCTTTCTCGGCGGAATATTTATAGGCGATGGCCCAGCGCGGCGCCTTCGAAGTCGTGCCCAGCGCCTTGCGCAGCCGCCATTCGTTCAGTTTCACCACCGCGCCGTCCGTGGCGTAGGCGAATTTCTTGCGCTCGACGTCCATCGTCTCG
>Ga0209611_10008521_pt1 | contig 15979 bp, 7 predicted proteins | sample S1TSphgellanicum_3_FD_187693 | JGI IMG/M metagenome (GOLD analysis project Ga0209611, IMG submission 187693) | Host-associated microbial communities from peat moss isolated from Minnesota, USA - S1T2_Fc - Sphagnum magellanicum MG (SPAdes) (version 2) | ecosystem: Host-associated > Plants > Peat...
GTGGGGTACTAAAAGGGGAAAAAAAAAAAAAAGGTGGATGAACATTTGGACTTGGGATGAAAGAGAAAATGAGTGATCAAAGTTGTATGTACACACATGCAAATAAATTTCAATTGTTTTTTAGCATCTTGCATTTGCCCAGCCCATACTCTATCCCAAAATAAGGTATTACACATCCAATTCAGCTCTTATTTCTAAAAACCTTGGGCAACAAAACTTTTCATTAACCTTTACATTAGCGTTGCACATAGTTGTTCAAAGCTTCTTATCATGCTAGCCAACTTACAAAAATTCTTATAACACGCTGTCAAAGACAAGAAACCCTCATCCCAATTGAAGTAATAATAAAATAAAACTTTCTCATATTTCTATTTATTAAGCATTACCAATCAAGGAAATAAAAGAAACTCATACATAATTTGATTTATTATGATCAAGGTTTTTCCTGAGGATGGATGGGGGAAGTAATTCAAGTGAGATCTCATAAAAATTCAACTCGTCATTCACTCGTGGGATCTAGGTGATCTGGGGAACTAGTCATCTGAGGCTCCTCTCTTTTGAAAAATTCATATATTCTTTATCAATATATGGATGGTTATCTTTTGAGCACGTGTTGAAGTTCAACCTAGCTGTGGAAAATGGAGCACCTAAATAATGCATTTTCACAAATCGAGAATTACGAGATTACCCATGAAATTTTTTCATTCTAGGGTGACAAAGGGATCATACCATTCGAGCCTTTTCCTGCTTTTCTTGTAAGTCCAAAATAAGCAACAATTAATATTCAAGGTAAGGACTTACTAAATGACATGATAATTACAACCCATGTATGTTAGATTTTGAAAAGATTTTTCACACCTAGGGATACTTGAAGTTGAAATTGGTCCTCCCTAATGTTTAAGGGTTAACACACTTCAAATGCTTAACTCTACAATCAGAAATAGTTGATCTCTAAGCACACTTCATAATAATTATTAGTACTTTAGAATTAGCTTAAAAGGCTATAATTTTGCGCTTTAGAAGTAAATAAGAGGCAAATGATTTAATATTTCAAATACTTTTGAGATTTGTTTTGTTGAGTATCTTATTTAGTTTTTTCTTGTGCAATTTCTGGTTTAGTTGGTAAATTTAATGTTTTGGTAATAATGTAACTTACTAGTTATAATATGAACAATTTAATCTGAAATGCCATTATTATTGAAATCTCAAAATTTAATAAAAAGCATCATGGCATGGCCCTAGTGTAATTCACATCTTTATTATGACAAAACTTCTTTTTCCTGAAGAATATGAACAGAAGTGATAGCACTAGTCAAAAGGCAAATCCAAGATTGAGGGTGAAATTCTTGGGCAGACCAGCTTAGATAAGGCAAGAAATTTGGTCTTCCCTTGTATTTTTTTCATCCTGACTTTTGATTTTGTCCCCAGTTTCGGCTCCAGAACTGGGCCCAGTAGCCTCAGTTTGGTATACTTTATGGATAAGTCTAATATATGGGGAATTGTAAATTATTATTATTCTAGTGCATTATTTGTGGGCCCAAGCTTATGGCCTTTGAAAGGGCTTGGAGATGGAGTTGAGTACACGCTTCAGTTAACAGCTCATTTTGGGTGATTGTAAGGGGCAAAATATTGGGCTTTTCCATAAATTGGATTGTGGTTCCAGACCATAATGTCCTACCCACCACCAATATTGTTGAAAACATATACAAAATATAATTTTTAAATTAATATTTATTATTATTATTATTAATTTATTAATTTATTAATTTTTAAAAATGAATTCCAATCAACTTTGACTCTAGGATTTCAACCTCTTATGGTGAATCAAACAACTATTGGAAGTTATCATTTATGAGGAACAAAATTTAATCCTATTACCATCCATGTAGAAGGGACCCTTCATGTGTTTCCTTCCAGCCTTGATAATGATCCTTAATTAGTCTACCATAAACTAAACCTTAATCCCATCATAAAGAAACGGTAAATGTTTTCTTGTGTATATATGGAGGGCACATTACACTTGTTAAAACTTTATCCCTCAAGAGTGGATGCCATCTTATGCATAAGGTTCCTCCTCTCCTCTCAAATGAAATAAAATCACAGCCGTCCATTCCTAAAGAAAATTTAGGAAATGATTCTTTACACTAGGTAAGGACCTTGGATAGGGCTGTTCTAGGAATTTGGGGTCGAGAGCTCAACTCCCACATTGCAAAGGACCATTAAAATGCTATTTAACAACAATTCTACTTACTTACTAATTCTATTATTAAGGTTGTATATGTAGGGTTTAATTCTGGTTTAGTGAAAATTAAACACTCATGCTAATTTTTTGTGAAAGCTTTTTCTCAAAGAAAGGCTTGTGCCCATGGTGGGTGAAAATTGGATGAATGATGTCGGTGATGTTCTGTCCCCACTGGGTACATATGGCAAAGATTCTGTCCATACTAGTGTGTGTACCTAGTACCGTGTCAACTGTCATTTTGTCATGGGACTGCACCCAGAGTGGTCATAGGATGAATGTGATTAGTCACATGTTCTGTCCCCTAGTGGTAAGGAAGGAGGTGTGCAATCAGTCAAGTTTCTGTCCTTAGTGGGTCATATTTTAACTGGAGTCAGTGATGGACTTAAACTCATGACCACGAGGGTGGGTTGGAACTTTTAGATTATTTTCCCTTTATCTTCTCTGATAAAAAATTGGAGTGGGTTCATCTTATGGTGCATTCACACTTTGATCTTAAATCAATGTTAAATGAAAATATAGGTGGCATCCTAGGTGGCAACCAATGTTAAATGGACAATAGCTTAATTTTAATTGAATGTTAGTTTAACATAAAATTTTCATGATAACTAGGTTTAAGTCCTAAATGGCTAGCATGGTGTTAGTGGATGCAACACTAGGGTCACTAACATCAAGTGTGAATGCACCTTTAGCTCTTTTGGATAACAAAGGTGTGAAATATACAAGGGCCCATGCAGTGTTTCTTTTTTTGGATTTTTGTGATGTTGCTCAAGTGGTGACCATCCATAAGTACCCATAGTGACCCCCTTAAACCCCACACAAAATAATCAATATTCTTTGTGGCAGAATATTCCTTCTCCAAAATATTTTTCACAAAAAGGAAAAAAATTGCTACAAAAAAAATTATTGGGTTCATGCCATGGTATTTACATTAATTCTACTTAATTTTAAACATAAGTGCAATTCAAGTTATCTCATCTACACTATACACAACAATGTGTATTCATTAGTATAAATTTTAAAATGCAAGAAAACCAAAATTACCCATGAATGAAATCAAATCAAATGCATAACACTCATGTAAATCTTTAAAATAAGTGAAATGTCTAATCATTTGCTTCCCCTTTAGCTACTTCTAGCGCATTAAGTCTAAAATACTTAAGTCCTTTAATAGTTCTAAGTTCCTTTCTGTACATAGGTAGTAGGTGTGTTTGAAGATCATTTTTTTTATGTTCATAAGGTACAACCTACTTTTATCTTGAAGTGCCATGTTGAAAACCATTGCTTGTAAACCCAATCCTTGGTCACTAGTATATGTGAATGACAAAAGGTCAAGTTACAAAATTTGAATAAAATATACAAATGCACTCTTGGGATTTTGATCAGACTAGATACCCCATTGTTTTATCAAAACCTCACATTATACCTTTTTAAATATTGTAAAAAATAAATTCTGCCATTAACGAAAAGTTATCATCACGAAAGGCCTTCTACTTTCATGAGGTATTGATTTCTTCCAATGGAGGGCATTCGTACAATTAGGTTTATCAATTGAAGTACTTAAAGTTTTTTAAATCAAGGTTCAACATCTTTATGTTCATCATCTTGAACAAAACAATGAAAATATTTCCATGATGGGTCAACAATAAGGTTGTTGCAAGACCATGATGGGTAGGAAGCAGATTAGATCACATTTGATCTCTAAAGTGGACACCATGGGCCATGGGACAAGTCTCTTTGCTCTAGTATATGCCCAATAGCTTAAAGATCAATTGCTATGGTTAACCAATGATCCTTATTGCTCTTAAGAGGCCTTTAGCTTAGTGTTTCATAAGTAGGTGGAAATATTGATCACTTGCTCCAAGTTATTTGACCCTATAGCTAGGTGTGTTGCTTATTTAAGAGTTTAGTAATGATTGTTTAACAATCTTGATGTTTCTCCTTTTGTTTGTCTTAGAATGTCCCTATGATTTCTTTTTCTTTTTCTCTTTAACATATTATATTCAGCCCTTCCCATTCAAGCTTTAAATTTAGTGAAATTTTCAATCAGAAGTTGTTTAGTGGTGCTTACTCATGCAAACAACCTCAACCCTAGCCTAGAACACTTGGTTCTTTGTTTGATTTCATTCTTCAAACCTATATGTTGATGCATCATTCATATGAAGTTGCCCTTCAATCCTCCACACAAATGCCACCCCCACAAGCAATATTGGCATCAACTCCAAGGAACCATTCTTACAATGAAAATGGGGCAATTCAAAAAGTTCAAAACTTGTTTGAGTTCCTTAGTGCAAGACCTACTCAATTTGATAAAATCCACCTTGTTAAACCTCAACCAAAAAAAAATTACTTAAAAATCTTTGTAAAAATTGCAAAGGTTTGATTATTAAAAACAAATCACAATACCTTTCCATAGACATGCTTGAATTCAAAACAAACATTATACCAATATGTGTCCAAATTCACTTTGTGTTTTGCTAAATTTTGAATGAACTTGAAAAAAATTATCATGAAAAAAGTGGTTTGCTCTTTTCATGAACAAGGACCAACTACTATGAACAAGTGAATTTATTAACAAAATTCGTTAATAGTTAATTCATTAAACTAATCTCCTACTTTATAGTTAGGTCAGTCATTTAATAATCAATAATTAGGTTAGGTTAAACACTTAAAAACTTAGGGTAAACTAAGAACCTAAATCAAGTTAGGCTAAATACCTAAGAAGTTAAGGTAGGTTAGGTTACTTTGGGCACCTAAGAACTTAAGAACATAGACTAAGTTATTTAAGCCATGAACTTAGGGTGCAAGTGTGAAGATTTGAACTCGTCACCTCTACACACCTTCGTGTTTCAAGAACAAATCCTTAGCCATTGGACCATTATTTAAATAAGAGATATGATTTGTCATCATGTATTATTATGCACATTATTTTTTTAAGCTACCTAAGTATCTACCTTAAGTATTTTTCTACCTATGTCACCTTGTTACCCTACCTTACATAGCTATGTAACCTCAAATATTAATTAGTTGCCCTAAGTTATTCCTTGGTTAGTGTAAGTTATTTTAGGCTATTCTTAAGTTAGTGCAAATTACTTTAGACTACCTAAGGTTATGCGTGGGCTACCATAAACAAGGTTCCTACACTAGTCTTAGGTTATTCCTAAATTAATGTAAGTTATTATAAGCCAATGTAGGCTATTATAATTAATTTTTTAACTACCGTGAGCTAGGATTTTAGGCTAATCCTAGGGTATTCTTGGATTATTCTTAAGTTATTGTACATAGGCTATTATACATTAAGTTATTTTGGTTATTCTACCTTAGAATATTTTAAGTTATTCCACCTTTGGTTATTATAGGATATTGTATCTTTGGTTACTATTGGTTATTTTAAACTATTATACATTAGGCTATTTTCAAAAAAAATATTATAACTTATTCCACCCTAGGCTACATGATAGGTTATTTCAAGGTAGGTTTTTTTTATATATTCAAAATTATTCCATCCTAGGTTAATTTCATTATTTTAAATTATTCCATTCTCAATTATTATAGGTTATTTTTAGGTTTTTAGGCTAATGTGTTGTAAACTATTATAGGTTATTCTACCTTATGTTACTCTAGGCTATGTAACCCTAGGTTATGGTATAGTTTAAGGTATAATAACTTAAAATATCCTAAAATAACCTAGGGTGTAGCTTAGAATAACCTAAAATAGAATAACTCAAAATGGCTTTAAGGTATAACCTAAAAGAACTTAAGGTAGAATAACAAATAATAGTCCAAGGCATAATAACATAGGGTCGAATAACTTAGAATAATTAAGAATAGTTTAAGGTATAATATTTAAAAATAACTTAAGGTGGAATACCCTAAAATAATGTAACATGGAATAACTTAAAATATTTTCTTAATAACCTAAAATAATGAAGAATAACATAAGTAAATAATTTAAAATAACTTGAGATGGAATAGCTTATAATATCCAAAAATAGCCAATAATAACTTAAAATGAAATTATATAATAACGTAAGGTGAGAATAATATAATAGCATAGGGTAAAATAACTTAAAGTAGCCTAAGATAAATTAATTTAAGGTATAGCCTATGGTACAATAACCAAAGGTATCTTAAAAAACAACATAAAAAACTATTTATTATAGTGAATTATTTAAATTAGTAATGAATTACGTCAATTAATAGTGAAACATGATGATACATAGTGACATTATATTGACATAACTTTAATCAAGGTGAAATGATTAAAGTGGAATGAAACTATTTCATTTTTAAAGTCACATAATGATTTAGGCTAGTGAATTGCACCCCACTTGTAAATTAGTGAAAATTACATACTATCATCAACAATTTTTTAATATTAAGCTACAAAAATTTCTTATTGAAGATTGGATTACCTCCCTCAATTAACTTAAATACCAAAAAGAAATATTAGTTTTTAGATGGATGCAAGAAGGGGATTTTTCTACATCTTTTCACCCAATGTAAAAACTATTAAGTTAATCAATACATGTATTAGATTGCATCCCATGATCCTCCAATAAGTGATCATGGCAATACATATTCAATTGGTATCATTAAGTGCAAACCATACACCAATTAGTATGATGTATATTCTATTACAACTTTATATGTAATTTGGTATGAAAGCATAACCACCATCATGTGTTCATCCCAATCTATTCAATTTCATTAACAAGTTTTGTTAGTAAAGCCTTGATCATCATGTTAATAGATTTTGCATGTCCATTCCCTTGCAAATGATAGGTTGTAAAATTAACATGTTTAACAAAAAGTGGTTTATCAAATTTTTGATTGCATCATTACTAATATGCACCCTTTGCTTTATAACCAGTGTTGATGGAAACCCAAACCTAATTAAAATGCACTCACAAACGAATCTTGTAGTCATTGTAATAATGGTCATGTACAATGCATGTGTTTCTAGCCACTTTGTGACATAATTAATAGCCATGAGTATATACAAATGTAGGAAAAAACCTATCGACATATTGAATTGGCCCCATGAAATTTAGCCCCCACTTCATGAATGTTTTTATGGTAAGTAGTTACCAATTTTGCCAAACTCATTGTCTTTAAACCACATGTTCATTGGTACAAGTCACAAATATGCAATATTGCATCACATTCTTAAACAATGTGGCCCACCAATATCTTACATCTAGAAATTTTTTAATTGTGATGTCCACTACAAAATGACCAGATGTTACACCTTCATGCAGCTCTTTGAACATCATCAATATCCTTTTTTTGGTCAACCATCTTCATAATTGGTTGTCATGTCCATGTCTATAAAATTCCCCATCCCTTATTGTGAAAAGTTCTACCTTCCTAACAATCTTTTGTTTTTGTGTTAATGTTAAGTTTTTTGAAAATTGGCCTATTTACAAGTAATTTGTTACTACATGAATCCATGCAAGTTCTATTACAAACAAAGTAGTATCTACAAATAGATCTAGAACATTTACTAACTCATAAACATCATGTATTCTAGATGATGCATTAACCATAACATGGATTTTTCTTGGTTTATAAAAATATGATAAAACATATTCCAAGAATAAGAACACCCGCCTTGCTATCCTACCAAAGTCTTGTGTCTTGTTATCCAAATATATTAATGCCATGTGGTCAACATAAAAAACAAATTTGTTTCCCAACATGTAATGCTTAAGCTTATGAAAACCACACACCATTGTCAAGGTTTCATGTTCTATGTTTGTATAATTACATTCAACTTTGTTTAACAAATGATATGCATACATTATAAGTATTATGTTTATTGTCAAGTTTTGGGCTAGCATTGCCCCTATTGCCAATAATGAAAAATTTGTGTGTACATGAAACTTTACTTGCCAGTTTGGTTATATGAATATAGGGGCTTCCATGTACCACTTCTTAATTAACTCCCATACATATTGACACTTTTGAGTCTAAACGAATGGTTTTATTTTCTCCATTGTGAACACAAAGTTCTTAATGAAACACCAAGAGTCTAAGAATTGTGCCATGTTGTTAAACACATGTATCTAATGCAACTTTTAATCAAAGTTGACATGTTCATGATTGCTTGTATCTTCTAGGGATCTAGTAATTTCTTTTCCTTAGAGATAATGAATCCCACATCATTTTAGAATAAACCATAAAGGCGCATTTTTCAATATATGGAAGTTATTATCTAGGATGTTGCCTCTCAAGCTTCTTTGTTGTAACAATTTCCACTACAAAGTGGTACCCAATGAGATTAAGGCATAGGCCTCATCTTTACATCAAAAAAGGCATTGTGCCCATGTATTGACAAAACAATTAATGTCCCATGTGACAATGTTGGTTGACTCTTTCCCACTCTAAGTACTCCAATACTTATAATAAGCCCCACTCCACTCCATATCAACATTGAAAGAATGTATGAATGAGTCATTGATATCTTGGGCAAAAAAGGTGAAATCTAGTTTAAATCTTTCAACAATTCTTCCTTATATCTCCAAAAATATTAGCTCTTCTAATATTGGGATCAATCAACAAATTAGTTCTTGCCCCACCACTAACTTTTAAGTACTCCACCTCTTGTGAATATCAATGGGTTGTTAACCACTTTTTATTGATACGCCAATTGAAACACCTCTTAGTAGTATTGCACCTCTAGACCTCCTAACATCATTGGTTTGAGTATTTTGAACAACATAAATAGGCTGAATAATTCCTACACATAGTATAATGATACTAAAATGTGGAGTAACCAATTGTGTTTGAACATGTTCATATGAAAGCAATTTTTGACGATGCATTATTGATACTATAACAAGTACTACATAAAAGGCAAGTTCATCCTAGATAAGCATTTGTAATGGTACTCCAATCCCACCCACAACACCATCATCTTGTGGGTGCACCCTAAGGTACTAAGGTAATATTAATTAAAACATGTTTACTATGTAATAAAAGTCCATAACACTCTATGGACTATGTTAGAAAATCTTACATCATTTGAAAAATCCACCTTGTAATGAAATGATGGCATTTTATTTTAAATTTTTAAATTTTTATTTTTCAAATGTTGTAGTTTACTTAAATGAGTCCCTTTAAAATTTTCAATCAAAATTCAACACATATTATGCCAAACTAAATGCAACCCCATAAAAATTGCCCCTATAAAACCAAAAAATGGATTGTCTAGTGTGCAACCACCCTTCTGTTGACATTCCATGATCAATGTTTGATTGGTGAACTAATCCACTAGGTTGTTCACAATTCACCCTAAATGAAAGGACAAGTTTTATATCCATTTGGGAACATGTTCACTTCATTGATGTACAATTCCATTTTTCAGTTCTTTAATTTTGGAATAATCTCATTGGTATCGATGCAATAGTTAAACTAATGTTGATTATGCATCTTGTCCTTCTTCCTTGGTTATAAAAAAATCCCTATACCATGCAAATCATTCCTCTACTTTTAAAATCATTGGGCTTACACAATGAACATTACTAATAATGTTCATAACCCTTTGCTACGAACATCTTCCTACATTGCATCCTATTCATGCTCTTCTTTATCACCTACTTGATTCAATTGTCTTTATATACTCAAGTAGTCACCATTCTTGACATACTAATAGCAAATTCTTAAAATCACTTGTTCCAATGTTTTCAATCAATTACCCTTACAACATTTTTTGTTGCAAATCCCAATATTTAGTTTATTAAACAATCTGACTCACATACATATCAATAAATAAATCATCAAATTCTTATTTTCCTACTCATCATCCACTCGACCTATAATTAACTATAACTTTTCATTAACACAAAATCAACAAAACACAAATGAAACTACAAGATCCCAAACCAAATCTCCCAAATTCACATCTTGGGGATGGTTGCCAAATGGTAAATAATAATTTTTGTTTCAAGTTTTCTAATAGATTTATAGAATTTCATGCAACTATAAATCTACATGCAAATTGATTGTGCATTCATAATCAACACAAACAAATATTATTCCTACAAATAATCATTGTTGCACCTAAAATTTTACTTTTATAATTTACAATAATATTTCATGGAAACTCTCAACACTTGCATCTAGAGTCTAGAAAACATAGAAATATACATACATTTCTATTAAACATAGCCATGGATAAAAGGTGAGAGAAGATGTTTTAAAAATTCTTGCTAAAACCTTAATTCAAATATAGGAACTCATTAATTTTTAACTAAACTACTCCTTGTTGATGCCCAACTTATCCTCTTATCCCCTTAATAGTTGAATGTCACCAATAATGCAAAGGATGCAACTCTGGAACAACCTAGTTAAAATTTTGGAGCCTCACTAATCTTAAAAGGTGCCAAGCATGCACCTCAATTGGAGACCATGGCATAGTCTCCCATAAAAAATTGGTGGAAATAAAACAAATGTTGGTGAAGCTAATACAAGTCTTTGCCATAAAGTATATGACATGGTGGTAGTACTTGACTTTCAACCCCCACTAAAGCATTCCACCTTTTTAACTACATAAAGGGATGTTCAAAACATTTAAGTGGTGAGGAGTTTGGACAATTGGCCAAAGGATCTTACTACAACAACGCATGCTTCTCCAAAAGCCCAAGCCCAATCCCCATAACCTTCACCAAGCAAACATACCAATGTAAACATTGCGTTTAAGAAAGTTGACCACTAGGGGATAAGATCCAAATCCTTTAAGAAGTTGAAATGTTGGAGAAAGAGATTCCCAAATTACAATTATTGATGCACAATAATCCGAATCACCACTATCATCACCCAAGGATAATTGTAGGGGATATGAAGGTAGATATTAATAGGATACTTAGATTGTTGGGAATATAACAAAAGAGATAGAAGGAACATGTATTACCTTCTATAAGAATTTGTATGATGCATCTAGAGTTTATAAAAAATAGAAAGAATAGAAAGGAGGTTTAAAATTCCATATTAATTATGGCCACCCAACCATGACCATTTTTTTGACTACATCTTTCATAGGGAAAGTGCTCACAAATGGGCAAAAACCTTAGTAAGAGGCAAAGCCCCTAGTTTGGATGATGTTGTGTTTTAATTTTTTGTTATATTCTAGCATGTTATATGAAAGGTCTATTTCAAAACCCTTGTTGCAACCTATTGCAACCAATAGATTCCTTAAAGCACTCACTAAAAGGGTGGTTACCTTAATATTCAAAAATGGAAATAAGGATGAATTAGGGAATTGGTGGCCAATTTTGCTTTTGAACATATCCTACAAGATATATACCAAAGTATTGCAATTCCACTTCAACCAATGCTAATGGAGGTGATTAATAATGACCAATTGTATTCCTCCCATTAAGACATTAAATAATGTACATTTGACACATGAGATTGTCAACTAAGCAAGACACACCAAAAAAACCTTGATTCTTGTCTTGAAAGCTTGATTTTGTGAAAGCTTACGATAAAATTATTTGGGAATTTTTATTCCTAGCCATGATGAAGATAGGGGTGGTTAAAAAAATTTGTCAACATGATTAAATTTATTTTTTAGGATGCAAAATCTTGTATCCTCTTCAATGGAAAAATGATTATTTCATTTTCAATCAAAAAAGATGTGAAATAAAGTTGCCCATTTGCCCCATATTTTTTTTTACAATTTTAAAAGAGGTCTTAATGAACTACACCCACATTTTGTAATAGTGGATGCAATGTATCATGGAAAATTGATTAAAGGAATTGTGATGTCATGAGGTGGGAAGAAACAAGCCTTATTTCAATACATTAATGATATTTTTTTCACCTTGGTTGGATATGAGGACAACATAAGTAGTGTAGTGAAACTCTTTGATAAGTTTTTGAAAATTTTAAGCTTTGAACTCAATTGGCCAACAAACATGGTTTTTTGGAATGGTTGTTCAAATTTCAAACCTAGATATAATAAAAAATACCAATGGAAATGGGTAATAAATGGAGAAATTTTTAGATTATTTACTATTGCTTTTAGATTAAAATTTGAGGTACAAGACATAGACATTTTTTTTACAAAAAGATCTAGAAAAAGTTCAAATTTTGTAATATTATTAACCTTTTGTTATTTGGTAAAGGTACCATTGTCAATTCAATGTTGAATTTGACGATCTAGTTTTTCATGTCTATATGGGTAAGGTTAAGGGTGAAAACACATTAAAATGGAGTACATAATCTTGTCACAACTTGTTGGATTATCAATCATGGGCCGTGGAACAAAATATAAATGAATAATATGTGAAAATGACTAAAAAATATATATAACATGTGAGATGATCACATTGTATGAATTTCATGAATAGATTTTGATTTACCATAACATATTGAACTTTTGAAACCTCAAAAACTCTAAATCACAATCCATATCATATAATTATAGATTCATTATATTTATTAAAATGCTTAGTTGAGTGATTTCTTTTGCATAGAAAGTAATGTGAAATCTTCCATTGATACAAAGGAAGACAATTTTGAAAGATTTTGGAAACCATAAATTGAGATATACAATGAGATATGGATTTTTTAATAAGGTCTTTTATTCATTTGAATTAATAATTCCACTTCTCATTATTTAAATGTAAATTTTTGATACAATTATCTACCATTGATAAAATTTTAAAGTAAAAAAAAATTTGTTTATCCTTGCCATGTGATGTGCAATATAACTTATTTTGTTACAGTGTAATATGAACCTTTATTTTAACACTAGTATGAACTCCACATATGTTGGAAAATACTTCACCTTAGTGTGCTTTCACCTTTAATTAGAGTCATTAAAAAATGCAAGGCTATACTACATAACTATATTTGGAATGGGCATGACCAAAATTACTAGGAGTCTAGGACCATAATAAAGTGGATTGATTATTGTGCTAAAAAAGCTATTGAAGGGCAAAGTTTGTGGACCTAGAAGAGGTTTTCATAACTATGTTATGTAAATGGATTTTGATGGCCTTTTAGCCTAGTGAATTTTAATCTACAAATCTTTTCGAAATATCGAATGAACAAAATCCTACCTTTCAAACACAAAAAATGGGTGCAAGATATTCAATTTGTCCTAGTGTCATCAATTGGTTGCAAGGTCTGGACTTGCATGTCTAAAGCTTGAAAGTTTATGAGCAAACCCATTCACACAAACCACCTTCTTCTACTAGAAAGCATAAATAATGTAAGAATTTGGTGATCAACATCATTTCAAGGACAAGAATTCAAAGTATCCATCCCAAGGGTAGAACAATTACACCATAATGGTCTCCAGATGATTGGTGACTTTTAGAGTTTTACATAAAGAATTTCAAATGTTATGTTGAGGCAAAAAATTAATATTCATTAAAAGAATTTGAGTGTGGTGTATGGGGGAAGCTAATTGAAAAGTTTCCAAAATGTTGGAAAGTTAAACTACAGCCCCCAAAAATAGATAGTTGAAGGACAATGGCTTACATTTTGCACTAACACAAAATATAACCCACACCTTATGGTTTGCACCACCAAATAATTTCTTCTCCCTTGTATAGAGGTTAATGTTGGTTGGAGGTGTCCAACAAAGCTTGCAACATATAGTTCAATAACACTAGATCTAATATATTGATGGAGTGGGATAATGCATAGATAGAGAATAGATTAAATAGGATGTAAGAATATGGCACAAAGTACACATGTCCATGATAAGAAACTATAGTTTGATTTGGAGCATTAGATTTGATCTAATGAAAAAAATTTCTCGACTATTTTATTAAGAAGAAAAAAGGTTATTGAATAACAAGGAATCCCTATAATGGACAATCTTTGAAAAATGACCTAGCCTTTTGTCTTTGCCAAATGGAGGGATGTTTGGAGGAAGAATTGCACAAAGAAATATTAGTTTTATTTGGGCCTTGTACCACAAAACTATATTAGCCATCAATGCTTGGAGAAGGAAAATGTGTAAGGGATGTGGATATAAATTGCCTTATGTGTGACCTAGCTACTCTAGAAACCTTTCAACATAGGTTTTATGAATGCCCTAAAACTAAGTTGGCTTGGATTTGGGCCACCTCCATTATTTTCACATTGAAACATCCTTCACATGTAAAATGCAAGATGAAGATATTGACATAATGCAATGCATGTTTAATAAGAAACTTCCAAATGTTTATAAGGAGTTTAACCCAATTTGGATTGTACTAAAATGTGTGGCAATATAATGTTTATGAATCAAAAGAAACAAGAAGATTTTTAAGGATTAGAATAATGTTGAGCGATTATTAATATTTTTTCATAATTGTCGATTTAAACTTTGAATTTTAAATTTTAAGTTTTCAATTTAAAAAAAAAAAATCTTTTCATAATCCTATTTGATTTTTTATTTTGATTTTTTTCATGCCCAATAGGTTCTTTCCCAATCAATTTTTAATTCACTTAGATTAATTAGTTATATTTAATAGGTTTTTTCACTTCATTTTTGGATTTTAAGATTATGATCATCTTTTCAAATTTCCATAGGCCAAAAACAAATTAACAACATTCATTACAAAATTATATTATTTTTAAAAAATGTGATCTCATTTGAAATATATAAAAGATAAGAAAACATTAGTTTTAATCTTCTTCCAATTCATATCACTCAAATGAGCTTTTAAATTCATGTAATTCTTATTCTAAGTCTAATTTTACAACATCATTAGCAAGGTACAATATGATAATATGTTAACATCAACCTTTTTGCATGACCTTTTAACATTATGAAAAATTGCGTCTGTTAAAACCACACTACCTTACAACTAAAAATAAAAAAACAATTCATATATAATTATTGTGCAACTATATTTTGGGTATTATAATTAGTGTGCAACTATCCCCCTAAAAATACAATGTATTAATAAATAAATTGTCACATCAGAAAATCAATTAGTTGTATTATAGTTACAAGTGAGTTGAAAATGAATTTTTTATACAATAATTTATACACATCGTACATACATATGTAGTCAACCATGTTTGATTTTTCCAGGAGTTGCATTATAGTTGCATGTGACAATTACTTTAAAATTGTTATAAATGTGCCACTAAAACAACAATTGTGTTGCAACTATGTTGCAACTTGGTACAATGTACATACATGTGATCATGCCATGTGTTCACATTTCCATCACCAATTATGGAATACATTTGTAATTAGTTTTCAATTATGATTCCCATTGATACAATTAATACAAGCACTAGTGCACCACTATTAAAGTACTACTATTTAATTATGTTATGATTATAATATAACTATTTAGAATTTAATAAAGACATGTATTCATTAATCATTTATATCATCATCATATGTGTTTCATTTTAAATGATTTAAAATGTTTTGGGAACATTACTAAGCTTTAGAAATCATTTTTGAAATGTAAAAGAAAAGGAGTAATGAAAAAATAACAAGAAGAGAAATAAACTTTCCAACTTACAAAACACATTTTTTTCCTTTTTTTTAAATCTTTGGACTCCTCATATTTTCAAACCTCATAACTTTTTTATTTCTTACTCATTTTGAATGATTTAAAGTGTTATAAGAATGCAACCTGATGTTTTACAAATCATTTTGGATCTCTAATAGCAACATGGCAACATACAAGTATTTTTTTAGGTGTTTGAAAATTGGCCTTTGTAACATTTGATGGTTAAATTTTTTTATTTTTTTTGACCCCCTATACTTTGGGG
>Ga0209611_10008522_pt1 | contig 15979 bp, 14 predicted proteins | sample S1TSphgellanicum_3_FD_187693 | JGI IMG/M metagenome (GOLD analysis project Ga0209611, IMG submission 187693) | Host-associated microbial communities from peat moss isolated from Minnesota, USA - S1T2_Fc - Sphagnum magellanicum MG (SPAdes) (version 2) | ecosystem: Host-associated > Plants > Peat...
TGTGCATTGAGTATTAATATTTGAACCTACAACGACCCTTCATAAAATACTTCCATTAAGAAAAGTTGACTATTATAATTATGCCTATGGTACTATTGGTATTCAAATTTGGAGGTTTTTTGGTATTCTTGATAGATCAGTTGGCTAAATATTCATTTGTATTTTATTGATTTTGATGAAAATTCAATAGTCAATCTTTTTTTGATAGCCCATTAATAGATATCTATTGAAGCCTCTTTGTTGAGGTGTTGTTGTCTATTTTTCATTTACCATGTTAGTCTTTCACCCCTTTTCTATTTGAGATGCTAGTCCTTTGGGAGTTACATCTAAAACTTAGTAAAACTAAAGTTTCATGATGTTGATATATAGCTTAAAATACCAACAATAATTTATAATAAAATAGTCACCAATAGTCATAATATAACATAACATAACCAACAATAATTTATAATACAATAGCTATTAATAGAATAATCATCAATAACCTACAATAAATTAACCGCCCCATCGATAGCCTACAATAAAATATCCACCCATAAAATACCCACCAATAGCCTATAGTTTTTAAACCACTAACAGTCACTAATATAATAACCATTTATAACCAATAATATCCACCAATAACCATTAATAACCTATGATAATTTAGCCTAAAATAACCACCAATAACTACCAATAGAATAATTATTAGTGGCCAGTAATAAAATAGCCCCAATAAAACAACCATCAATAAAATCATCATTAATAGCCCCCAATAACCCCAATAAAATAATAACCAATAACCACTAATAGCCATATACTATAATTCTTTAGAATGTCAAAAATAATTTACGGTGAAATAATCTATAATAGACAAAAGTAATATTTTGTGCATGTGTCAATAGCATATTCCAATTTTTTTTATCATGTTCACCTATTCACACTCACCAAAGAAGAATCCCCGTGTTGTAACATTTAACAATACACCATGCATAATTTTTGCAATACCCCAATTTGATGAGTTTAGGGTTTCCAAAAAACCAATGTTTTTTGGAAACATTATTCATAGACAACATTTATTACAATGCTTTGAAACTCTCAAAATTAGTCATAGGATGGCCATGAACAAAAATGTGAAAAATAGTGGGAACTTGAACATATTTCTATTTGTGATTAGAAGATACATCACAATAGAGTAGGTTCATAATAGAAGGGCATTGACCAGTTTCGTATTATTGTTCATTCTTGGCATGCAAATAATTTTTGTTCATGTAATATGAACTAACATCATTATAGGAATTGAAACTTTTGCTTTGTGATGGCTAACGTGCTTTCGTAAGCTATCTAACTTTGGAGTTAATAATTTTTCTTTACCGTCCACGACTATGCAAATCATGTATCGCACCTGATTCACTTCTCCTTTTTCATTAACCATTGACTTAGCCCAAGGAAGTGAACAATCCAAACATCTTGGAATTTTCGAGCCTTTTCATATAATTTCCTTTTCTTTTAATTAAGAGCTTGCTTGGATAAAACATTTGAAGCTAAATCACACACAACAATGGGTGGTAGTGGTGAATGAGTTTGATGGATTAGCTCCATCTTTAGGTGATGAAGAAACATGATAGATAAGACGATATTTGAAGTTTTTGGAAACCTGTAGAAGGGCCATCTTGTTTTAGGTTTTGACAAATCAAGCATAATAACAAAATTAAAATCCAAACCCTAAAATGTCAATGTGTAAAAACTATAGGAGCAAGCATCAAAGAATGATATGGGAATTTGAAGGTTTGATCAAAACCCTAGAACCCCAATATGCACAAATCTGGAAGCCCAAGTTGAAGCTTCAAAGGATAAGGAAGGTTTATTCAAAACTTTAAATGTTCCAATAAAAAATAATTACAAGAATAAAGGAGATGGGTTTTGGAATGTCTTAGCTAAGAAAGAAAAGTTTGCTCTGTGTTGGAATTTAGAAGTTAGCACCTGGATACGGGGATTGCAATGTGCACCTAGCCCCTAAGTTGTGACTTTGAAGTTGAAATTTGCACTTATCAAACTAACCCCCCCCAAGTCTCACAAACAACTTGTAATCAGAATTCAAGAATTGAACAACCAAAATGCGTAAAGTTTACTAGACCATACATGTAACCTAGTTCTTGGATTAAGCATTTTTTATTCGTGGGTTTTGGGACCATTGTACCTCCACTCCATAAGGGAAATCTCAAATCTTTGGTTCTTGAATTATGGCACCATTGCAACTTTTGCCATTTGGATGCTTGCAACCAAAGTCATTACTCTAGCAAGTTGTCTTGTACACCAAATCTTGATTTTAGATCTTCTCAAACCTCCCCCAATTTTGCTTCCAAGATTGAAGCAGTGAAACATAAACTATAACTTCTAGTGTCAACTTCCAACAATAAGCTCTCAGAATCCATGAGGATGGACCGCCAATAAAATCCATGTTTCTTCAATGTAAAATCAAATCTGGAATTCGAGATCCAGATTCTACAATTACAAACTAGCCGATTATACTAAACTACCGTTACCGTGCAAGTGCTGACGAGTTTAAGTGTGTTCATATCGCCACATGTTGGCGATTCTTAGGGTCACTCATGTCATTGCTTGCTGGCGAATTGATGAATCTTGTACAAGGTATGGTGGTGAGAAGGTCATTTGCAATGGCAGCCTACTTGGCGAGATTGCGGCGGGAGGGAGAGAGATAGTGGCAACCTAAAGCTTTAGGATATCTTAATGGTGATAACGGTGCCACTTGTCACTAGGAGGTTTAGGCGAACTAGTCCAAATTTTCGCCTTATTTTTACAATGGGGCTGTCACAAGCCCTTTGGGTGTGTCGCAAAATCGCCAAAAAAAAGAAGAGGCTGATACCCAGTTGTTCCTTCATAGGTAGGTAGGTACCTCTGTAAAATCACATTATGCTGGACCAACACCTACGACCCCTAATCCATCCATTTGGGCTCCCAATAGCCCCGTTCATTGGTCTTCTGAATTAATAGACTCCGTCAAATGGTAATAATTCCAAAAAGAAAACCCTCGTGTCACCAAAGAGCACCTCCACCTGCCCTTTTTGAAACCTCCCAGACCGGTTACTGCCGGTGCCCATAGTGTTTATCATCATCATCTTCTTCTTCTTCTCCTCGTCCACTGTTGAACGCGTTTCTTTCCGCGACCGGTCACTGCCGGTGAGCGTGTTGCTCATTTTCTTCTTCTTTCTCCCATGTTCGCTGTTGCACGCGTTTCTTGCGGAGTACGTTTGCGTGTTTTCTTGTGTTTTGCGGAGTTTCTTTGGAGAATTTGGTGCTTTTGTTGGAGCGTTGGGACGCAGATCGGCTGCCATCTCGTTCGTGTTAGTGCGGAAGAAGGAAGAAAAAGAAGAAGAAGAGGAGGAGGAGGAGGAGGAGGATATTTTCTGCTGCGATGGGGCTCACGTTCACCAAGTTGTTCCAGAGGCTCTTCTCCAAGCAGGAGATGCGCATTCTTATGGTTGGTCTCGATGCTGCCGGTAAGACGACCATCCTTTACAAGCTGAAGCTTGGGGAGATCGTCACCACCATTCCTACCATCGGTAAGCCGGGACTTCCCACACACACCTGCTCTGGTGGCTTTCTTGTTCCGTCTCTCCGATACGGGAGACATCTCTGCCCGGCTGGCCGCTGCTGTTTTGTCTGCGCGAGCTCTGTTTCCGTTTTGTTCATGGCTGTTTGAATCGTAGAGGTTTTCAGATCTTGTCTCTCGAGTTTGGTCTTTGTGTGTTGATACAAGGCGACGGCAGAGCTGTGTTTAGGTTGTCACAAGCACGGTTTGGAGGAATGAACCTTAGGCCTCGTGTCTCGTTATTGTCACTTCTCTTGATTTTTGCCTTACTGAGATGGATACGTTTACATGGCGTCGTTGTCCATGGTCATGAACTTTTTTTTTGGCTTAACCAGATCTCGGAACAGGGACAGGCAGTGTGCACTAGTTCCTTTCTTGCCTTGTAATCACACAGACCTTGTCTTCCTCTCTCTGATTTCACGTTCTCTGGTGGGAAATTTTGTTTCCTGATCTATCCAAAATGTCCTGCAATCCTTCATAACTTCTGTGAGGTGTCTACTTTACAGCTTTGAGGCTAGAGTTTTGTGTTGAAGTGATCTAAATCTGGAAAAAAATCTGTAAAAGATCACTGTACTTAATCTAATCATTATAATGGCTGTTGTCAGGTTTCAATGTGGAGACCGTGGAGTACAAGAACATCAGCTTCACTGTTTGGGATGTGGGAGGTCAGGACAAGGTATGAACCTAACTTGCATCTGTCTCAAATAGTTCTGCAGTTTTCTGATAGTCTTTGTAGTTTGAGGAAATGTTATACCGCACTTTTGTGGCATCCTCTCGTGTTTGTTGCTGTTACTAAGACTTTATTTGTGTATACATTCTCATGTAAACTGCCAGTACAAGTGAAGGAATGCACTGTTATATGGATAAAAGTCCAAGTTCAAGTGGTGCAGGGCCTTTGTTCAAGGTTTGGTGCACATTAGAATACTTATATCCATCTTTCTGAGATGTGAACAGATTCGGCCATTGTGGAGGCACTACTTCCAGAATACACAGGGTTTGATTTTTGTGGTAGATAGCAATGATAGAGACCGAATTGTTGAAGCAAGGGATGAGCTTCACCGGATGTTGAGTGAGGTGAGTCATGCTGTCATAATATTTAGGGTTTCCATGTGGGCAAACACAATAAGAGAATGTGGGAGTTGAGCCTGTCTATGGGACTCACTTGAGTCTCAGAAGTGACTTGGTTGTTGAAAATGTGTGCAAGATCTCATGCTTGTTGTATTTTCAATGTGTAGTATTTGGTAGTGTTGAGTTTCTTTGAACTCTTTTCTTACCAATCAGTTGTAGTTTGGTGGATGCTGAAAGGTGGATGTAGGTTTGACATGTGAGTTTATGTTAGGGGAGTAGGTTGAGCCACAGGTCAAGAAATCATGTTGATTACTACCCTGTTTCTGTTTTCATTCGTGTTGAAGTAAGATCCCATCAACTGGCTCTGGTTGTTTACAATTCAAAGAGGTTAAGGGCTCAAGAGCTCACAGCTTTGAAAGTGACTCCTCCAAAGTTGATCTTCTGTGTGGGGGAAATGGAACTTGACATTGCAGATATAGTCCTCATCAGAACATCCTGGTTACCTTCATTGCGAGCATGGAATTTCTCAATGCTCACGAGAGTTTTTATAGTCCTAACGATTGAGTGTATTCAAGACATTGAAAATTTGGAAGATCACAGGAACCTTGGATATTTTGTCCTTGCACCTCTTTGGAAGTTTGTTTTGTTATACCAATAGGTTCAGTGTCTCAAACATGACATTTTGAGTTTGTGGGCCCTTGTAGGATGAGCTGCGTGATGCAGTTCTGCTTGTGTTTGCCAACAAACAGGATTTGCCCAATGCGATGAATGCAGCAGACATTACTGACAAGCTTGGCCTCCACTCATTGCGCCAACGCCATTGGTGAGTTCTGTTGTCTGTTGCGCTCTTGGTTATGTTTACTCCATGTTGATGTTTGGCCTGTGTAACCTTCACAACTAGCAGAATGGGTGGCAACAATCCTAGTTCTAAGGCATAATAAGTTGATGGTTGAGAGTAATTTCTTCAATATTTTGCACATAGCTGAACATTTGTATGGAGTAGAGTAAGCTAGTTTCCTAAGAGGTTGTCTTTAAGGGGTTTTTGGGGTGTACTTGGACAAGTGAGGGTATTTCATCTGACCTCTCTGAGCAAGCATCTGACTTTTGCTGTCGGTGAAACTGCTTCTGAGTTTTTGTTTTGGTTCTCTGTTGTTCTTGGCTGGTTTTCCTTCCCTTACTAGCAGGTCATCTCTCAATAGTTTTTAGGTTGACTTAAATTGCAACTATGGAGAAGTTCTCAGTACTTTTGAACTTATATATTCTAATGTCACAGGTGTCTGTTACTAAATTAAATTGGTTTACGTGTGAGTAACTCACAGGTACATCCAAAGCACCTGTGCCACCTCAGGAGAAGGCTTGTATGAAGGTCTCGACTGGCTGTCAAGCAACATATCTAAAAAGGTAAGTTGAGTAGGCTTGCTGCAGAGGCTTCAGAGCTTCACTGTGATTTGTGAGCGTGCACATGATGAGGAATTAAGTTGAAAATCTTCTCAGGAGTTGACCAAGGTCTCAAGGTTGGATTTTGTGTCCCATTGAGTTACTGAAGCTTTGATACTGGCATTCTTTTGCAGGGTTGATTTGTGATTCACAGCAAAGGCCAAACTGTATGCTCTCATGTTGATTCTGGTGTTGCACAGAAAGAATCTGGCACAATTTTGATGTAGTCTTTGCAGTTGCTGCTTTGTATTCAATTGGTACCTTGGAGGACATGAATATTGTTTCAATTGAATGTGTGCCTCAAGTTTTTTCTGTCGTTTTAGGGTATAAGGTTTGTATTCTAAGACTGGTGTGGATTCATTCTTGGAAGCAATTGACTGGAAACCATGGAAAATGCAGGTAGTGGTCTTCCAGATATGCAGATTGTTGGCCTTGTCAGGTTCTGCCAACCATTTGTTGCCCTAAGTTTCAAGCAGATTATTATTTACTAACCTACACTGTTGGACAGCTGATGATATTGGTTTTCAAAATGGTTGCGTTGGAAATTGGAAACCGCAGGCCTGCTCAAGAGCAGGCCCTTACTTTTGGGGGGGGGGAATTCTGTGATATTGACGACTTGGTGATTATCTTTTCCCATAAAAGAGCAAACTTAGTAGAATTTACAGTAGGAAAACAATTATTTCCCAAATATTTTTGTGGACAATTTTCCTTCTTATTATGTTTCCATATGACTATCAATAATTTTATGTCAATGTTAAATTTAATATTAATTAACATTCACATCATGGACATGAAAAGGCACATATTAATTTGCTTTTGCATATCCATGTCTGTTGGTAATGAAAGGAGGTGAAATAGTTATAAAGATAAGAGATAGTTATTAAGAAAGGAGTGAGATAGTTATGCTAGGTTTATTGGAAATGTTTTTGGAATTGTTTATTGACAAAAATATGAAGCATCATGTAAAATCAACAAGAAGTTTATGAAAGATTATAGAAAACCACCCATCTACCAGTGCCTTGAAATTCTCATCACTGAAATTAAGTGATCGGAAATCAATTGTGAATTTATAATACTTTCAATAATCTAAAAAATAATTAAAAGAGTAATATTACCTAGTATTTGAAAAAACATTGCTATTTAAAAAAATTTCCCAACATAAATATGGATGTATTGCATGATTTGAAGAAATTGCGCTTGGATTCTAATATTCTGAATTTGGAGTTGTCAATAATTAGTATTATGGGCTCTTGAGGCTTGGAGCTGAAAGAGTTGACTCCACGAAACTTGTATGGAAAAGAACTAGAAGAAACTTGTTATTAGCAAAAACTTATGTTTAGTTTTTCCACCATTGAAATTTTCGAATTATCATTTTAAGGGATTCTTGTCTTTAAGTAAAGTGCTTTAGGAAGTTCACTCTCTTCTCAAAAAACCCACACTCTTTACGTGGTAAGGCTGGCTCTAGAGTTGGGTGCTAATAGAATACAGGGCCTGTGTTGTTGTCATAATTCGCTTCTCAAAAGATCCACACTCTTTATGTGGAAGTTAAGGCATTAGGGGGATCCTTTACTAGAATAAGGGGCTCACAAAAGGTGGAGCCAAGCATGGCCCTGGTTCTGGTAATGAGACTGTTCTGAAACAGGTCATTAGGTTTCATACTGTTTGGAGCCACTGTGTGGAATCTATTGATTATTGAACTGTTTTCTCAATGAAAACTAAATGAAATCGAAACTGAAAACTGTATGGGAATTTGGGGGCATTCTCGGTGTTGTTGGAAAGCCCTCAACGAGTCAGATTTAATAGAGTTTATTTCAAAATTTTCAGACCTAAGGTGTGGAAGATATTGATTTTCTTAGTGAATTTTGTTGTTGAAAATTCAAACATTGAATTGCAAAAATTGGGTTTGGAAGGAAAAATCAATTGAGCCCTAAATTTTTCACACTTGGGCCAACAGCACAGGCTACACCTGATATTGTTAAAAGGGAATGAAAACCAAACTTAGAACTGGCCTCCTGATGAAATCAAAATTGGCCCTAGAAATGGCCTCTTGATCTACTGAACTCAAAACTGGTCATTTCTCAATCTCATTTAGGTTGCCTTAAATCACAAGTATGGAACACTTCATTTTAGTTTTAAAATTTTAATTTGATGGAGGCTAGCCTGGTCAAGGCCTTGTAAAGTTACCAAAACATTTTATTGTATGACCCAGGCCAACATTTAGATTGATGATACACATGGATGAGGCTTTCATATTTGATGTTAATATGGCTAGTCCTACACAAAGTTGTTCAAGTACCCATGTGGAAATTGGGTACTTGGGCAGATGTTCAAAAGCTTGGATATATATATATATATATACTATCCATACCAAAATTTAAAAATCTAACATGGCCATGTATTTATTCAACTATCTGTCTTGGGATTGAACAAGAGTCATTTCTATGATACAAAACTATCTATCTATCTATGAAGGAAGATAGTTTGTTTGTTTTGTTTTGTTTGTACTTATGAGATCCATCAACCAGGATGCTTCAAATCGACTTCTTGGTCTCTTTGGAAAGCTCTCGAGGAGGAGGGGTGCATCAGCTTGGTTTCATGGCATTTGGACTTGCGGTGTAGAAGTTCTTGAATATTGAATGATTTCTTCACTAAAAATTAAATTAAATCGTAGCTGAAAGTTGGGAAGGAAGTGGAATGTGCCTTTGGTATTGTTGGAAAGATCTTGATGAGCAGGATTTAATGGAATTTATTTGGTAAGGATTGGATTCGGAATGTGGCAGATATTGATTTTTAAGTGATTTCTGCCACTAAAAAATTCAAATAAATGCCAAAAATCCAGGTTTTGGAAGGAAAAATCAGTTTAGGACGTGGTAACACTTGGGCCAACGGCAGAGGCCACACTAGTTTCAATGAAAATACCATGAGAGATTGAATCAACCTTTGACCACACGAGTCAAATATTGGTTTGCTTCATGATTTCTTCTGTTGAAAATTGTGCCTTCAGAGTGTAATGGACACGGTATTTACTATATACTTATTACTGGTGTGACATGTGCTGTTGAGCAAACAGATGATACACCTTCTTTAACCTAAGTCTAAAATCCAAATTTCATTCAAATTTGGAATTTTATTAAATTTTCAATGAAAAATTGTTAAATATTCAACAAATTCTGCACTATATGTCTAAACATATTGAAACCACTTTGAACCATCACTAATCAAGAGGTTCTTTGCAACAATACCAAGAGCAGGGCCAGTTGCTTGGGATTGGAAGATCCAACAAAATAAACAAACAAGCTTCATAGTTGGATAGCCAGTTGATTTGCATTGCAGATGTGTTTTCTTTTGACTCCTTGCATGGAAGAAAGTGCACCAAAAGTGTGTACTCAAGTGTGTGTTCACATGAGTTACTGAGCTAACTTACTGCAGTATTTCAAATCAACCAAATAAAAAGCACACTTATGTATTCTCTTGTTTGCGACAGCTTTGAGACCAGAACTTGGAGTTGAGTTTTTTTTGAGTCCCAAGAATTGGCATGCCTGGACGGACCTATTTGAAAAATAAAAGCTGACACTGGGTTTCCTAAACCGAGAAATTCCAATATCTTTGAATTGGAAAACTACCCAAGATCAACGGGTTCGCAGATGATTTCCTTCCAGAACCAATATGTTTGCAACTTTCTCTCTCGCTCTCTCTCTCTCTCTCTCTCTGTGTGTCTCTTATGCACAAGAGCAGACACAACCTGACAAGCCATTGGCACGCACAAGTCAAGATCATTACTGGCAGGACTTTCACCTGCACACCAGTGGGTTTGAATCCCATAACCTTTTTGAGGCCCCAAGGGTCTCAGATGCAGGCTGTACCACTGAGCCAACACCCTTAGGATTGATAGTTGGTTTTCTTTTAAGTAACAAATCACACATTTCTTGTAACCAGTGTTGTTTGGTTCAGAGTTTTGAGGGTAAGGAGACCAGAGGTTCATAATCTAAACTGTAGCTGAACCGTGCAATTAGGGTTGCAAACCAGAACTCAAACTAAGCTGTGATCCCTTTTTAACCAAGTCCAAGGTTTTTCTAGCAAGGCAATTGCCACTATGTTTTAAAGGTCAAACTCAAGTGGTAACTTCCAGACTAGCCAAACCCAGGATCAAGGTTCTTTTCAAAAGCATGAATGAAACAACATTGTTCCTAACTAGTGTTGGGCAAATCTTGACTTTTAGGAAGAGCCCACACTTTGGTTTTGGTTCCAATTAGGTTCTGTTATTATATAATAGAAATAGGACCCGGTTCATTTCCAAGTGAACAATTTATGGGCGGTCCTAGATTAATTTTTTTGTGTTTGGCCTATTCTCAGTTAGTGGAAAGTTTAGGTAATTTCCATTTGACCTCTAGGTTGGGTTCCAAAATTCAAAACACCTAAAAGAACCTTGCAAACAAGCCAAAAAAAATACAAAGAAAAAACCAATTTATTACACCAATTCGAACTAAACATATTTCTAAACTCCAAATTACAATAGTAATTGGTTTTTAATGAATTCAAAACCTTTTTTTGCAAATGCCAATTGGTTTCACGTTTCATGCACATATATTTGCCACCCGTGCAGTGTGCCTTTTTGCCACCCTTGGGATTCTTCCCTCAAGCACCCCCCTTATCAATCCCCCTGTCCACCCCCTCCTATTTACCCTCAAACAATCCCTAATTTCCCTTAAAACATCCTTTCAAACAACCCTTGTTCACTCTTGTTCACCCTTGTCCCCTTTTGTCATCACCCCACCACCCCATCTCTCTCAAAATAATCCTTAATCATGTCATAGTTTAACCCTCACCCACACCCTCAATCATCCCTTATTTTTGCCATGTTTGTGTTTTCAAACATTGGCAACTTCTACCCTTATTTTGCCTCCTAACTTTGCCCTCATACACTCTTGAATTTTTCCCTCAAACACCTCGCAATATACCTTGGCAACAACCAAAACCCAAAGTTGAAATCAAGAAAACCCAACTTAACATAACAAACAAGAAATCTAAATTCCTAAGTTGCATCATTTCCCACCTCACATTTTATCTAGCATTTGATAACTGGTTTCATACACCTATTGTGTGTAGTAATGGTTTAGGGTCATAAAGTGGAAACCACCCCTTTAGCAAGAAAACTACAAAAAGTATCCTTCCAACATTTGTGACAAACAAAAACAACAATGAAAATAAAAACCTTAAAAAATCAAAATCAAAACTCCAAAACAAAGAAAAATTACAATATACAAAAAACTTAAAATCTGATGCTGCTATCCTCCATCTCCAAAAGCCCAAGCTTAGGAATGACGTATTTATTTGTTTATAGTCATTGAAGCTTCTTTCATTTCCATGGATTGCTTCATGGATGCCACACCACCAATATAGATGTCATGATCTAGCAAGTTTTTAAAAATGATCATTTGCTCAATATTTAAATAATAGATGTGGGGGGACCTTTTTTTAAATTCACCTTTCTCTTTCAAGCCCATTTTTTTCTTATTCAATTGACTCATTTTGGACTTGCTGATGATTAATTATCAAATGTTTGTGAAGTGTAAAAATCTCTTTTAGATACTTGTAGCTTATGATGTCCTTTTGAATCCCACAAGTGCAACAATTGGGTAACAAAAAATGCATTTTTATTTTTTAGGGTTGTTTGAACTTGACTTACCTTTGAAAAAGATGTGTAATAAGTATAAAATGTTGATGTTGTATAATTTGGATAACTTGTAGACCTAAAGGATCATGTACAAGAAATTACCATCACAAACAATATGAACAATAGGAAAACCATTATGAACAAGACAAACAACAAGAGGAGCATTGCAAACAAGATGAACAACAAGAATACCACCACAAATAAGATGAACAATGAAATGACCACCATGATCAAGATTCAAATGAACTATAGGAAGATGAGAGGGAATTTGAACTTAACAAAATACAAGCACAAAGAACACTAGTTTAAAAAAATTGAACACTGATGACATTACCTAACATCATGAACACTAAAATCACAAAAAAGAAAGTTAGTTAGAAAAAGGACCAAAATGAACAAGAGTTAGAGAACAACTTAACAACACAACCATGAACACTACCGATACAAAAAAAAACATAAGAATGGGAATAATAACTAATAAAACAAGACTCAAAATGGAACTAAGAAAAAAAAAACCTAAACTTTGAATCATACTTGGAGTCTAGTTTCATTTTAAAAAACATATTGAACCTTGAAGTGGATTCCCAAATGGTTTTAGAATTACCCTTTAGCTTGGTTTTGTTCCAACCCAATTTCAAAACTTGGCACCCATTTTTGTTAGGTTTTTGAATATGGAGTTGTTGGTTCCTACTTTAAAAACTGCATGTTTAACCAACATTGATTTTAACAAGTGTTGGGTAAATTCAAATTTTCCAAATTGTTTTAATATATGTTCCAATTTTTTGTGTGCCCAAGTATTGATTTACAAGAATAATTCTTGGCATCGAAGTTTTTCTTTTTAGAATAGGTCAATGGTGCATGTGTTTTTTATTCACATGGCCACTTTTTATTGGCTGTACCATGATGGTACTTACCAAATCTTCAACTTTGGGCTTTCTGTAGATAGGAATAATTGGGTCCAGTTTGGAATTGAACTCTCTTTTGAGTTCTCTTGAGAACAAGATACCAAAAAATTCAAAATGCAAAGAATTGGACCTGGAATTGGACTAGAGGTTTTATTCAAATTAAAAAAAAAAAAAAAACTGGGACCAAAGGTTATGTTCAAAAGCAAGAACATGACAACAATGATCCTGACCTCTTCCCACTAGGCTACCGCCTTTAGTAATAAAAATTGAAAACATGGTGAAGTGTGAAGGAACTAATCTTGTGTTTAAAAAATGCTCTCTCTTGGAAATTTTTGGGTCAGGGAAATCTTGTGTTATTAGTGTCTAATTAAATAGAGAATAATCCTTGTAGTGTTTAGTTAGTGAAGCTTGTGTCTTTAGTGCAGCTGCCATGAAACAAAGATATGTTATAATTTTATTGCTTCTCATGTCACATGCAACATGATACTTGTAGTTTAGCTTAGGAGTCTAGGTCTTCACTTAATCCATTCACATGCACATGCTCACACATCCTCTTCCATGGTACATGCCACATCACCATGCACGGAGTAGCCTAAGAGTTCAGGCTTTCACATACATGCACATACACAACCCATGACATATATAATTAGAATTTCAAATTTGACTAGGCTAATAGGGTTTAAGCACTCTACCCTACTTACAGCAATAAACTCTAATGGGGGCAAGGAAGAATGTAGATTGGGGCTGCAATTTTGGAAATTCCTTTCTCTTTTGTGATGGTGATTTGCAAAGCCCACCCCCCCCTCCAAAACATTTTGGGGGGAATGTTACTCTATCTTTGTTAATTATGGCTTCAAAATTATTAGCTTTTGAAATAAGTAATTTTATAACATGAATTTTTTTCAACATGAATTTTAGTTTGTGTTTACTTTGAACTATTTTTCTATAGCATTTTGAAGCTCACAACAAAACAACTGAAGGCTTTGAGCTCAAGAGAAAAAAACATAAAAAAGGAGCATATTGTCAAGATTGCTTTCTTCATGTGACGCTTTCAGCCATGTTGAGAATTTTTTCTTGAGTATTAAGACCAAGACACTCTCAGCATTATGGTAGTAGTACTCCACTTCAACATGCTTTTTTAGTTTTAAGCTTTTAAGGTTACAAATATTCCCCATGATTTTACAAAAGACAAGCACATTTTGATCTGAATGTTATAATATTATTTGAATTAGGCTGGTTGACATGAAAATCAAAATGGATTTCAGTCAACATACACGCTAACTAGGTAAATTATGGTAACCAACTAGTGAATAACCAAAGAACTATGCTACAATATGTCACCATATGATTAATCTCGTAACTAGTTGATTACAACTAATCATTAAGTTGGTGACTATCTAACTAGATACCGATGAATCCATTGTGGTGACTGACTTAGTGAAAATATTCAGCCGCTTAAAAGACATATGTGTTGAATTTTAAATCATATTTTAAGTTGGTAACCAAACATCGATCCCACCTACTTTTGATAATCATATATTTTTCATATTTAAAAAAATAAAATTGACTTGGTGGACCCAACCCAAGTTGAGCTCTAAAAAAATCTTTTGACCTTGAGAGGCAAAGGTGCAAAGTCTTAGGATTTTAAGTTAAGCACTTTGAGAGCTTAAGTGTTCACTCATTGACATGTCTACTCTATACCTATTACCTAGTTTGAAAACTTTTTGAAACTTATCTACCTTTACCCAACTGATATATATTTTGAAAATTTGAATTTACCCTTATTCGACTAACATATTAAAATTGATAATGCCCATCAATGGTTTGAAGGCACGGTTTGAATTGGTTTAAAGTCAAGTTAACAACATAGCATCCAATAAATCACCCTTTGTTCTTTCTCTTCATCTTCCTCAAGCCATTGGAAAATGTGTAAACACCACCCTCCTTCCACGAAGCCCATATGGTTTATTCTAAGAACGTACACTACTACTACATGAAGCCACTCGATCAAAACTTTCTTCTTTGTATTTGAAAGCACCTCCCTGCATGGAAGATTGGTTGGTCAGTTGAAAGAACCTTTCACTAGTCACATGCAGACCTTCCACCATGTGAGTGAAAAAACACCCTTTATTGCTTTATGTTGGGGGGAAGGCCAGCTCCCATGGGCCTCCCCTAATTTTTGGGCCTGCACCTTTGGGTGACCACCACCCACAAGGCAATGGCCATAACATTAGGGAAGGCCCTGGGGACCAGGACCAGTCCATCCCCAGGGCCTTCCCTTATAATTATGGTGCATTCACACTTGATGTTAAGTCAGTGTTAAATGAAAATCTAGGTGGCATCCTAGGTGGCACCCAATGTTAAATGGGCGATAGCTTAATTTTTAAGTGAATGTTAACTTAACATAAAATGTTCATGGTAAGTAGGTGTAAGTCCTAAATGACTAGCATGGTGTTAGGAGACTCAACACTAGAGTCCCTAACACCAAGTGTGAATGCACCTTTACAAGTCAGAAAGCACAAGGCCCTATCCTCTCGTGGTTGAGAACATGCAGATTATTGGACCCTATCGTGCATGAGTTGCAGGAGAGGGGGGATTGTGTACAGAAATTTCAGGTGTCGACTTTTGTTTCTTTGTTGTTGTAAAGCTTACTTAGTCAGTCTGCTAGGTCTACACAACAAGCTTAGAATCTATCAACATTATCATGCCTTGTTTGTTTGTTAGTTAGTTGGTCAGGTACATAATGCTTTGCACCATGCACGAATGCTTACAAATGTTTTTGAGGGGGTAGTGGAAGTCAGACACAAAAGCACACAATACTCTTCTTGTTGTCAATGTAGGTGCAACTTTACAGTATGCATCATCAATAAGCTTAAGAAAAGAAAATTCTAGGGTATGGATGAATTCATACCCAAACCATATCCTTTTTCTTTTGTTGTTGTTGTTGATGATGTAATTGCTATTTTGCACTATCATAGTATCTTTTCAGGTTCAGCAAAAATTATATTATTTTTAAAATGCTGAAATAAAAATACATTAAGGTCCCTTCTTGCTGAATTTTTAAAAAATGATTGTTTATTGAAAGTCTAAATTTGCTTATCAACGTTTTTTATGGGCCTGACAATGTAGCCTTGTGAAGAATTGCATTGTTCCGGTACATGGCATTAGTTTTTTTTCCCTTTTTAACTTTGTGTATGTAATAAATCTAAAAAATAAATCATGTTCTTTAGTGCCTAATGGTATGTTAGTGGTTAGTGCAATATATATATATATATATATATATATATATATATATATATATAT
>Ga0209611_10008523_pt1 | contig 15979 bp, 5 predicted proteins | sample S1TSphgellanicum_3_FD_187693 | JGI IMG/M metagenome (GOLD analysis project Ga0209611, IMG submission 187693) | Host-associated microbial communities from peat moss isolated from Minnesota, USA - S1T2_Fc - Sphagnum magellanicum MG (SPAdes) (version 2) | ecosystem: Host-associated > Plants > Peat...
CAAAATCAGGCCTGCACTCGGCTATCGAAGCAAATGATTTGTCCTTTTCTGGTTGTTGTTTTTGCAGCTATGATTTCGATGAGTGAAGCCGCGCGTGGAGTATGTTTTCGTTGTTGCAAAAATTTGGTTGAGCACACCCTAGAAATCACTCGGGGTTTGGAAATGTGCGTGTCTTTTCTTCGATCTGGTATGCATTTTGGATGGCTTTAGTTTCAAGAAATTCAATTCGTCTTGCTCTCATTTGTGTCCTTCCCCTTCCCTTTGGTTGCGGAGGATGAAACACTTCATGCTCTCTGAATTCTTTCTTTGAAATTCCAATCTTTTGCTGTTGCAAAGAAAGTCTCTTGTTGCTATAAACAAAATTTCTTCCTGCTGCAAACAAATTCTTTTGCAGCTGCAAACAAAGCCTCTTCTTGCTACAAAGAATTGTCTGGGTGCTACAAAGAATTCTCTTGTTGCTGAAAAGAAATCTCATAAACTTATTGTTCTCTCGCTCCTTCTCTGATCCCCCGCCATCGCCAGCAAAACGCTGCAAAACGCTCTGCTTAAATCATGCAGGTGTGAAATTTAAAATCATTTCTTCTTACTCTAATTTTGAAGGACCCTTGTACACCCATCTTGACTCGATCGAAGTTTGAGTTCACTGCTCGAAGAAAATGGTCTGCAAGATTCCTGAGCTTTGGACACGGGAAGCCTGAAGCTGCAAAATGCTGCAACCAAAAGAAGAAGACACACAGACACATAGAAATCATAAAAAGAAAACCATAAGGAAGGAAAAAATCATCCTCTTACCACTGCCAAAATAAAAATAAAAATCCGCAGAAATTTTAGAAAGTCTCTTGCTACTGAAAAGTGTTCTCTTGTTGCTGAAAAGAAATCTCAAAAACTTCTTGCTCTCTCGCTCCTTCTCTGATCCCATGCCATCGCCAACAAAACGTTGCAAAACGCTCGCTTTCTTTCACAAACGGACGGACAGTTATTTAGGAACTATCCATCCGGCTGGATGGATGACAGTTCGGGCAAAAGTTGGAACTTGGAATGGGGTAGCATTCTGCACCAGAACGTCACGTCACAGACAGACGTAGTGAATTAATATATAAGATAAAGAGGTTTGAACAATTTCTTTCATTTTTTTTCAAAAGCCAAATTTGGCCAAATCAGCTTTTGGATGATCACCACCTCTGGCTAGTCATCTAAAAAGTGGAAAATATATGAAATAAAAAATATGTTTTTTATTTTATTTTATTTTGAAAGGATATAGGTCACTGAGATGAAACCTTGGTGACTTGGCTACGGATGAACCACAACTGAGTTATATCAGTTTTCCAACTACAGTGAACTAGCACCCTCAAGTGCACCATGCAAGATGGATGAGAAATTCACTTTTTCATTATCTTCATATTTTGTAGCTAACCATAATGGTAAGCTATGTAAACTTAAATAACCATCCACATGCCTCTAACCTAGTGTTTCTTTTACTAGCAAAGTTTTGCCAAATTTCGACTAGAAAAAAATATGATTTTTTGACCTTATACAAAGGATTTTCCATGGAAAATTTGATCCAAATTAGCCAGATTTTTAAGGTTAAGTTCTAGTAGGTAAACCCAAGAATATCAAAGGATTTTTCTTCTTTAATTTCTATTTTCATATCTAGAACATAGCCAAATTTGGCAAAATTGTTTTTGAATGATTGCCACTTTGGCTACATCACAAAATCCTTAAAAAAAACCCTGCATCTAAAATAGTTTGATGAAATCCTTGTTTTAAATTCAATATGTATTAGTAAATCTGAAATGTGTTTTAGAGTTTTACATGTAATAGCATTTATGCATGGCCAAGGCGAGAATTTATGGCCATGTAACATTGTATGGCATGTCCTCACCCTCACACATAAAAAATGTCATGCATCCCATGCAAGTATCTTAGGCTAACTTTGATGTCCATAGCTAGTTGCCATGTTTATTATGAAGGAAAAAAGACATAAGTTTGAACTAATCAACATTATTTTGAACTAGATGCATCACATGTCACTATGTAATCAATTTAGATCATGTCAAACTAGTCACCAATGCTTCAAACCAAGTAAATGAAAAAATCACCAAACCCACCATTACACAACTTGCATATTTAAGTTAAGGTTGTCATAGTGCTTCAAAAATAAATAGGTGCACATATGTCATGCAAAAACATTAAAATTTGATTAACTTAGTCATCCATGTTGTAAAAATGATGTGTATTCCTATGTCTTTCTATCTAAAAGCTTTTTGAAACATTAACATATGTCAACCATGTTTGATTCCCCACCAAAACAATAACATCCAGTTTAGTTAATTGCTGATGTTTCAAAATAATAAGTCCATATGTGCCACATTTCTAGCCAAAACATATTAAATTCATACTAGGTTGACCAATAAGGATTAACAAAAGCCTAAGTTAATAGTGAAAGTTTTGACATTGTTTCATGATACAATAGATGGTTCAAATTTTTAGAAAATTTGTGAATGATCACATAATGGTTCTTTTTACTACATGATGTAAAAGGACTTATTGATTGGTGATAAAATTGAAGAAGGCACTATTGTAACTTTTTTAATGGGGTTTATTAAATTGTTCATTATTAAGTTAAAATGGAGAGGAAGGCTTTTTTTTCTAATTACTATTTAAGGATTGGTTTTTGTGTGTGAGTAAACAACATCTACAATTTAATTATTCGGCATTAAAGATATTTAATTATTCTCCATCTTTGTTCTATTTTTCATTCATTCAATAAAGTATGCATATTTAAATGAATTGTAATCATATTATTTGAACATAGGAACAAGTGTTGAAGCAACATATATATATATTATATTATATTAATGTCTAAAGAGGGTACCTAAAGTTGAATAATATTTGCCAAGGCAAGAAAGCATGTAGGTGGTGAGAGCATGTGGTTGATTCATCATTAAAAAAAGTTAGTATATTCCAAACCTTTACATGTGTGTGGGTGTGAGTTTGATTTTGAATATGTTTTTTTTTAATACATGATGCATCAAGAAGCTATTAAAATAATTCATCATGAATTTTCACATGTTATAATTAAAGTCAAATATAATTAAATAGTTAGTTTTACTTACTTCCTATTTTTATAATGTTTTACACAAAAACATTTTTATCTTAAACTAATAAGTTTTACATTGAAAAACTTCAAAACCATAAATCTTAGGAATTAAACAACATTTGAATTCTTTTGTAATGATGTATGAATAGGTTTGTCAAATGGTATTAGGGGCAAAAAAACTTCATTGATTTTTCATTTTGCAATGGAATGCAATTTCATGGCATGCTCTTTAGCTCCCAAAAAAAATTAAGCATAAGAGCTTTGGGATGGGACTAAGATGAGCTTCTTAAATTGAATTTAAAATGAAATAAATTTGCACAAAGAAAGAAAGAAGGTAATTGATGCAAATTAGAACCAAAATGGTGCATGAACACAAGCCACAACCAACACATCCAAACAAGATGTGTCACAACTTGAACTTGCAAAAGAGTCATCACAGTCTCGCAAGTTCAAGATTGAATTGTAACATATAGTTGCGAGTACTATTTGTGATTTACTTCTGGTCAACCCTAAAACCAGGAATGAAGGTTGAACTTCTTGACTTAACAAGTCAATTCCCATGCATTTAAGGGGACATATGTGATGTGGTAGGCATGACATTCCACCATGCCCCAAATGCACCTGGGATTTATATAGTAGCTATCATAGTTGTCATAAAAAGGTCGACTAGATTGTTATTTCCAAATTTAGCTACAACAAAAATGAAAGGCATGGAAAATCAAATTGTTTTGTGGCATGATAAGGACATAGTTGTATGTAAATAGACATGTAGTTATATTCAAGTAATGTGAAGCATTAGTTCATAGCTCACATAGGTCAATTTTGTGTAGGGAACTTAGCGAAAGATGGATCATGGTAGACTTCTGAAACTTGGATAAAATGTTGAATGCATTTTATTGTGGCATTTGTCATCATTTTTGTCCACGAATTTTGAACCATCATGAAATGACTTTTGTATGGCAATTTGGAGGTATTTTAATACCAACTGTAGTCAAATGACTTGTTTATAATAATTTATTGTGTATGTTATCATAGCACCATGGTTAGTCATCTAAACCAGCAAACTAACCTAGATAATTACACAAAGACACATGGTGGTCAATGAGGGTGACATATGTATTCAAGAAGCCTTTTATGTGATGACATGTGGCACCTTGTGGCCGTACACCCCAAGAACAACTACATTAATAGTCAAATCCACATTTTGTCAATTTGACTAAATAATATGCAATTACACGATGACACATGGAAACATCAAGTGGTGACACATGGAATTCATGTGCCATAAATATGATGCCACGTTTATGACATTTTGACTTTTGCATTAACTAGTAGTCAAACCAATGATGGGACAAATTGACTAATCAGGTCACATGATACCATGTAATGGTAAAAAATGACACCAAATGTTGTTGACTTTATTAATAGTCAAGTTACCAATGTGATTAACTTGACCAGTCAAAAAGGCTACCTTAGGTTTGGTTAAAGAAACCATCCCAATCATGCAAGACAGGTACAAAACAATTTATTTAAATTGATAGGATGGTCTTTTTTATGCTTGTCCAAATGGGTCTTTGTTGACTAAATTTTCTGGCCAAAATAACATTTTTTTATAATAGCGAGGCATCATCAAAAAATAGAATGATGGGAAAACGTATACACCAAGGAAAAAGACAAAAACATTTTAAAATTTGCATTTATGAACCAAGGATAAGATGATTATGTTTTCATTTTAAGGGCCAACAACACTCTTCATGTGGCAAAATTTACCTTTCATTTAAATTAGTTTAATAACTTAATGAAAATGGACCCTTTGAAGTGAAATCCATGGAAATTTATCAAATCGATACAAAGTATTGCACATAACCCCATGTTCATGCAAGAATGCAACACCATCTTCATGTTCAAGTTGAACAATATATGCACCAATGTCCCATGCCATCACCATCATGATGCTTAAGAATAAGGTTCAAGATTTTTTTTCCTTTAGGTTTAATGGTCTTTAATCTTGTATTTGTTTTAGAACTAGTAGAAAAATAGTATATATATATGTCAACACAAAATATATTTAAAAGTTGAAATTAAAGAAACAATGAAAATGTTAGGTTGAATTACGTTACAAAAAAGTTACATCATCTAAAGTATGGTACATTAAGATTAGTTAATGTTTTACTAAGGTGACATTTTGAGTGCATAGACTTGAAAACCATCTTAATTAATTAAAAGTATTGAAATACATATATTACACACTCTAAAAGGTTTGCAACAATGTATCAAATAAGTGATTTAATATGATTCACTCCAAAAGATGTTTGATCCTTGGGCATGAACCTTTTTAAGAATCTATATGCTACAATAAATCATAATGTTTTTAACTATAAAAAATCAATTAAAAAAACTCCCCTTACCCTTTATCCAACTTGACCAAAATGCCATTTTGGTCAAATTAATTTTGACATTCATTTGACCAATGTATTTCCAACCTTTGTTTTGATTACATCATATGCTGAATTTTTTTTGATTTTCAAACAATGTTTTTTTAGAATAAAAAAATTGCTTAATTAAATATTTATTCAAATTTATTTAAAACAAAATTGTGTTAGGTAATTAAATAGATGTGTAGGTATGTAAATAGGTAGGTAGGTAAGGCCTATATATGACAATACCCTACCATAACCTACCTACATTCTCCCCTTAAGCATGTTAATATGTTGCATGTACGAGGAATTAAATCCCTTGCTTTCATGAAAACCAAATCCTTAATTAACAAATCATAATTTGAAAAGTTACATAAAACATAAATTGTCAATTTATTCGCTTCACGTTTCTTTCACATTTTGATGTTAGCTACTTATGTAATTGTGTAAATTTGCACGCAAATAGGTAACAAATGGGTAGATAAGTCAAAGGTAAATTGGAATTAGGTAATAAGTAAGTAGGTGCATTGGCCATGTACTTCCTATGTGTTGATTTGCTTTTGGTTTAATATTGTTACACAAGTGTACCCACCTATGTACCTTAAAACTAGTCCAACCTACCTAGCTTAAATAGCCTATTAATCAAGACCCCCGGGGGGACATTAGTAAAAAAGAAAAGAAAATACATAAGTAAAAATATAAGGTGCAATATATTGGTTATTGGGTAAAAATTATAAGTTAATTAATTAAAAAATAAGGTACATTTTATTCAAATAATCAATTTCATTATAATATTTGGTATGTAATAATTTAAAATAATGGATTATAATTAATATAGGGTGGTTTTAATATGTATATATTAAAAAGTTAGATGATAATAAAGTGATAAAAAATAGGTTGGATAATTATTTAATACCACCCTTTTAAAATGGTCATTTGATGCATGTAAATTTCAAACTTTAAACTAAATGTCCCCTTCAAGATCAAGAATAGGCCTAAGATACTTAATAGGCTAGGGATACCTATTACTTAGTGTACTTCCTAGGTTTAACCTAGCCTAACTATTCTATGGATGAAATGCAAAGTTTTATTAATAACATTTAAAAACCAACATTTTTGTTCGAAAGGGGTGGGGGAAGGAGAGTTGTGATTAGATAATTAAAAATAAAATATTTAAAATAAAATAAATGTCTTATGAAAAATATATAATTGATATTATATTATTAAAATTATGGTCAAATCTCAGACTAATTATTTTGGTTTAATTTTGATTGAAACTTATAGGTTGTCTATTCAAATTGTTTAAATTATGTGCATCCCAATGTGATCTTGGTCCAAAATTTTAATAAAATTATTTAAAATATTATAATTTCATCATAATAAATATTAACGTGGCTTATGTTTTTGTCCCAAATGTGAATTCATTATTGAACCAATTCCCTTACTAAAAACAAAATTTCTAGTTTAGTTAATTTTCAATGACATAAATTACTTTTAAAAAATAGGAAAATAATTTATATGAATTAAGAAATATAAATTTGAAAAATTAAACAACTATTTAGGACGTTGAAAAAAAATTAATTAATAATTTTAAAATTGAATTTTGGGGCTCATATTTTAAACAATGAAAGAATTTTATGAATAATTTAATATGTATATCCCATTTTGAAAATTTCAAACAATCCAACAATTTTCACAAGTTATACAATTAAAATTTTGATTCATATTTCAAAAAATACAATTAGAAAATTATAAATCTAATATTTTGAAAAATTAAGCAAGCAATTGGGAAGTTGACAAATTAAAATTTTAATTATAGACTCATTTGGCTTCATATTTTCAACAATTAAAAATTCCTAGGAGTTCAAAAATTCATGAGTTTAAGAATTACAAATATGGCATTTTGAAAATTTTAAAAATGAACTTGAAAGTTGGAAATTTTCAAAATTAATCAATTGAATGTTTGATTCATGAGTATAAGAATTAGAAGTTTGATATTTTGAAATGTTAAATACTTCTTTAGAAAGTGAATTTTTAAGAATTAATTGATTTGAGAAATTTTTAATCTAAATTGAATTATGTATTCATATCTCAAAAAATACAAAAAATTCTTTGAGTAAACAAATAATAAATTGGCACTTTGAAATTTTAAATAGTCAATTAATCATTTAAAAAAACGTAGAAAAAAGATAGTGTTGATGTAGGGATAACAAGAAACTTGACAAATTGCAATATCAACAATTTTGAGCTTACCAATAATGTACTATTCTCAAACAAAATGACCATTTGCAAAATGTTTTAAAAGAATATGATGAAAGGAATGGAAATAACCTCCAATGCAACAAAATTAAAAACTATGCATTAAGAATGTATTATATTTCTTATAGACATAACAAAGGTAATTGAAAGTCCAAAAATTTTATTCCAATGTTTTAAAACATCATTGTAGGTTTTCCTCACGTTTTGGCACTTTCTTAAGTTCATACTTCTCAAGTAATGTCATTATACCTTTGCCTTTCACATCCATTTTCAAATTCTTTTATGTAGTATTTCCTTTTAATCACTACATAACATGACCTTTACATGTCAAGATTGATTAATGTGCACATGCACATATTGTATCATAGTCGATTGTTCATGAGAATTACACCATAGTACTTGGGCGGGTTTGGCACACAAGTGTTGAATAATTTTTTGGTTTTTAAATTTAAAATTCACCATGTGAGTTTTTAATTTTGGACTTTTTGGCATATAACAAATTCAGATATTAAATTCTAACTTAACTTCAAAGTTCTTTTATCATCCTCATGATTAATCTGTTCATAGATAATGTGTTTATTTGTATTAGGCAAGGGTTCATTTGAAAATTCATGTTAAAAAAAATTTGGAATTTTCAACAACATGGCTAAAGATTTTTCAAAAACTTTGGCCAAATAAAAAATCATTTGATTTATGCTAAACTCACCCATGTACTATGGTAATTTAATTAATCAATATATGATCACATGAGAAAATGAACCCATAAGCAACTATTGTATTTGCATCATGGAAGGGAACATGAATAAATATGAATATAATTTTAACCCATTGATTTCTCTCAACCTTTCACTACCAAAACATTAATTAAATTGTTGAAACAATGTTTGGCAAAATCGCTTCTTTTTACAATTTTGAAAGTACTTTGTTAATAAAAAAAAAGGAAACAAAGGGAGATTAATCACTAAACATGTAGAACTAAACTTGAAATTTTAATCACAATATTAAACCCTTCAATTGCAAATAAATAAAATAGAGTCACTTGGAACTTCTTCAAATTTGCACCACTTTTGCTTTTTTTCCCATTCTTCAACTTCAATTTTGTTATATTTAACATGCAATGAAGTGAAATACAACGATGTACATTTGAAATCTTTATCAAATACATATAAGTGGAATTTAAAAAATACACCATGAATGAAATATTTTAATGACTACTTCATATTACCAAATAAAGTAGAACCACTATAAGAAATCATGTCATATGCAATCCATCATTTTCCAATTGCATGCAATTACTTGTTTAAAGTTAGATCAAATATGCATACAACTATGAAATTGGTGTCATATATATTTTTGGGTTATATAATTGTGTGTAACTAACATGCAACTAATGATGTACATATGGGCTAAATAACTAGTACATACATAGGCTAATATTATACCTTTAGGCCTATGCTAGTATCTTTATGCTACTTAGACCTATAACATTATTAACTATTATAACAAATAATAATAAATAACTAGCCTAACCTACTAGCTATAAGAATAAGAATAAGAATAATAATACAAATAAATATGTTAATGTAGTTAGTATAACATAGGTACTACATAGTGGTTGTATCTAGCTTGTAATTAAATTGTTTATCCCACATCTTTTGTTTTATATTTCAATTTTGTACATTATATGAATAGGTGCATTAAACATATTCACAAACCAAGTGCCATTTGGGATGAGCCAATATAAAAGGTTAACCTTCAAAGTTAAACTTAAACATAAAATAGGATTATCCTAAACCTACTTACCTAACCTAGGCCTACCTACTAGCCTACCTACCTAAGCACTATGTGTCAACATCCTATTGACCTCAAATAAGATATCCATAATTAGTTAATTAATAATTGGGCGTAAATTTTCCATTTGTTGTTAAATAATTGGCTCTCAAAATGGATGTGTGTAGAAATCTTATTCACATCGTATCAAATTGTTCATATATTATTAATTATTAATAATATTGAATGTTGAAATAGGGCACAAATGCCACATGTCATGATATAATTCACCTTTTGAATGGACATGTGTCATAAAAAGATGGGTCACCATTTTAATTGCACATAATTAATTGCATTTGCAATTTCCTAACATGAATACAAATTGATGAAAAATATGTATTATGATACCATATATGCATGTCACGTATGGTGTGTTATATGCAATTGAAAGTTGAGTGCAATTCATTTTAAGCAATTAGTGAATTTTAGTGAACATATATTGTTTCCTAGTTTATTGTGATATTAACAAATGGAAGACATGTTTGATGTTAATTGATGTATTACATGTTATAATCCCATTAGATGTCAAAAAATAATCCTTAAACCTTTACATATTATTATTATGCCCCATTGAAAACAACTTGGTAATTTATTTATTTTTATGTAAGAAAAAGAATAAACATGTTTGTTTTTCTCACCATAACTTGAAATTTTACTTCATGTTTAGATAATTTCATTTACATATTGTTTCAAAATTGTGCATTTCCATGTCCATATAAATGTGGATGGGAAAGAGACAAATAACATGGACATGAAAGGACACATGTTGATTTGTTTTTTCATATGCGTGGGTAGGAAAAAGGGGCAAGGTAAATTGGGCTTGGAAAAATATAAATATGAATGGCATAAATAGACAAATATCATTTTTCTTGTTATATGGATTTCATTCCACTTTCAAAAGGTTATTAAATTTTAATTTTTTATCTTTAATTTTTTTTTATGAAGCTTATTATTTAAATTTGTTGTTGTAAGGGATATAAAACACACATGTAAAGACCTAGACATATATATGTAATGTTTGAGGAAATCAAAATTTGAAAGTTTTCTACATCTTCCAAGAAACATGCACATGTGTTTATTCATAAAAGTTTAAAGGTTATAAGGAACACCTATGACTTCTTTGTGGCTTCGTGACATGGTCCAAGAAGTATAGGTGACACCCAGGCTTCATTATTAACCTTTTCAAAAGTTACCACATTATTGTGGGCTCATAGGAAGGTTTTAGTATACCTTTTTACAAGGTGTTTCAAAAGGCTTTCAAATCTTTTGTTTTCACTCTTATCAACTCCAATATAAGGATGCAATCACCCCTTCTTGTTTTGAAAACTTTATTGGTCAAAATTCATTTCGTTGCCTTTGAATTCCTTACATAATTTTTGTCCAAATCATGTCTTATAACTCCTATGTTGTAAATAAAAAAATTACGAAACCATTTCAATGCACCCTTATTTCCAATGGTACCAATAACTTATTGACAAATGCCATGCATGTTGGGGAGATTTAAAACAAATTATTGCATTTTAAAATTGATAATCAATATGATGTTTAATTGATTTTGATTTAATTTCGAATTATTTTTTACTCAATTAATTTACATTTGATTGAAATGTTCATGTTGTTGTTTTAATTTATCTTGGCCACATCCATCCAAAACATCCATCCCATTTGGTTTTCAATGGTCCAAATGTAGGTCAATGTTGATAAGATTATAAATCTAAATGGATTTTTATGATATTAAATCAATGTTAATTGTTAAGGACAAGTTAATTTCACTTGATTATTGGTCCATTTCCAAACCAATTCAAATGGATTATGATTAAACCAAATTGATCCCAACTAAATTTTTGTCAAGTGTATTATGTTAGCTCCTTGGTTAAGTCCTAATTATTTAAGGATAAATTGAGTTAATTTAGTTGTTTAGGTTTTTCTCTCAAACCTATTCAAGTGTGAATGAGGTTCAAGAGACTTTGTGTATGATATATAATCTTACTTTGTGTGATATCAAATCACTTTTGGTTATTTGAAATTCTAGCATACTCTATTCTTGTACTCAAGTTTTTATGTGTTTTTGTGCACAATGGTAGTTTTTTCATTTTGTTATATGGAAGTGTTGGGCTTGGATTCTTGGTTTCATTGTAGGTGAGTGACCATTTTGAATAACCAAAAATGACTTCTTGAGTTTTGTGTAGGTCTAGATATTCAATTGTTTGCATGAGATTTGTTGTAAGAAGTGTTGTGTCCAACAAGTTTTGTTTTTAATACCACATGGCTAGGTTTGTTTTGTTCTTGTTGGTTGTTTTTGTTAGTTTATGTTGCAATTGGGTAGGAGATGTAGTTGAGGGGGACATTATTAGCCAAATGAATTTGCAATTTATTGGTTTGTTTTTAGTTTAAAATTCCATGAGGAGCTGAACCTCAAATAGGACATGGTACATTGGAATTGTGAATAAAAATTCACAGGAAAAAAAATGAACCTTTGCCACATGGCCTTTTTCTCTTCATTTCTTCCTCTTTTATTTTTTTTCCCTCTATCTCTTACACTATTTTTTCAATTAACAACAAGGCAATGACATCAACAAAAATGTTGTTGCCACCCCGTCATTGCCATCGCTAGCCCAAGTTCAAAGCTTGGTTGCCTAACTAATGTCTATAACAAAAAGGGTGAAGCAACATGAGTTCCTTTTGTAGTTGTCATTATTGCCATAATGTGACAACACCTATGGCAATGAAGGAAAAAGGGGATTGGGAGGAACAACCTCCTTGCCATCATTGTCATTTTACACAATCATCTTCAACATGTAAGTTTACAACCTCCTTGCCATCGTTGTCATTTTACACAATCATCTTCAACATGTAAGTTTACGGGGGCAACAACAAGAAAAAAAGTAAGAATTTTTAAAAAGAAAAAGAAAAAGAACAAATACAAAAAAAGGAAAAAAAAGGTTGGGCGATGGGAAGCATTATGAATTCCATCATCATTACCAACACCTTTGAAATTCATTTAAACCTAGGCCAAACCTACTAGGTTCAATCGGCTTCAAAGGTTCATGAGGCCTAAAAAAGGCCCAAGATAAAGAGGTTTGGGAAGGTTAAATCCAAAGCCCCATTTTGGTGGTTTTTATTTGGATTTTGTCTATTTTTATTTTCAATTTTCAATTTTCATCCATCTTTTTTCATCCATAATGCAGATGTAAGATAGAGGTATCCAAAACTATCATAATAAGAAGTTTGGCACTATATATTATTTTTTCAAATTAACTTTCCAAGAAATACAAGAAAATTTAAAACTTGTAGTGAATGGAACTATAGTTTTTGCACATTAGTAAAATTAGTTATAAAATGTTGAAATTTTGTAATAACCTAATTTAATTATGACCTTAGTTTATTTTGTGAACCACGCATTTGGCATTCTAAATTTTTGTTGCCATGATCTTAATGTGAATTTTTTTTCTTAAATGCAAATAAACAATCATTCAAAATGCTTGACATTAAAGATAATTTTGGGATGAGAAAATTTGAGTCACAACATAATACAAGTTTAAGATTGTTCTCTATGGCATCCAAAAACATTTGTTGGATGACTTTAAACTATGTGACAACTTAAAAAGAATCACCATGATTCACAACTAATTTCATCCTTACACAACCTTTGAGATGTGACCTTAGGTTTCTAACATCTTTACACAACTTGAGATTTTAATGGTTGCTTGTTTCCTCACATCAACTTGGTTTTAGGTTTGACAAGCAAATTTAACCTTTCTTGTTCATGGAATGGCAACAATTAGTTCCTCTAATGGGAATGTTTTGGTGTATCCTTGTAAGGGTTGAAAAGTTTGTAAGTAACAAAGGTGCATAATTTATGAATTTTTGATGTTCATGGTATGTTTATTGTGATAACCTATTTTGGAATGGAAATATCTTTTAAAGAACAACATTGCATTTGAAAAGTTGGTGAAGGGTTTTTTTAGGAAAACAAATGACCACACAAATTTGAACAATTTTTATTTTCAACTTGTGGGTAAAAAGAAGGTGGCTTGATGGAGTTATTCACCGTAACACTCAAAACACCAACCATTTGCCATGCAACATTTGTGCATGGTAACTTCTTATTTTTTCATGTATTGTCACATTTCAAGTTGATATTATGGATGATGCAACAATTAAGTTGAATGACATGGTTTTTCTTATGTTGATGATCTTCGATGCGCCCCCAAACTCCTCAAGAGACCTTAAGGTGGGAAAAAATAGAATTGGTTGTCATTCAAAATGTGAAGCCCATGGTCTTCCTTGGCTTTTTGATGGATGTAATAATTAATAGATTATTATCAATAACCATTGTCATTACATTGTTCATGTTTGGCATTTGCATGCACAACATTTCTATGATGATAACAACGTATTCTTTTCCCCATCAAGGAATCATAGTTTTTTGTTAACCTTCATTCAACCATTCACAACATCCAAATCTATTTGTTGAACATGTTAAATTTTTTTGTAGTAGTGTTTAATTACATTGATTCAATTTGCATGAGTTTTCACACCAATTTGTCTTTGGACACAAATCAATTAAGAAGCTACAAGGAATGGTATTATTCATTGTTTTAGTTAAATTTGATTTTTAGGGTTTTATTTAATGCCATTCATTTCATTGTTGAAGCTTCGTGCATAAACTATCCTCATATTTTTTCTTCTCCATGGACCATATCATAGCATTGTAACTTGGGCAAAACCATGTCAAGTTACATTTGATAATATGATCCATGTGTTAAATAATTGCTAAATATTAATGTCATTTTTCTACAAGTGATGTTTTTATCCTTCATTTTTAGAGTATGGGGACATTTCATCATTTCATTGGTATGTTGGCCTCTACTTTTGAACATTTCAAATATTACTAATTAACATTTTCTCCATAAGATTTTTATAGGTGTTATTACTCTCTTTTCAATTGAATAAATTTGATTTTGTATATGTATTCACGTTTGTTGATATGTGATAAATTTGAAATCCATGCAACCTTATCATTAGCTCATCTTTCATTTATGTTTTATTTGTGCTTAATCACAAGTATGTGGAAGTTTTTTGTATTCATGAAGAAATTTCTACTCCATTTATTTTATAGTTTGTATAACAGTAAAAGATTATTTGAACACCAATTTATGATGTGTTGGTTATTAAACAAAAGCAACTAGTGTGCATTCAAGCTTTTCACTCAAGTATGTATTTTCCTCAACATCTAATGAAATATAATGAAGTTTGGACATTGGGCAAAACATTATCACTATGAGAAATCGTTTCTACCAAAACCACACTACCCTACAACTAAAACTCAAAAAACAACCCATATATAATTGTTATGTAACTATCCTTTAAGTATTACAAGTATTGTGTAACTATCCCCTTAAAAACACGGTGTTTGCCACATCAAAAAATTAGTTAGTTGTATTATAGTTGCAAATGAGTTGAAAATGAGTATTTTATATGATAATTTATTTACATTGTACATACATCTATGGTCAACCATGTTTGATTTTTAAAAGAATTGCATTGTAGTTGCATGTGACAAACACTTTATAACTATTATAAATCTTATATATTAAAGCTAAGATGGTGTTTGTCCATCTGTCCGTCTGTCTGTCCGTCCAGGTGCCGATCTTGGTTTCAAGACCTCGACGGACAGACAGGACCAGGTCTTGAAATTGAGGTCCCTAGATGGAAGAGGAGGAGGACGACGACGAATGGCGGCCGCAACAATTTTATCTAGATGTGATCACCAGAGCTTGCGAGCCTATTGGTGGTGAATTGTTGGTGGTGAGGTATCTACATTTTCATAGATAAGTGTTCTAATGTTGATCACATTATAAAGATTCATCTTTGAAAACAAAATATTATGTCTCTCCATACCCATCTCTCCACACTTGGTTTCCTCTCATATCAATTTGTGTAATTTTGTTTCTGGACATTGGAATGCAGGTTGGAGGAAGAGCAAGAGAGTTTCCAGAAACTGGTGACCCAGTAAGAGCAACAAAGACAGTTTGTTGTACAATTCGGATTTCTCTCAACTATAGAGGCCATGGTGACCCACTGAAAAATTATCAATACTCATGAGATGCACGCTAAACCAGAGCTCTGTAAGTCTGTGAATTTCAGCTCTCTGTTTCATTCAAGCTCCTCACTGGGAGCTTGAAATTTTACTGTACATTTCTTCAATTACTACTACCTTCCTGATGCAAAACCAAAACAAGTCTTACCTTCTCTCACTAAACTGTAGCTTCACAAGTGGTTTCTCCTCCTGTTCATCTCTTCAACCTCGAACTACAGTTTATTGTTGTTGTTGGTGCATGCATTTTATTCTGGATCCACAGATCAAGTG
>Ga0209611_10008525_pt1 | contig 15973 bp, 12 predicted proteins | sample S1TSphgellanicum_3_FD_187693 | JGI IMG/M metagenome (GOLD analysis project Ga0209611, IMG submission 187693) | Host-associated microbial communities from peat moss isolated from Minnesota, USA - S1T2_Fc - Sphagnum magellanicum MG (SPAdes) (version 2) | ecosystem: Host-associated > Plants > Peat...
ACGAATTTTTTGAAAAAAAAAAAAACACTGCAAAGTAGGTATACCATTCAATATTACAATATGTGTGGTGAACATCACAGGCCACACTAGTTCTAGTGATCTAGAGAATGAGTATTAAAGTTGGGATTAAATCAAAATCTATTAGCCACAATAGCAGTAGTTATGCTAAGAATTAGCTATGCAAAAATATTTCTAACATCCAAGTTTAGTTACAAAAGTACCAGGGTTTGTTTTTATAGATTTTAAAATGTGTGCGAGTTACAATAGGACTGCTCTCCAATATGCCGAAGTGGCTTCTTACATAAAATTGACTAAAGGAAATGTCACTTCTTGGCCATGTGTGGATTCAGCTTTTGGCAAATATGAATCTTTCAAAATAGGTCCAAGGTGCTTTTGAAATAAATTAATTTAGATTTAAGTAGAACCCCAAAAAAAAACTAATGCAAAAGTAAAGTTATATGTTGAATTTACTTTCTAGGTATTTGATATTTAGATTGGAGAATTATAATTATATTTGAAAGTTTTCATTGATTGGACTATGTAAACTAACTATTTCACATAATTATTACTTAGTTTAAACCTATAATGAACGCATTTGTCAATACTAACTACCCAAATGCCCATATGAACCTCTTTTTTTAATTATTATTTAATTTCTATCCCTTGTGAATGTACTAATTAATACTAACTATCTCAAATTCCAATACAAATCCCCTAGGATTGGAGAAGAGGATTTGGTGTCAAGAGGGGTCATTTTTCCAAAAACTTCGTAGAACAAATGATGACATCATACAACCTTCTTTTTTAATTTGTGCATTCTATGCATTTGAATTTCCTATGTTTTACAATCATCATAATCATGATGACAATGTCACAATCATCCCATTTGCCATGGGAACTCGTCAAAATAATTTTTTAGGAGAGGCATTATTTGCCTTAGCTCATTTTAACGCATTATGTTTTACAACAAGTCATTTCTTCTCTTGTCTATTTCCATCCATTATAAACAACATTCACATCATTTTCCCCCCTTTATTTTATGTTTACATATGAGCATTTTTAAATTGAATTTTGTGTGATAGGTCATTTTATTCAACCTTAGAAATGTAACATAGTCCCCCTTTGGATTACTACCTAATTTTGACACCCCATCCAAATTCAACACACCATTAGAAGGAATTAGAATGTTGGGGGTTCCATTATGCACCTCATCATTTAGATTATTTTTCATTAAATATACCTTGTTAGAAAATGTTCGACATGTTGACTTTCTCCATAGACTTAGTGATGTTCAAATAGCCTTTGGGATTTTAATTCATTGTTTTGTGTAATGGCCCATTATGTTGCACACCTCCCTCTCCCACCTTCATAGATTTTTTTATTTCCTTTGACTTTTCCCTCCTTAAAATGTTTAAACACCTTTTGGGTACAAAGTCCATTGATAGCCCTAAAGTACCTCTAGCCCATAAACAAACTTCTCTCCCAATAACTTTTGGTGACGTCGGACGCATACCAACAATCACCATCACCTCAACAACCTATTAAGGAGTTGGGCCCTTGTAGCTTCAATCATAATTGTTAGGTTCATGGTCACCCAACGTCCCTTCTTTCTTAAAGACTTAGCACAAGTTGACAACAACACCTTAAAGTAACATGCGGTCTTCTACTATCCCCAACATGGGCGTGTTTTCTTCCTTTTGAACAACTTATTGGACAAAAAAAAAGTTCATTTTCAAGATTCCATTTCAAAACTTTTGCACCATCATAACTTCTCTAGGATGCTCTTCAACAGGATACTTGAAGCCTATTATGCCCAAATTTTATCATGTTTCAGCCCTAAAGCAAGCATTTGGCTTATAAATTGACTAATTGTTCCAACCTTTCAATTATCTTCCCCAATTTTCTTGACAACATTTTGGATGTGGCTTAAACTACCACATCCTTCAAATTGTAAGCCTCCTTCAATATGTGTGCACATATCCCATTGACCCTGTGATGTAGGTTGTGACATTTTGTTGCCATTGCACGAAATGTGGCTTGTACATGGGATGATAACAACACATGTGCTTCCTTTAGCCACATTCAATTCCTCCCATTGATAAGTTAATATTATGTTCACCAAAAATGGAATTCACACCCTAATTGAAATTGCCATAAATGACCCAATGCATGCAAATCTACTTCCTTGATTTTGCACAATTCAAAGATTTGTTGCCTTCGATGCAATTTAAGCCAAAGAAAAAAGCTATTGCAACCAACACCCCACCGATCAATTCCTACTTTTAACAATTGAGGTTTTTGGATGTTTCCACAAACATGTTGATTATTACACAATTGTGCCAATGTTATTTGAACTTAAAAAGGCCAAGTGACACTCCTTTTTTTATCTTGGTTACTTTTTTTCATCAAATAACTTCAATTACATTGTAAATGATATAAACATCCTCCATTTTAAGTCGAGTAGTAGAAATAAGCTTAATTACTTCTTGACTTCCACCCCTTCACGACACACCCCCCCATCACCACAGATGACCCATTACAAGTGGTTGGTTGTTGAGATGGAGAGTTTTTAACATTTAGTTTGTGTTGACTTGATGTGTTTAAATTATCCCTTGTTTTTAATATTTTGTACATTTTTTGAATTTGTTATGTGTTTTATAAATAAAATTTTGCAAGGTTTTGATGATTTGATTCCTTCATCCCCAACCATTTATGGTTAAAGTGGTTCCAAAATATTTTCAAGTGGAGCGTTAGTGGCGACACCCTATGAGTGGCTAGGATGGATTTTGTGAATGGAATAATTATAAGGTTACAAATCGTATATTGCAATACTATGAATTGTATATCAAAGAAACTTCAGTATATAATTTGCAACCCTATTTTTTAATTTTCCTTTTAGAAAAAAATTGCACAAAAAAAATGTTGAATAGTACTTAGGCTTGTTAAACATCGATTTATTATTTTTGGAATTGCCAAAATTTCTTTAAATATTTATATGTTATGTCCAAAATTGGAAAATATATATCCTTGAACACATTAGTTTCAGTATGTAGTATACTCATTAATTGTCAAATATTATTTTTTTCATTGCCAAAAGTAAATGGCAAAAGAATTATTATTATTAAGCACCTTACTACCAACCCAACCTAGGGGTATTTACTTTTTGCCAACCTTACTTATAAAACTAAATCTATTTTACAATTAAAGGGAGATCAAAGCACTTCGACCAATGATTATGATTGGCTAATGAAAAACAAGGAACAACAACGAAACCATATTGGTAGGCACAATTTCTATCGTAAAATTATTCTTTACTTACTTAAAACAATATAAATTCCATTTTAATCATTCATTTCAACACTTAAAATATGTAACTTTTTAGTTGTTCAAAACAATTATAACAAACTATATTTTACATAATTTCCTTATTACAACTATTATTCATTCTTGAAATTAAAATTTGTGGTCAAAATATAATTAGATATCAAAAAACTAAAACACAAAAATTATAGAGTAAAATCAAAGTTTCCTTATCAAATTCACATTACTATCTTTACTTAAATTGAACATATCAAAAAATTGTAGTCTTAAAAATAGAGATCCAAATTAAAAACATGAAAAATCTATGGTTTCCAATACCAACAACATTTTGAACTTCATATTATGTTTTAATTTTAGCAGATATCTAAGTTTAACTTTGTGTCAAAAAACAATAAGGGTTGTGCATAAATGGGTGGATCAATTTGCAACATAACCAAATCCCTATTTATTCAAAATCTTGATCAAATTTTGAAACTTTCAACTAGTTTACACTTATTTCCCCCATATTTTTTCCATGTAATTAATGGCACATCTAAAGTTTCTATTTTTTTAAATACCAAAACTGCAAAATCATAAAATATTTTTTCCTCCAATATGATATGGACTTATGAAAAAATGCTCCCAATTAGCCCATTCAAAAGTCCATAAGTATAGTTTAAAAATTTAACTCATTATTGATTTTGTTCCTACGTTTCTTTGATATGATATCTAACTAATTCCGAATCCCTAACACACATCCCATCAATCAATGGATCATAACATAATTCACATATAAAGGGTAGTCAAAGGTGCAATTTAGGAGTTTAAAGTTCAAAAGTCCATGGCTTTTACAATTTTCAAAAATTTGAAAAATGATTTGTGCCTCATGTAAATATTCAAGTTAAGATCTTTAAACCAAGTCCATTTTAAGCAATTTTAGACTTATAAAGTGACATGGACATTGTAATGGCAACCACAAGGCAAAATTGGTTTGCACGACATTCAAATTGGTTCACTGTGCATGCACCCAATATCCCCACTTTATCAAAGTTCAAAACTACATCCTAAGTTGTTTACCCTCCAAAAGTAATTCAAAATCAAGTGATTAACAATCTTAATTCTATCCAACTAATCAAATATCTTATTGCATCCCAACCATTCATTAAGTAATCATTGCCTTATTGAAATGCTTCCATTCACTAGGTAACATTACCTTCCCTCCATTTTGGACTTTGTGTTCAAAATCCTTGTTTTAATATATAAAACAATTGTTCTTCAAGTCATTCTGTTAGTCATATCCTAGGCACAAATAATATTCAATGTGAAGCTGATGCATTGGTTCGAACATGTTTTGTTCTTGTTCATGGTGCACCTCTTTTTGCACCAATAACTGAATCCAAATATGGATTGTGTATTCTTCTAGGAGTTGCATCTAGCATTAGGAATGGACACAAAATTTGTGTGAGGCAATGCTTGCCAACAAATGTGACTACGATGAAAGATGTTCCCACCTTGGATGCCAAGTTCATGAATCAACTATCAACAACCTACCATGCACCTACTTTGTCACCATTGGTATCTTCTCAAGTTGTATTTGTTCAAATTTTGTTTCCAAAGCAATAAGTTCTAAACATAATTACTTATTTTCTTGCAAACACATATTACATCTATAAGGTGTGTTTGAAGTTGATAGGAGACCCTCACACACACCAAGCATCGTTGAGTTTAAATGATGCAAAAGACATTTTGAAACAATTTTTTTTAAAAACCTTTTTGTGTTGCCTAATTGCATATTTGAGAATATAGTTTCCAATTCATGGTGTGGAATTTTTCAATGTGGAGCAAATGTTCATGGAATTTTGGTTCTCAATTAGTTCTTTTGTGATCTTATCCATGAATAAAGATTATGGTTACATAGTGCCTACTTGTGTATTGTTGTCCATTCATGTGTTGACTTCCGGTGTTACATTGTAGCTTGTTGATTGATTGTATATAGTTCAAAGATTATATTTATCAACTAATGGATCACAATTATTGGAGAAACAACAGAATAGTCCCTTTTATTTGTTCCTTGAATTTTTTGTTTCAATTTTTCATGTCTATTGCATATTTATGCAATCACTTTTAAAACACTCTTTTAGTTGGATATATTTCATCTATGTTAAATGAATGAATTCATCCATGTATGCAAAATATTGATGAACATTTAAATGAAACATAGATGGATGTCATTCATCCATTCTTGAATTATATTTGTTGATACATTGTGTGAACTATGGTACAGATTATGCATAATATTCACTTTGATGTTCATGAATGTCATCACAAGGGATGACTTTCATTTATACTATTACTCTACTTTAACGTACTATTGGGTGCGCACGCTATCAAAGAGCACTCCCAACAACAATCCCCTGGCAAACTGTGCACAAATACTAGGTCAAAACCGTTTTGCTGAACCAAACCAGCATGCTTCAACTTCGCATCATCAAATTGCAATTCACAGGGTCACATACTGAGCACAAGAGGAGTTGCTCTCACAGAACTAAAGAGACCTTCGTTCCAGTTCACCAACCAGCCAAAAATAATTAATGTAAAGAAACAAGTGATTTTTGCAGTTTTCTGTTGCCAGATTTTGAAATTAAAAATAATCGGATTTTCATATCATTTTGCAGAAGGTAGCCAACAATACAGAAGAATATTTAGATTTATTAACTAATTTACAATTCATCTATAACCAAATTTGGCCTAACTTTTTCCTGGATGATCTCCACTTTAGCTCTACCACATAAACACTGCTTCATACATAATTAGCAACGACCAACTTCAAATGTGTCAGCTATCATTTTCCAGCTATGAGGTTTTTGTGGAGCCATGCCTTTAGGCTATGACTACACATTCACTTGAGTCCATGCTAACACCTTAACATCAAAACTAGCTTACTTTTTCTGAACCGACATCCGTGATCTTCAACCGCATCTAGATATGAACACATAATCATCTAAGAACCATCTTCAAAGACTTAAGTATTTTAGGAGTCAAATCTCTAGGAGTACAAGTAAGCGGAGGCAAATGCTTTAAAATTCAACTTACCTCAACTATTTACTCAACAATTGCTACCAGGTTTTTCTTTTCTTCTTTTCTTTACAATTTTTTTCAATTTTGACAAGTAGGTGGACTGGTGATCATCCACAGGAGGAATGAACCACGTTTGGGTAGAGGTCAGACAGTAAGTGGATTTTTTCAAATTGCCCAGTTCTGACTACCGATAGGAACCCATTGTCTAAATATGGCGTTATATCACTTTCTCTCTCAAAATATGGCGACTTTTGCAATTTTATTCCCCAAAATAAGTCCTAGTACAATTCTGGGGGTTTTCTATTCGCAGTGCGAAGATCGAAGGAAAACAAAAAAGTACAAAAAACAAAAACAAAAACTGAGCTACCTATGCATCTTGCTTTATTTAGTTCATATTAAAAGTAGCAATTTTATTGTAGTGCTTACACCTTAACATCAAAAGTAGTTTGATACATCACTAGGTGTGGTGAGCATGAGAATTATAAGCGGGAAAGTTTGCCAAAATTGCATTTACCAGCTTCTGCAGGATGAGGTTAATAGAGTGAAAGAATGAAGACATCGATTCCATCTTACGCTGGAGTAACTCCATGAACGAGTTCACTGCACTCCTGACGGCCCTTCTGACGGCGTCAAAAGCTGACGACACTGCCGCACCGATGCGTTTCCCTACTCTCAACATCTTATCATATATTTCCCAAAACCATTCTTTCCATTCTCGCACGTGCTCAAGAGGTTCGGCGACTGCAACCACATCCCAGGAATCGAAGATTCAGGTGCCGTTCAAAATCCACAAGATATGATTCAGCTATATATGAACTGGAAGAACGAAGAGAGATGAAGAATAAATATATCTAAGTTATCAGGTTCGGAGAGATAAAACGCACACCTGCTCGACCTTCATTGTTCAAGTCAAGAGACGCATGCTCTTCATCGATCGATCCCGGGAGACAACAGAGAAATGACTGCACGAAGCGTCCAGTCGATGACAATTGGTTAAATATGGCTTCTTTGTGTAGATATTCGAGAGATGCTCGCACCGCTTCATCATCATCATCGAAAATTTGACGTCTTTCTTCGTCACTCTTCTTTTGCAAAACCGTCGTTAGAACACCTCGCTGTCTCGCGTCTGGGATGAGCTCCCTTAATTTGGATATCCAATCGGACGTCAATTCCATTCCAAACTGCTTGAGCGCCAGGACGAAGAAAAAAGAACACAAGATTGAAGTATTCACAGAAATGAAATGAAGAAGACAAGATGAAATTCACCGAGCCAGACTCAAAATACTGACAGCGACACGATGACGGAACTCGCGAAAGGAATATTTCAGAACCTGTTTTTCCTCGGGAAAAAAAACAACAAAATTTTTTTGTCGGGAAAAAAATCACTGAATGGAAAGCAGAAGAAATACATCAACGAGGACATTGCGAAGCTTGGAGCATAGCTACTTACGTACCTCTTACTTGCGGGGATTTCGCTCGTTTGTATGGCAGACTTCACTCGGATGCAGGACCTGCCACCCTATGTATAGTGTGCATGTGCCAAGGCCGAGTGAGCTTGTACTCTTCCTTGGTCTCGCCGAGGTTTTTCTTGGAAACGTCTTTCTTTTTTCTGTTCTTTTTCTTTGAGCCGACAATAATTAAGAGCAAATAATGCCATACGCGGTTTTTCTTGAAAATATCTTTCTTTTTTCCTTTCTTTTTCTTTTTGCTGACATTAACTCAGAGCAATTCATGCCACACGCTGTTTTTCTTGAAAACATCTTTCTTTTTTCGTTTCTTTTTCTTTTTGCCGACAATAATTAAGAGCCATTCATGCCACACGCAAAACACTTAGTAGGTTTCCATGACCTCACACTCACTAGGGTTTTTTTGTGGTTAAATTCTTTTTCAAAGTGGCTAAAATATGTGGTTTGTTCTTTTCACTGTTTGCCAAATTTTTTAAGAAATTAAAAAAGTCTTACATAATCGCTAGATTTTTCTACAGGGTTCTAGCATGTAGCCAGAAATGTGAAGGATGTTTCAACAACAACAGTTTCAACTTTTTTTACTTTCATTGTTCATAGCCAAATTTGGCTAAACTGCCTTACCGATGAACTGGCACTTCAGCTACTACATCACAAAAATGGGGAAAAAATAAAATAACAAAACCCTACCACTCACCCTTAGTCTCTGCCTTAACAACCAAGGGCAGAGACTATCGGCAGGCCATTAAGGATTGGTGAATTTTGTCCTTTTTTAACAGGTTTTTGAGATTTGATTTTAGGCAATAAATTGTCAGTTACGGAGCGTTGTGAGGCAGCGTTGTCAGCTTTTGACGCCGTCAGGAGTGCACTAAGGTCGTTCATGGAGTTATTACCGACTTTCCTCCAACAACTCCCGCGTACGACGGAATCGGTGTTTTCATACCTTCAATCTCTTTTCCCCATGCCGGAGAGGATGGTAACGGCAATTTTGGCAACCAGACGGCTTATTATAGTCATGCTCACCACCACTAGTGATGTACCAAGCTAGTTTTGATGTTAAGGTGCAAGTGCTACAATAAAATTGCTACTGACTAAAGTGCGATGCATCGGTACCTATCAGTTTTTTTTGTTTTGTTTTTCCCCTTTGAAACTAGCCAGGAATCTATCTATCTAAATATATATATATATATACAATTTGAAAAAAAATCTACTTTACTGTCCGACTCGTAACCAAATGTGGTTGATTCCTATCCCCAGTCCACCTACTTGACAAAATTGAAGAAGAAAAAAGAAAAAGAACACCCCTGGTAGCAATGGAGTAAATCTTTGAAATAAGTTGAAGTTTAAATCATTTGCCTCCACTTGCTTTTGCTTCTACAGATTTAACTACTAAAATACTTAGTCTTTGAAGCTGGTTTTTAAGATGATTAGGTGCTTTTTTTATCAGGTGTGTTTGAAGATCACCTATGGCTGTCCACAAGAGGCAAGCTACTCTTGATGTTAAGGTGTTATCATAGACTCAAGTGAATGCATAGTCCTTGCCAAAGGTATGGTTCAATAGAAATCTCATAGGGGGAAAATGGTACCTTTACACATTCAAAGTTGGTCCTTGTTGATTATGTTCTCTGGATTTATACAGAGTCTATGGCTTCAAGCCATGTATATTTGTGCACCCTAAGTTTTTAGATACAAAAAGACACATCTTTGACTAAATTATGTAAGAAAAGACACATTGTTTCACTAACTACTACAGCAACAGCTGTTGCTAAAATATGTCATGTGCCATCACTAAAGCTAAACTACAAGGAGATGTTGTTAGCTTGCTCAAACCAAAGCCTGTACAAATGACAAACACCTTCCAATTATTCCTGATGACCCCATTGTTGATGTTTTAGTAAGTATTCATACATCCTTCATCGTTGTTTACAACTTGTTTTTCTTCTCATTGTCACAAAACACAACTTGGTATTCTTGTTTGAACATTGTCTCAGCGGTTGGTTCATGGGGGTGTGAATTACCAATCCTGCATTAAACATGGGTTCTATTTATCCACATGATTAGGTGAACATCCACATCTTTCTCTCTTTCATTCTCTCTCTCCATGCATTTTGTTGTGGCATGCATAAAAACCCTGACTATCAATTTTCCAATTGGCCTTGAAATGGAGCTTGTCATCTATTTTCATTGTTTATTCCATTATCATGTCATATTCTAGAAAATAGGAACCCTCACCAACAATTTCTAATTGGCCTTGAAATGGAACTCGTCATCTATTTTCATTGTCTATTCCATTATCATGTCATATTCCAGAAGATAAGATTGTAAGTTTTAGTTCAAGAATAGGTGCTATTGTAGACAAAACCCTTAATTTAAAAAACACATATAATCCATATTTTTGCTATAAGAAATGGAAGCTACAAATTGGTATGTGTGCTATTGCTAATGTTGTTGCAAAAGAAACCTTTGATTGGGAAGCACATAAGGGTTAATCTTTTGCTAAAAGAATAGGGAGTTGTCAGTTGGAAGAGGTTTTATCATATTATCAAGTAGGAGAAGAAAGTGCCAACTTTCTAATCATTGAATTTGGCAAGCCTCAATTATGTCTAACGTAATATGAAATTGGAAACCTTAAGATTCTAATCTTCAAGCATCAAACAAGCTCAATTGAAATGCGATCGAAACTCTATGTGTAAATTTTGTTTGATGGGTTGTTTTGATTTTGCGTTAGGTACTGTATATACTATCGTGCACCCACTGTTGGGAACTTATGAAATCATTGGGTAGTCATGGTAGCTTGTCATTACATATTGTGATGAAGGTATTGATGGTCTCACACTTTTATGAATGACTCTCATAAACAATAATGTTTGTTTGCTTCATTTTAAGTGATATTTTATTTATTTTGATTTCTTCATGTATTTCAAATTTAAACTATGTTTTTTAATTTCTCTATCTTAAATGTCAAAAATAATGTTTTCATTACATGTATCTATTTTTTAATTTAAAATTATATCAAAGCTATCTAAGATAACACACCAATAAACAACCACAACACATAGGTGAAGGAACACAAGTCATATAAGATACATTTTCATAAATATTGAACATTTCTCTGTAGTTATAGTTAAGTTTAAATAAATAAAGTTGAGAAATGAGCCAATGATACAATTGTAGACAAATGATGACTAAGGAAGAGATAGACCAATTGATGTAGGCAAAGAAGAAGAAGAAGCGTGCCAAGGAAAAGAGAGACAAATTCAAGCAAGCAGAGAAGAAGAAGCGGTGGCTTGAAAAAACCTTTGATACAATAGCTACCATTTGCTCAAAGCTTGAAAAGAAAAAACATAGACACAAAGATGAGGAATTACACCTCGATAAAAAAAAGGGTTGTTTTGTTGAGGTTGTGGTTTTATAGGTTGGTGATACTTATTAACATGTCCATATTTTGCATGCTTTTAACATTAGCTTGTTCATTTTCTACCAATGTAACCCTCTTTCATTAGAAGCACTCACTGGAATCCTTGGATACTAACAAATCGGCACATGGAATATCACACTATATGAAAGTGTTCATTTACTAGTAGGCTTGGACATGGAACCTCTTACAGTAGAAACCCCTAAATCCTAAACACTTATTGGAAGTTTTGCATACTAGTAGGTAGGTTAAGTAAGTTGGGGATGTATTTGTGGGTTGTGAGGGGAAGTCTTTTTGTGTTCTTGGTTACACATGTTATCATGGTACAAGATGATGAGTCCTTTAGTGAATATATTGTAGAGATGCATCTTTTCTATCGGTATGTACCATATAACCCATCTTGTGACATTAATGCTAACATGCCATTTGTTCAAATCTTAATGCATATCTTATTAATTCATGGTATGAACTGTGTGGATCTTCTAATAGTATCATCTCTTTAAGTAAGAGACAAGAGTTGTGCTTATTCAACAATATGTGGAAATTGTCATATCAAGTATTCCTAAGCGGAAGAAAATATTTTTAACTTCAAGTTTTGGAGATTCTTGGAAATGGAATGATGCAAATGACTTGTGCAAGTTTTGGTTGATGAATAATCCAATTAGCTAGGGCGCATAAGTGAGGGGGATTGTTAAAACCAAACAAATGGGGAAGGAAAATCCATTTTTTTGGGGATGAATGGGTATGAGATTCAAAGAAGGGAACCTATGCAACACATTAGGCTCAAGTGCTATGGTGGCTTCAATCATTTTCCTTGTCAGTTCTTTTGTCATGTAACACCCCAATGAAATGGCAGAACTTAAGTTAATCATAGAGAATTTAATATTGGCTATAGGCAAGTAAACTATATGACATTATGACACACAAGTAAGTTGGAATAACATTGTTGTGACTGGTTGCTCTGGATGTGCAGTTTGCCAAAAGTTGTATTTGTTCTAACACTTTGAGCTAGTATGTTTTTGCAAATATTAATGGTAATGAAAGAGAAACAAAGGGGGGGAACTCAAATGGGAGGGATACACATGCTGAAGGTTGGCAGGTGGGTGTGAGAGATGATGTTAGTGTAAAAGGGGATAGTTTGGAAGGTGAGGAAGAGGAAGGTATAGGGAAGTTTTCCACTTGTGTTGAAGAGAAATGTAAAACCAATGATGAAAAGGCCCATGTAATTTAAATGGCAATAGGTTTGGCTATTGCATAAATTAGTTGATTTTTTTTTGCATGTTCAAGTGGGGTGATTGTAATAGAAGAAAAAATCTAAAAGGCTTTGAGGACATAACTCAAGTGATTGATTGATTCTAGATGGGCTATTTAGTAGGCCCTCTTTGCAAATAAAAGTAGTCTTTGACCATCTAGGGAGTTTCAAAACAATTTCATGGCTTGTGAACTTGCTTGAATTTGCATGTTACGTGTTTAGCTTTAAGTATATTGTTGGGCAGCCAATGACATAACTTTCAAAGAGAAAAAAAAAGAAAGAAAAGCATTGAACTAGCTATGTATGCAACAAGCTTTGATCTTGAATTAACTTTTAATTTGTACTACAACTTTTGCATCGTCCATCGATCGACCTTACAAGTTGTTACAATGATTTTACATTAACGTTGGCACATTCAAAATTTAAGCAAGTTCATGTCCAAGTTCTTGGTCAAGTTATGTTGCATTTAGATAAAAGATTTATAATTTTGTTGAAACTAGATTTAGATTTAAATTGTGAATCAACCTTTTGTTAAAGTTGAAACCCAAACTTGGACCAAGTTATTGTTTTTTGAAATTGGTCCAAGTTTTTTAACTATATAAATATAACTTTTTAAAGATGCCAATAATCAAATTTTGTTTTTCAGCAAGTCGTTGGTTTTAATTGGGTATGCATTTATTTGTGAAGTAAGGTATTTTTTTTGTTTTATCACATTGAAATCTCCCAAATTGTAATGTTTCATGCTATGTTCTTGGTATCTTTAGAAAGCTCTCAATGAGTAGGGTGCATCAACTTGGTTTGAGATTGTTTGGAGTTATAATGTGGAAGCTATCCATTATAAAATCATTTTGGAATGAAAATTCAATAACATCGAGACTAAAAATTGTATTAGAAATTAGGGGCGTTGTTGGCGTTGGTGGAAAGTGTTTAATGTATCAAATTTAATATAATATATTTCACAATTTTTAGAGATAAGGTGTGGAAAATATTGATTTTTAATGGATTTACTATTATAAGTTCAAAAAAAATTACAAAAATTGAATTTGGAAAGAAAAATCATTTGAACTTTCAATGTGTTCACATTTCATGGGCCACGACACATGTTACATTAATAACAATTAATACATAGTCTTTTAAATAAAAAATAATATGCATTATTGAGTTAAATTAATATTAAATATATTTTAAAATTTTAGTTGGGTGTGTTAAAAGTGTTAATTTATTACCCCATTAATTTTAAAATTAATTATATTATTGCTTGAAATTTATTCAAGTGTGAATGTGGTTCGGACCAATGTTGCGTGCATAAATGTCAATAGTCATATATATAACATGTAAATCCATTGTAAGTGTAAATGATTTACATTTACATGTCCAAAATGAGACATGATTTTAATTTGGTATTGAGTAACATAGACTAAAATTGGTAGTTAAGCTAATTAACCTCTAGTTAGTCGTTAATTCTAATCTTTAGAAAAAAATTATTTCAAAAAAATTGGTTCCAATTCCGATTCTAATTCCACATATAAATGAAATTAAGAATTTAGTTTTGAGTTTGATTCTTCCATTTTAAAAAATTCCAATTATAAAACCAATTGCAACTTAATTTCAAATTGGTTTTAACTAGGATCGGTGGTTTTAACCTTCCAAACTAGGTACCCACCCAGCCCTAATTTTTTTCCCTTACATTTATTACATGATGAATGGTAATCATTGACCTTTGCCATTACTTGGATTGATAATTTGTCAAAACTTATGTCTTTTATCCATAACTAGATTGGAAAGTCTTCAAATCCAATGCAAACATTCACCCAAGTGATATATATATACACACACACACATAATGTCTTTATTACCCTTACCATAGTTGATATATTAAAATTACTATTTTTGCCCAACGTAAGGCCCTTTCGCACTAGAACCTAAAAGTCCATGACCATTGAAATTGAATATTTTTGATTGGAGGAAAATACATGTTAACAAACAAGTTTGTTATACAGAAAGGTTGAAGGCTAGAAGGACCAAGGAAATGTGAATGGATGAAAAAAAAAACATTAAATATGTTTTAAATAATGTTTCATAGTCTAGCAAATTTCATGCTAGACCTACTTATTTGAAGTGGGCATGGTGCAAAGTCTATTATACCTTGAGTTCAAAAAGCCATGATTGATTTAAATGCTTTGTTTTTTAGTGTAAAATAAAGTCTTCTTGACAATTTTTGGAGCAAAATATGTGTTTGTACCTTACCCAATTGTTAATGATTCATGTCTATGCATTATATTTATAAAATGCATTTTTGATTTTTTTTTGGAGTATAAGGGTTACAAGTTATGTGATCATATTTTATTCGAGGGTTGTGAAGGCTTGAGAGGAGTAACATTATATTATATGACACCAAAAAAATACAAGAAGAATGTGCTTTAAAATTTAAATGACATACAAAGGGGGCTGGAGAATGCACGCAAAAAAAGGGCTCCCATTCATGGGTTCATATGCCCTACTATACCCTTTGAAAACCCTAGAAAAAATGAAAAATGAAAAAAAAAATGATTATGATGAAGAAGAAAGAAGAAACTCTAAACCAATAGTTTTTTAAAAAAACATAGAATGTCAAGTACAAAGACAAAATTTACATGAAATAAAATAAAATGTTATCCGTTTTTGGCTTTGTTTATAATATATTAAGATACTTCAACAATTTTTTTTTATAAAATCAATTTACATCACTTTTCACAACCAAGCCACACACATAAATTAATTTTGAATTTTCATGGGATGGCTTTTGGATGTGTTTTGAAGGCTTCTAGCATTTTCCATGGTCACCATAACCCACTATACTGTGTAATGGGGGGCTTAAGAAGTTAAAACACATTTGAAGCACGATTCCATTGAACAAAGCAAATATAAAACACAAATATTTGCAAACTAAATGAACAATTAAGACAAGGTTACAGACCCACTAATTAACATTCTAGCTTATGCATGACAATTTCAGAGTCATTTTAAATTATAATTCATCATAAATCAAATTTCATTTAAAAATCATTTCTTATTTGTTTGTCTTGCACCCTTTCAATGTTTTTGTCTATTTGTATCTTGTTTTTTTTTCTTTTCTAAACACCTTTTTAAAATAAAAAAAAAATCTATCTGTATCTTGTTCTGAATTTATTTAATGAGTCGTACTTTTGTAGGCAAAATAAATAATAAAAATAAATATTAATGAAACAAAGTGACATATAGTGAAATTCATAAAATTTTGTTTTTTGAAACGACAAAATTGAATTACAACAAAATTATTATGTCCACAATTTAATCATTGTCACTGGCAGTGCAAAGGAATACAGAGCCCAAATATTATATATATAATTATAATTATAATTACCTGTGTGCCAAACCCTCATTGAACCACAAAATTTTCTTAAAAACGAAGGAAAAGTCACAAAAACAAACAATCTGAAATTAGTG
>Ga0209611_10008527_pt1 | contig 15971 bp, 8 predicted proteins | sample S1TSphgellanicum_3_FD_187693 | JGI IMG/M metagenome (GOLD analysis project Ga0209611, IMG submission 187693) | Host-associated microbial communities from peat moss isolated from Minnesota, USA - S1T2_Fc - Sphagnum magellanicum MG (SPAdes) (version 2) | ecosystem: Host-associated > Plants > Peat...
ATGGGACATATCAACCTATTAATGGATGAAAATGAATGTAGAATCAATCCAACCAATAGGATGAAAATTTTAATAGTTGCATCATAGTTGTGAGAATGACCAAAATAGTTGAAATTTGGTTTTGTAGTTGCAAATGTTCTCAAATCCAATCGCAAACGACTACAAGTCGCATGTAGTTGTAAATGGAGTGGTTACATTTTGGCTGATTTCTACTAGTGTTTGACATTTGATGTAGCTGCTAATTGTGGTAGTAGTAGTAGCAGCAACTGTAGCTGGAATAGGAGCTGATGAGGGTGCAGCAGCAAAGTCCACAAGTACGTCACTGCTACATCGGGGACACTTGGGATGCGACTTTTCCAGCATTACATACATGAGACAATGTGTGCAAGCTCCCATGACTAGTTGTGCACAGCTTGCCGTCTCTAGGTGTGTGTTCCCATTAGTAGCGCCGCGAACGTGGCATTTGTTCAAGTCGCATCATGAGTTTGTTCCGAGGAACTTTTTTCTTCATTTTGTGGAGCTCATGGTCATGTGAATTATATTACAAATTTGTTTTGGCAGTTGTTTTGCGGATCAAATTGTTGATGAGGATTGTAATCAAACGCTGAATTTCTGTTTCCGTTTGTTATATTGTTCAACATTGCTTATGTTGGCAAGGTTGAAAGCAACAGCAACAACAAGAAGCAATGACAGCAGCCTGCATCATCTTATATTTGCTCATAATCTTGCGAGTCTGTGAGACTATGGAATGCAGTTTTTGGCCACTTTCCACTCATTGGTGGGACCATTTCTCCATTTTGTAAGTCTACATGTCAGAGTACAAACCTCTAATCTTGATGTTTTACAGCAGCTGTTGTGATAAAAGAGAGAGCATCAGGCCACAATTGCAAGGATTGTCTACAGATACATGTTCATTCCAGAACAACCCTCCTGCACTCTTTTCTTAGAAATCTCATTGTTGTGCCTGAATTAGATATTGCAGGATGAGTCTGTGAGACTATGGAATGTGAACATAGGTGTATGTATACTTATATTTGCTAGGGCTGGTGGCCACCGCAATGAAGTACTCAGCATGGTTAGTGTTGTTCTTTGTTCTCATGATAGTAGCCTCTCTTATTTGTCAAGGCCAGTGATTCTTTGCTGGGGTAATTTCTGGTGTCTACAGGGGTTGCATTTCAGGTCAGAATAGTTCTTACTAAGAGGCTTTTTGTTAGAATAAGGGGAGTGTTGAGTTTCCATGCTGATCTTCTGTACATAACTTGGTGGACTTGAGCAGGACTTTCATCCATCAGACATATTTTAAGATAACCAGCTGTGGTATGGATAATACCATTAAGATCTGGATTCGAAAATTAATTTTGGAAAACATTGTTTTGGTTTCGATATCAATTTTGGGGCAAAGTTAATTAAATGATTTTTCGTGACTTTAGAATATGTCACAGTGTCCGAAGGTCACGGGTACCCACTAGTATGTATGTATATATGTATACATATTGTGAAACAAATACAAAATATACTAGGCATGTATGTATGTATGCATATTGTGAAACAAATACAAAGATAGGTATACAATGTATGTATGTATGAATATATTGTATAGTGAGTTTTCTGATTATGTGTGTATACAAACACAGAAATGGGTTAACAGTATATGTATGAATATGTGTAGTGAATTTTCTAGGGTATGTATTTGCAACAAACACAGAGATGGGTATATGGTATAAGTACCAATACATATAGTGACTTTTGTGCCTGAGTAAATAAGTATGTATGTTCAGAAAACATACATACATACAGAAATGGATACTGTATACGTGTGAATACGTATAGGGAATTTTCTGGTCAAGTATATAGGTAGGTATATAAGTAGATGGGTAGGAAAATAGGTGAGTACTAAGTAAGTAAATGGTTTATACATCGATAAAGGGTGCTTTTACCAGCGTTGGGCAGTTCTTAAAATGAGAATAGATATTCATCTGTTATCAATTATCCTAAACAATTTCATGCCAAACATAATATAATTAAATTTTTTAACCTTATTAATAAAGTTTTAAAAAAATTTCCTTGAAGTGGTTTGGTGATTAAAACCTTGATGTTCATGTACACAATTATTTGTTGATCCTCAAATTTTGCAGGATAATTGATTTTGGTATATAAATGTGGTTTTGAAATAAACTTTAAAAACTCAAAGAAGCATCGATTCCTCTTTGTCAATTCTTTCATGAAAACTGTTTTTCTCTTAAGGTTTTTGAAATAATAAAAGACAAACAATTGTTTGATTCTGATTTTATTTTATTTTATTTTAAACTGAAAGCAACAGTTCTTTGATTTCTAAATTAGTTAATTTGAGGTTTAATAGTCCAAGTGCCATTTTAAGAATTTAGTTTAAGCGTTTTTTTTTTTTTTGAATTGATTTGTTAATAAGCAAGGTAAAAAAGAAAAAAATGAGAAAAAGAAGGGAAAAGGGCGAGAGGGCAGGGAAAGATTTGAGGGGCGGAGGGGAGGATTTCGGGCAGAGCGGAGGAATCCTAGAAGGAGTGGCGGAAGAGCTCCGCCGGCGAAGGCGAAGTAGAATTTTTCGCTTTCACGGGTTCGCCAGGCGAAAACTAAGGCGTACGCCTTCGTGTGCGCGGGCCTTCTGGCCCACAGGCAGAGTGAAGCAGCAGCACCCATCTGCTGCAGCAGCAGCTCCATCTCAATCCCAAAATTCCAGTTCAAATTGGACCTTCTTTCGTGCTGAATTGGGCATCCTGTATTTGTTTTTGTGTGTGTTTTTGCATGATCCTGGATTGGTCTGTCTGTCTGCCATTTGAATAGAGCTCTAAGAAATTTATGTCCATGGCTGCTGCTGCTGCTGCAAAACTGGTACCTTGTAGTGGAGGTCTGCTATCAATGCAAGCATCAGGCAGTCATAATTCTCCATTTCACAGAAATCTGAAATACCTAACGCTAGCCCATTCTCCTTCTTCTTCTTCTCAGAATCTTGGGTGTTTCTCGGCTACTCCAGTCTCCGTCTCCAGGACTCTACAACCTCCTTCTTTATCAAGTCAGCAGCAGCTGCTGCTGCTATTGTCCAATAAGAAGAAGAAGAAGAATGTAGCAGCTGCTTTTCACTCAGGATCAGCATCCCTGAGTTTGCTCATGAAGCTTGGGTATGTGACAAATTCAGGAACAGGACGACTTAGGCTTAGCTTAATGGACAAATGCCATATCTCGGGTCAAGCAACAACAGGTTTTGGCCAGGCCTCAGTCGGCCGGCAGCAGCAGGGGGGACAAGAAGAAGAAGAAGAAGAAGCGGTGGAGAGTGAAGAACAGCGTTTGCACTTGGATGCGGAGGCGAGAAAAGCAATGGCCCAAATTTCTTCTTCACAGACACAACAAGGTGAGCCTGAGACTCCAGGAGCATGGAAATGGAATATCAGGAAGAGGGTATGGGATATCCTGGAATCCCAGAAGCTGGCTCGAGATCCTCGCCCCGTTCATCACCGCATCCCTAATTTTGTCCACGCAGAAACCGCAGCTTCCAAGGTCTCCTGCTTCTAATCCCTTGCAAACTCAACCCCCTGTTTTGTTTTCCCCTTCTGCCAGAAATGTAAAGATTCCCCATAATTTCCTTCGCTGTTGGTTTGTTGGCATGGGATTCTCTGTACCTTCTTTCCACCATAAACCCTAAACCCTAACACTGCAATACCTATCTGAATTGATGATGATCCAGTTCAGGGTTTAACCTGATGTGAAGAAATTAGGGTTTTACCAGAAGCTTATAAATTGGACCTACAGGTTCTTTCATATGTGCAGAAATTTATAAATCTTCACATTTTCTTATTCTCCAGGTTTCTTACAGGTGCAGTGATAGTCATTTTGTAGAAAATTTCAATAGTTTCTTAAGCCCTGTAGGCTGGAGTTGTTCCATAGAGAGGACTGGAGAGGTGATGAGCATCTTGTAGACTGATCCATCTGGGATGCATGTTTTATGCATGTGTGTGTGTGTGTTACATGGGTTGGTTGGCCATCGCTGAAACATTGACCAGTTGGCAAGCTTGCTGGAGTTTGAAGCTGCGCAGACTGTGAAGGTGAATCCTGATACACCTCAAAAGCAAGTTCGTTTTCTTACCTTAACTGGTAAAATTTCTACATTCCCACCACCACCAATGTGCACATGTACAACGAGGTTGGATTTTTTCTGTTCTTGCAATTTCATGCATGTTCAAGCTGTTCATGGTGTATTTAGGTAATCTCTGAAACAAATGGATTATTCAGCGTTTGACATTGAATAAAATAGGACACCAAATATTTGTGACCTTAAATATCTGTAAAAGAAAGGAACTTCAATGTCTGGAAAAAGGAAGCAAATATTACTAAGAATCATAGACCTGGTTGCATTCAAGCAGGAAAAAGAGAAGCAGACTGGAACTACATATTCATGTCTGGTGATGAACTACTGATTTGATGCTGCCTTCCTAAATGTATCTTAGAGTTGAGATCTACTGAAATTGTAGCTAGAATGCACCTATTCAAAAGTTGGTTGAAGCAGGCAGAGTCTCAACCGACGCTCAGTATGTCAAGACAAAGAGAAGAGGTGTTGTCCAAAGGGAGGTTCTTTCAGAAGCATGAAAATCCTCATCCCTACACCCTTTGTATACCACCATCTCTGCAAATCTTGAGACTGAATCTAAAACCTTAGCTGGGTGGCATTGAAGTGATATGACTGGATGATTGGTTGTCAGTGATATGGTAGTTGTGCCTGGCTTCCATGTCACATGTAACATACTGGAAGGGTGATGTGTTGTGGTGGATCTCAGCGGGGAAGAAACTTTTGACACCACAGCCACGGTTAAGGACAGGGTTCTTCTCGTCACTGGAAGCAGTATCCTTGCAAAACATTCAAGATGGATGCACCAGTTCGGGAGTGGCAAAGTATGGCACGCCAGTGGGTCTTGATGACAAAATCAAAGTTGATTTAGTTGTAATCGGCTCTGTTGCTGTCGATCCCACAAGTGGAGCTCGTCTTGGTAAAGGGGAGGTACTTGATAATTTTCATTTTGTTAACACTTTTGTTTCTTATCTCACACCCGAGATTTGTAATTTGATATATTGTTGAGTTCCAAGGGTTGGTTCATAGCAATATATGTGTAAATCCACTTTTGATTCTCTCACAAGGAATCCATTTGCTGGAGGCTTAGAAATTTTGTGCAAAATCAAATGTGGATCTTTCGTAGTAAAATTGTACCACAAGCAGATAACGTTGTGGTAGCAGGGCTTTGCAGAGCTGGAGTATGGAATATTGCGGTGGATGGGGGCAATCAATGATTCCACACTAGTGATCACAACAGGTAGAGGCTGTGACTACTGTAAATACAAGCAATCTTGGACCCTGGAAAATAGAATAGGCTCATGTATAGTTTATTTTATCCTTGTTAAGTCAAGACCTTGAGAGTTTATGGGTCATGATCAGTTGGAGCATACTGATAGTATAGGACTTGTTTTATCCTCAAAACCTGTAAGCATGTGATGCAGGGATGATGAATAAGGGAGGGATGAACTGATCAATGAAGGTATTGATGCAGTACATGACAAGCAGCTTGTGGATGATATTCCAGTGGAGAAATTACTCATACATGATGTCCCTGTTGATATTATTTGTACACCAACACAGATTATTCGCACAAACACATCAATTCCTAAACCACAAGGTAAGCTTATCACAGTTGCACAAACCACTCTCACGAGGTTCACTCTACCTTAGCTGACTAAGTCAGCTGGACTAGTGCTGTGCATCCACACATGGGATGTGGACAAAGCTTAGAACTTTCCCTTGTGTACAACCTGGAAAGTCTGAGAAAACACCCCATCTGCCACAATTCCACATGATTTTGTTTCAGAAATTATGTGCAATTGTGGCAAACAGATCTGTTTCTTGACTGGTAGTTGGCATCATGACTGAGTCTTATCATTGCTTCTGCAGATATGACAGAAACATAGGACATAGATTTCTGCATTTTTGTTTGCTGAAAATTTTGAGCAGATTGTGATACATGCATTTAATCTACTCCAACCCTTTGGCAGCTGATGAAGTCAGTGAGGAGCAAATGGGCAGCTAGTCACTGCCATTCATGATGAAGTTGATGCTCTCATACTTTGGAAGTGTCACAAGGCTATGACAGAACTCAATTCTTGCCAGATGTTTGTTTTGGTTTTGCTGGAGCTGACACTATGTAAGTAATATTATGGAGGTTTTTCTGCAATCTTCTTACAGATGTGAATTGTTTCTGAACATTAATGGCGGCAGGGTTGCCTGTGCCCACAGGCCTTCTATGCCTTACATGTTGTTTTTTTCTATCATTCATGGTAGCGCACATGTCTGAACACCTTCAATCTGTACTGACTAATAAACTCCAGTTTTCCTATGGTGGGGTCTTGTAAAATTCACAGGCATATACTGGGACAAGCTGTCACCACAAAAGCTGGAACAGATTCGGATATTGAGGGATTTGAAGAAGAGAATTGAAAAGGAGACAGGAAAGCTCCTTCCATCAGGTCCATCAGAAAATTTGCCTCCACTGGCAGCCCGAAATACCTCCAAGAAAAGCAGAATTGCACCAACAAATAGCACCTCACAATCCCATCAGAAACTGTTTATGTGGAATATAGGGCCAATGACAAACTGGCGAGATGTGCAAGCTCATATTACAGGTCTGACAGGGTCTGTTCCAAAAGTAAGCTTGTTCCGCACATCAGGGAGCACGAGGCAGTCAGCTCGTATCACTTTTCGAGAACATCTGGACTTGGTGAACTTAATTGATAGCATTGATAAATCAGTGCTTCATGGAGCAACAGTTCGAGCCAAACTCAAAGATGAACAACCTGCAGAGGTTGAAACAAAAGTAAGCTCTGCAAATTCTGAATCGCACACAACCACATGATCTGTCTAGACACCCAACTCTGGACTACTCAATCATGGAACCTGGTTTCTAAAGCCAGTAAGTACCTTCACTCCAGATGTAGCTCTTCTCAGAATCGACTTCACAAATGGGATGTTTCTGAAAGATCAGGAACTTCAAACTGTGTAACTGGTTCTAGTAATATCTAGCATTGCAAAAAAAAAATGATATATATCATGAAGTTCTGTATTTCTATCGGAACTTGTAAAACCAACTTCAGTTTCAATTGCAAGTCTACTCCATTGGGTGACTGAAGTAGACTTCAACTTTCAGCGAGACCTTGTCACCATCCTCTTTTTTTTGCGGGAAATTTCGACACTTAGCAACCCAAAAAAAATCCAGTGCAACTAATTCAAAGGATTCTTGTGCAAAAAATGTGGCAGAGTAGCCAGATTTTGAGGGAATTTTTTCTGAAATTGCTATATTTAGATGATAGGTTGATCACAATTAATTGTTGCTTGTTTATACATATGTAGCTTGCTGCTGCAACTCAAAGGTATTAATGCCTGCAATTACAAAGCATTTTGAGCCCACTCAAAATTCTTTGGACCAAGCTATTGGAAACTGGAAGCTTGACATGATTGTGTATTCCTATGACATTGCAATTCCAATTCCAATTCCTATTCAAAATAGTGAATACACAAGACACTGATACCAACTCCCACGGAAAACCCATCTTGGGTTGTCAACTTCAAATCAATATTTTTAATGAAACATATATATATGAAATCCCAATTAAGGAATCCTTTCAATCCTCATTTGACCATAGTTGTCGGCAAATACTCAAACCTTTTTTGCAATTTTCAACAAGTTCTCATCTGATGCTTGCTATGACATGAGTGGAGAGGAGCTTGACATCAACATACAGATAGTAAGAAACATAGAATTCACAGCTTTGTTGTAGTCTTGGAGCATTTACACCTATTATAGTTTTAAAACATGTGAACTCTTATAGATTAGCATGCTGGTTTCAACAAGCTCCATAAATTATCTATTCAACTTTGGCAATTGGTGCACTCTTATTTCCACAATGACAAAGAGGTTAACTGGTTAACTGCTTCAAAATTCTTATCAAATCTTCTAATCAAATTACTTGATTCTTGTAGTTGATAGTTCTTGAATTTGAGGGAGGGATTATCACATCTTAAGAGAAAAACATATGAATTACCTTGGATGATGATATCCTTGTTTTCAATGACCTTACAAATTTAATGGTATCCAATGAACTTTCATTGAAGATTGGACAAAAGGACTTTTGGAGGTCAATTGGTGATCTCCTTATAGCAGAATATGCATTAGCCACTACCATGCCTACCAAGAAAGAGTATATCTCCAAAGGTAATTGGATTATATGTTGCATGACATGTGTGGACACTATAGACTTGACAACATATGGATATAATTTGTAGACAAATATGTGACCACTACCAAAGGAGATTGTGTCTTGCTAGAAGAGATATATTTTGTTTTATGTCAAGCCAAGGTGTTCAACATTTTGGATCTATAGTTTCGCTATCAATGATTGCCCTACATAAAATGTCTCAATGAACATTTCATTTTGGGGAATTGAAAAGAATGGGAAGCATCAAGATTATATCAACAATAATTTTTCCCTTTGGGTTTGATACAAACGGCATTTGCAAAAATCCAAAGAATGATGGACTGCGTTCATGGAGGCTTCCATTTTACCATGTGTTACATTGACATCAAGGGTTATTGCCCCCCCCCCCAAAAACCATATGAACATGAAACAAAACATTTGGAACCTTGAACATATTCTTTATTTCCTTGTGACTAAATCCAAATAATGAAAGTATTAGGATTCATAAGTGACATTTTTTGGTGATTGAAAAACCCTAGACTTTGGTTCATGTGCACAAAATAAATGAAATCTAAAGGTTTAATACAATTTGGGCACAAATTTTCCAATGGTTTTAAGGTTAAGGAATGCAATAGTACTTTCCATAATTCTCTTCAAGCTCTTTCCAATGACCCAAAATAAATAAATGTATGAGATTTGACCTTTCATACTATACTCCAACATTTGGGTCTTACAAGGAATCCTACTTACTAAAGTGGGATTTCATGTTGGGAGGCATGAAAATATCTCCTTTAATTCCCATTTCCCATTGTTATGGGTGATTGTTGCATTCATCTTCACCTTCACCATGTCAAATGTGCTTGCTTTTAACTCAAAAAAGGCATTTACTTATTATTTTCAAGAATCAATCTCAAGCCTAAATTATGGTTGTGATAAAAACTTAAAAGGTTGATTTTCAAATTCCTAGAATGTGGTTTTGATTTTTAAACATAAAGTTAAAACAATCAACTTGAACTTTGCACTAGACTTCACGCCACCAATGGTAAACAATTTTATTTTTTTTCCTTTTATGTTTCCTCGTATGGTTTCCAATCATTCATCATCATTAACATCAATGTCAGATTTTATTTGAATCAATGTAAATATCATGGACATGAAAAGGAACATGTTACTTTGCCTTTTCATATTTATGTTGGTGAATATAGAAAAGGAATGAAGTAGTTTTTAAGAAAGGATTGAAGTAGTTATAAATATAGGAAGTAGTTATTAGGGAAAAAATGAGGTAGTTATCTTTGGAATTGTTTTTAAAATTGTCCAAGGATGACCATATGAAGGATTATGCAAAAATGATCATCTGAGGATGACCATATGAAGGATTACACAAAATTCAATGTCCATGGACAACTATGTGAAAGATTAAACAATTTTTTTGATATATCAATTCTTCAAAAATTCTCGTTGTCGGAATAAGGATACATTGATTGATTGAATTTGAACCAATGTTAGGTGAATACCAAGCTAATTGAACCTATATAAATTGGTATTGGTCCTAGTATCAAATAACCAATTAACCAAATTGATATGACTTGTGGCAAATACAACCTTTACAACAATATTTACTTTATAGTTGGGATATGAATTAATCCTAATTTTTCATTAAGGCTAAACTAGTCTTCATACCAAATATATAACAATTTTAAGGGATTCCACTTTTTGGCAAATTTCAAACATGGTTTTTAGTTTTAGTTACCAATGCATCCTAACTACAAGTTCTACTTAATTGGAACCCACATTGGAACTATTCTAACATATCAAACCTTGATGAGTATCCACACCAAAATTGCAACAACATTTTTATGAAATGGACAAAATCAAAAGATATGCAGTTCAAGGGGTTTGAGATTTTTAAATTCATATTAAATGAATATAAGGTTTCTAATTTGTAATGTGAATTTTTGTGTTATGTTGTGATTTTTGGGCTTCAAGTGCACATCACAAAATGTTTTTTTTTGTTGTTGCAATCTTTGCATTTGTGGGGTGTATTCACAACTTCAAGCTCCATTTTTAGCTTTAGATGTGGTTTGATAAGAAATATACTTGTTTTTTTCTTGATCCGTTATGGTTCCAAACTAATGTTCAAGTTCTTCTCTCTTGTTTCATTTCCCTATTACATAGTGAAAGATAAAAATACATAGAAAGATTGATATGACAAATGAATGTCTATGTGTATATGCATGGTTGGGTAGAAGATTAGAGCTTTCTTTGTGAACACCATTTTGATTAAATGTGAGTTCCTTTTTTGCTTTGTATTTTATAGATTATTGCTTTTGATGTTGAATTGGGGCCTATAAATTATTGCCTTTGATTTGAGAAGTCGTTTTCTCAAAGTTTTTTGTGTCTATATGATTTGGGTACTTATTCACCATTTTTTTACTTGGTTGGGGCACATCTTTAATTTTTTTATAGATTTATTGTTTTGATATGGCCAAAAGTTAAAATGTGTAGACCCCATATATTACCAATTATAAACTTTCAAAAGATGTAGGTTTTTAAAATGATTTAGACTTGTAAACAATGTCCCAATTATCTTGTTTCAGAATTATATTCATGTATGCAATGGTATATACAAGACTTGATATAGATCAAGCAGTGCAAGTTGTGAACCAATTTATGGCTAATCTTGGCAAGTTCGTTGGATTACAATGAAATTAATTTTGGTTGTGTCTTTGGTAAAAATATTGAATATATTATTATGGGTAAAATGCATTTCAATAGGGACATCTACCATAACCACAATTAGGTGTGTTTCAAAAATGACATTTATCATAGTTAGGGCCATGTGCATCTACATGGGAACTATGATATTGTTTATAAGAATACACAAATGTGTGCTTATGATGATGTAAAATGACTTAATAATATTAAAGATTACTAGTTCACATCAATTTATGTATTCTTATTAAGTAATGTAACTATTAGTTTGAATAACAAGAAGCAATTTTCTATTGTTATGTCATCAAAAGTTGAATATATGGCAACTTCCCAAACAACAATGCACGTGACTTTCATCATTTTTTGGGACTACCATAAGAGATTGGCAAATTTATTTATCCAAAATATATATATATAATTTTCTCACAAAAAATTCCTTGTTTCATAGCAAGATTTTTGATATTTTCATCCACATGGCCACATAATTATATAACAATCATTTCATCATCCATTGTGTGAATGAAAAATATGAAAGTAAGTTTTATGAAATATGGACATAGTTTGGAAAAAAAATCATCCGTCCTGGTTTATTTCTCTAACATTGAACAAATGAAAATAAGAAACAAAAATCAATTCAACTTATCAAGAGTTTCAAGCTTCTTGTTCACACCCTAAGAGTTTTTTTTTTAAATTTCATTATGGTTTTGGTGTTAATATTGATTTTTTTTTTAATTTTTAAGTTTGATAGAATTGCAATTCTTGGTGTTACTTAATGGTTAGTGTTTTTATATCTTAATTTTGGTTTTGAGGTGAAGAAATATGTTGCAACAAATGAATTTTGGAATTGTTCCAAACCATCGGAAGTAAAAAAAACATGATGAAGCAATGAAATGTGAGTTTAATCTTTTGGGTGAAAAGGTTCAAAAGATTGTTGTGAAATGTGTAGAGAAGAAACCTTGATTGCAACAACAACTAACTTTGTTTTTTACAAAGAAACATATGAAGCAAAAGAAAATTCAAGTTCTTAGAATAATGATGTATGAACAACCAAATGTTCCAATTTCCAAAAAACATAGGTGATTTTACATTCAATAATTTGCAACCCATCTTTGGCATTGAATTCTTGTAGTTGTGGAAAAACATAAGAATTTAACAAATGCATAACACTACTTGAAGGCTTTTCACAAAAAATTTAGTGAGACTTTGAATCCTTTTGACAAATTGTCAAAAAGTTGATTAGCAAAAAGGTTCATAACATATGGAAAGTTCTAATTTGGAGCTCAAAAGGCAATGGAAAATGGATTAGCATACATGTTAAGCCAACAAAATATTTTTGTTTCAAATAGAATAACTAAAAGTATAGGATAAGTTGATAGATTTGCTACTAAAAAAGAACATCAAATCAAGTTTTTCCAAGTCCCATTATTCAACTAATCATAAGAGGAATTTTACAACACCATGCACTTGAACTATTAAAAGGGGCATTCAAAATTACACTGGGGTGGATAAGGAATTTCTTGAAACCTCATTGCACTAGTCATATAAAATTGCCACCATAATTGTTGGGAAAATATCACTAAATTGGGAAAAATAGGGCACAAAACTAGAATAACATATTTGGTGAAGACCTATGATATCCTTTCATCTCTAGTCATCAATATTGATCAAAAATGAATTCACTTGGTTCCAATAGGGAGTGAACATACATGGTATAAAAAGGTAGCAAAAGATATTCATGTGATGGGAATTGACAATAAATGAAAAATTAGAATTGTTGCGTCCTTTACAATTGTTCTTTTTACAACTTATGTTTGAAAGGTCAACAAGAAAATTCTTTCTCAAAAGCAATGGAGGATTGACATTATGTGTGGATAGACTTTTCCACCTTGCATATTTTGGTAACCATTGGTCTAAATTTGAAACCTCCCAATAGTTCAATTTGTGCAAAAACTTTTAATGCCTTATGATGAAAAATATGTGGAAAATTTGAATTTGCACAACAACCAAAAGATGGTGTGCATAATCAATGGTTAGTCAATGCATACAATTTTTGCAATGGATGAAATTTTCATTCCCAAAAATTTGTTTGTTTTTTGTCCCAACAAATTGTATGAACAAGCATCCTACTAATGTCATCCTATGACAACCATTTACACGTTATTTTAAACAACAATTTCATCTTTGGACATTTACATCCATCCATCCATCCATCACAAACCGATTGTTAAAAAAGGAGGATCTAAAGGTGGATTTCCAAATGCCAACTATAAAACTTCATCTTTGTGCATGGTTGTTCTATGCATGGACACAACTACAACAAAGGAGAAAGATGATTTGTAAAGGTTGGAACAAAACATGTTTACAATGAAGTTTTGACATAATTTTCTAGATGGAAGCATACAATGTGAAACTTACCAAACCTCTATCTCCGAAAATGCCTTTAACAAAGTAGACAAATGTGAAGTTTCAAAAGATAACATTGATTTAAATCCGGAAAAAATTGTAGATTTGATCATCTAACAATGCTTAGATGAAGCTTCAACCTTGGCAATTTTAAGACCAAACAACAATCGAAAAAACTTCAATTTGAATCAATTTGCTAGAAAGCATTAAAAATATATAATAAGCTTAATGTTATTAATGTAGTAATGTAAGTTGCAAGCTTACATAACTTGTGATATTGAACACATTGATTTGTGAATTTTTTACTAAATTCGGTAGATAAGAAATAAAATACCAAAAGATATATTTTCTTTATATTTAAGAGCCAATCCCCATGTAAAAATGGTTTTTTTTTCAATGTTTCAAGTCATAAATTAACTTATGTTAAAAAATTTGGATCAACTTACAGAATAACTTCCTAATGCTAATCTAGGAAAACATTTAGAAAAGTTTGAAATGAATGTAATGAACATCAAGTACCAAAAAACACATTTAAAACTAATGTAGCATGTGATTTTGTTGCTTAATGAACTTTTTGAAGCTATTCAATTTAATTCAATGACATATTATGGGAACTTTTTAACATACATGTTCACATAATTTTAGTGACAAATTTTTTTGAGGAACTAGTATATGGGAAATTTTGCATAATCTTTTGTATGGTTGTCCTTAGACAATTCCAAAGACAATTTCAAAGACAACTAATTCATTTCCAGGCCTAATTACTTCACTTATTTCCTTATACTACCTCACTCCTTTCCCTACCCAACAACATAGATATAAAAAGGCAAATAAACATGTTTTTTTTAATCTTTATATTAATTCAAATTAAATTTGACATTGACACAAATAATGATGAACTATTGGAAACCATATGAAAACATAAGAAGAAGAAAAAAATGGTTGATTGTCATTAGTAGTGCGGTATAATGCAAAGCCCAAGTAATATAATATAACATCTTTTTGTGTCATAATAATTAAAACATTTTTTATGTTGATGTGATTTTGATTCTAAGAATAATCTCCATGAATGACTAATCATATTTGGCCATGTCACTTTGACTATTTATTTTTATAAGGATTTTGTCAAGTGGGTGTATGTGGCTCCTTTTAACATGAATGCACCCTAGAATCCTTAACAATGATTACAAGTTTTAGGCAAGTGTTGTATTGCCAATTGTCAAATACGAGTACAACACAAATTCATCTTCAAGCCATAAACAAGAATCAATTTAAAAACAAACAACATCTATAAAAAAAGGATGGTAAATATAATTTACACAAAGGCCAACTCAAAAGGTTGTAAAATGGTTGTACAACTAAATGTTAGTGCTATTGAACCTTCCACTTGTCATCAAAATTGAATAGTTTTTATAAAATCCCCATTTTGTTTCTTCACTTTAATTGAAGACTTTTGACTATTGAAACAACTTTGAAAAGGAAACACACTACTACATATTGTGCCTTTTTGCGAAGGGAAAAACAAAAAACCAGAAGGATTTGCGAAGCAAAAACAACCTGCCATATTTGCGATGTGACACGCATCGCAACTTGTGGCTCACCAACCATTGCTAATATATAATGTACCTTAAATCATCGCAACACTTTTGCAACATATACCACAACCAAAACTTTGCGCCCCTCTCAGTCTCCGTGCACGCTAGCGATATTCCACAGTTCGCACCTCTTAATCATACTCACAACATCGCAAATTTTAAAATACACAAACTATCGCAAAACACTTTGAGACTCACAAGAAATCGCAATCTTGCGTTAATAGGCGCATCGCATTTTGCGTTTGAATATGTATTGCAAACCTCATCACAAATTTTTACAAAAGTTTTCGGTGTTGGACGTATCGCAAGTTGCGGTGTGCGTTAGTTCGCAAAGTAGTAAAAAGGATCCTGGAGAAGGAAGTTTCGCAAAAGGTTTCGCAATGTCATCTGATTTATCACGACCTTTTTTAAGTCGCATAAAATCTCGATGACATTGAGGTAGTACATGCAGTAGTGCAAAGGAGAGTAGTACAAAGTTCCTAAAGGGCCTACTCCCGGAACTATAAAGGCTGAAATTCGCTAAAGACTTTGACACAATGAACATTGTGGAGTAATATAGAACCACAAGCCTCAATGGCAATTTGCATAAAAATAATGAGTAGTACATTATACGTGGTCATCATCCACCTCAGAGGTTGTGAGCACAACCTCTGGTTTCTCACCTAGAATAGAACGGGACCGTGGCACATATGTGACAACAAGTGACCACTCCTCTGGGTTTGGGGGATAAGGAAGATAAAAGCATTGTTCTACATGACTAGGAAAAGTAAATGGCTCTGAAGTTTGCCAATGAGATGGCTGATAACTGGTGGCAGATGTCTTTAACCGTGTGTGTCCGCACTCATCCTGAACTAAAGTGCAATTTGCACCAGCAAGGTTCACTTTAAACCACTTGCACTTAAACACATACTCTTCAAACTTTGAATGTGCATCATAAGACACCACCAAGATCTCTTCCAGCTTTCCATAATGTGGCACAATATCTCGAACAATATTCCT
>Ga0209611_10008529_pt1 | contig 15970 bp, 7 predicted proteins | sample S1TSphgellanicum_3_FD_187693 | JGI IMG/M metagenome (GOLD analysis project Ga0209611, IMG submission 187693) | Host-associated microbial communities from peat moss isolated from Minnesota, USA - S1T2_Fc - Sphagnum magellanicum MG (SPAdes) (version 2) | ecosystem: Host-associated > Plants > Peat...
TACGGAAAGTAGCTAAATATAAGTCGAAGGGTGGGACAATGTGTCATCCGTCCCGTCATCCAGCCGTATGGATGAAATCCGTCTATTTACAGCAAAGCCGCTCGAATCGTCATCCGTCCTGTCATCCCGTCATCCAGCCGGATGGATGAAATCCGTCTATTTACAGCAACAAGAGCCGTAGCAGCAGTTACAGTAAAGGAAGAAACTTCCTTCCCATGTCTCCGGACGGGCAGTAGTTAAAGGACAGGAAGAAAGTAACTTCCCCTGACTCCGGACGGGGTAAAGAACCGGAGTGGAAAATGGGAAGGAGGGGGGGGGTCGACGGGGTAAAGAAGAACCGAAGTGGAAAATGGGAAGGACCGAGGGGGGGTATATAACACACCTGTGCATTATGCACGGGGCCCACACTAGTAGTAGTTGTATAGGTGGGAGCAGTGAAAATGTATGTAGCAGCAGTGCAGGCGCTCAGGAAAAAGGAAACACAGCATGAAACTCAGTTTACCACCAAAATTGGTGGAAAAACTAGTATGGGTCCCAGTTATTTCCTTTGTAAAATTTTCATTCCCAGTTAGGCGTTTCATGCCCTATTATGCTGAAACTAGCCATTCTAGCCCCCTGATGGCCTGACTTTAAGGATAACTCTAGTATGCAACATATTTGCTTGGCAATTTCTTCATTCGTAAAAGGTTCAAATAAATAACCCACTTTCACCTTCAAATATCTGGGTCTGTTGTTCTTTATTTGTTTGTCATGTTCTGTGATCAGAAATTCGAAGCTCTATCAACACCAGAGTTTGTGCCCTGCCATTAGCCTAGGACAAAAATGGGAAAGAACAGAGGTACGCATAAAAATTCTTGGCAGCCAATGAGGTGACCAGCATGCACCAATGGGCCCAGTATTTGTGTCTTTTGGGGAGGGTGAGGGAATGTTGGATTCTTTGGATTTTTTGGGTTCTCAATGTGTTTCAATCAAGTTCCCATTGGGTTTTCAACATGTTCCCAATAGCACCTCACATTATCTCATATCCTTTGCGCTAAGTTTTACTCTCATGACTTATATACGTAGCTGAAAAGAAAGAGACTACAATATGTATATTTTGGGATTTTTCAAAGCTTGATTAATTTTTTTTTGACAACCCAATCAATGATGCCCATCACAAAAACTGAAAAAAATAAAAAAAACTTTGGGGATTCACACGACTAATTAATATGAGTCACTCTATACCATATCCATTACAATTGATCAAGGACCACCCCATGCACAATAAGGCATGTTTCACTGAATGCTCTAGATGTTGGAGGAAATAAGGCCTGTTTCTCAATCTCTCACTAGTGGTGTATTTTCACTGGTTTACATACTTCTTTTGTGACAGATTAATTTTCATTTTGCATTTCAATGTGATAGGCAGTTTTAACAAATGCATTTCACATGACGAGTTAACAAAATTTTGACCTTTCATACAAAAATGTCAACACCAAAGTTGATCAAATTAACAAAAAAAGAAGAAAATTTTTGGATTCCTCACAATTAGTTCAGTTTAAAAAATTCTTCAAATTGTTAGAATTAGTGTGAACATAGCCTAATAAGATATTTTTTTGAAAATTAGCATAATTCTAATATGAATATGGTTTCAGATATTTGATTCTTTCAAATATATGTTTTTGGGAAACCCAAGAGACTCACTTCTAGAATGTATCTGGGCATCTTCCATCTTTTGGGCCAAGGGCAGACAAAGAAGGATAAGAAGTACTTTCATACTGCATGCAATAACAACTATGTACATGCATAATTTAGGGGATACCCTTACTTTTCAAGCAAAAGACGTAACAAAGCAATAAAAAAGACTCCATCTTTTATGGGTTCAACCTAACTTTTACATCACATCAACATGTGTACAATTTTTTAATAGGTTGCATGTAAAGGTTCCATCTTTACATCACGTGAAAGAGAACATAACACCTTAAAAACATAGGAATATGATGACTCCTAAGGTTCCATCATTACATCATGTGAAAGAGCTCATATAACTTAATTAAATACTTGGGTCATTGATATTTTTTTATGTTAGTTTCCGAGAAAGAAACCTGTCTACATAGTGTCACCTCATCACAAGCTTAAAGAGTAAAAACTTTAAGAAGTTGAAAACTTTGCTCTGACCTAAACAAACTTGGAGAGTTGCTTGATCGAAGATTTCATAGCAAGCTTATTAAGTATTTGCAAAATGGAGTCTCCAACATACATTACAAACATAGGACACATTGTGTTTGAAATGAATGGGAACTTTGTTAGGAATAATCATAAAAAACATTCTTCTAGAAAAGTTTAGAATTTTGTATGCATTGTCTGTATATGCCCAAGGTTGTAATATCGGTGTACTATGGAGGGTGTTGACTAGGCTCATGTGCAGCTCATGACTAGGAAAAATTGTTCTGATCAATGAAATTGCTGGATTTGGTGGTTTGAATTTTTTTTCTTAGTTATCTTGGGTAAACTAACAGTTCATGTATTAAAGCTATTACAAACAGGGTTCTTGCATATTACTTATGCACTTTGATTTACTAGACAAATATTAGCGTGAACAATAATATACAACCTATTGTTATGAAATAACCTATGCTATTAGCCTAGTATTCATAAAGTGGCTATCCTAGAAGTCTGTGAAAGCATGCATGTTCCGGGTTTTAGGTGTGTAACTTCAAAATTTTTAGGCTAGCCATTTTATGGAAATGAGAGCACGCATGCATTCACAGAACTTTTTAAATGTTGGCTTCCAAGTAATTTTCAAAAGTGACCAACCATTTTGTACTTAGCCCCGATATTTCAACATCCCAGATAAGATGGGAATATGTTGACTCATGAGGTTCCATTCCCCTTGCTAGGTTAGACTCATTTTTCATTCTTATGTTTTAAGCATTTTCGCCATTTCTTCCTCAGCAATGAACCATTGATGGAAGTTTATAGTTCAAGTGATTTGAGGCGATCCTCATTGACAAACCCTTTTTTGCGCAAAAAAAAAGCGAGACTGCCCCAGCCCTACTAGGTATTGTGCATAAAGGAAATGTCTGTTTGGGGGATCTGAGTTGTCAGCAAATGAACCAGTACCTTAATTGTACATTCTTACCTTCATGTTCTAGAGTGAGGCCTCTTAGTGCAGCAGCACAATACACAAGATTTTAGATGAAGTATCCCCATTATGTGGAGTGTTTTGGCTAGTAAACTGGGAGGAGTGAGGGCCAGGAAGGGCTGAATTTTTTGTTTTTTGTCTGTTCCCAAATTGTTCCCACTGAGTTTTCAATGTGTTCATCTCAGGTTCCCAAAATGTTCCTCAAGTTCTCAATGTGCTCCATAAGACATTGCCAAAGCACCTCATTTTTCATCCCAAATTGTTTGGCCATGTGTCAACTTCCATATACGTAAGTTGTAAAGCTGGGGGTGGGAGCCAAAGGGAAGCCTGACAACACATGTTTCTATGTTGGGGAATGCCCCGCCTCCCCCCTCCCCATGTTCCAAAAGTATTGGTAATGGGCCACTCAACTGGCTCCTTCCGAAAATAAATAAAGAAATAAAGAAAAAGAAAAAAGGTTGTGGGCACATTCCCTCTCCAATTAATATACAATGTTGGATGTGATAAATATTACTAGAGGTCAAATGGCATCCACTATTGAGCTTGGTGTTAGCGGCTAATTCAAACATGAGAAATTTGAACTTAGAAATAGTCTTGATTTTTGACAAGCTAATGTGTCTTTTTTGTGACATGCTAACTTTTGTTTTGACTTTCATTGTGATAGACAACTTTAAAAATTTGCATTTCAAATGACAAGTTCACAAGCTTTTGTCATTTCACAAAAAAATATTTAGAAGATACAATTCAAGTTTGAAAATTTGGCAATTATTCTAAAGCAAGAATCCTACAAATTTTGATGTTTTCACGTTCCTCACACCTCAAAGATTGCATTCCAATCCATATTATCCATTTTAATGTTGTATAATGAAACTTTCATCAAAGCATTAAGAGTATCCAACTTCAAGGAAGCTCATAGCTGATTTTTGATTGCATTTTGTTTAGAAAAATTCGTTTCCATAAATAACAAGACTTGTATGAATAGCAAGTATGTTTTGTCAAAGTGGCATGAGGTGTGGCTAATTAACAAACCATTTATTCATGCTTCCATGACATCTCTAAGCTTGTAGTGACTTGTTCTCACATTCATGCATTAAGGTCTTCACAATTTTTAGCAATTCATGTTTGCTTGCATCCTTTTGAACCTTTGATAATTTGAACTTCAATGTCAATCTTTTCAATCATTGTTCACACATATTGATATGTGTCTCTTCCTCAATTGGAAAATATTTAGGACTAAACAACTTATATGCATTAAACACAAGAAAGTCAAGAAATCTTTCTTTGAGACTATCCACAACTACATGCACATAGTTTGCTTGCATATTCATGCACTTCTCCAAACTATCATCTCTATGAAAAATCCTTCCATGGTGCATGGGGTGATATGTATTTTCAAAGCCATGTTTTTGCCAACCATCTTCAAGTATCATCAACCCATCCTCTTGATAAAAATGGTCCCAAATGTTTTGTCCACCAACCAAAACTTGAACTAGGGTCACATAAGAAATGTCTCTTCAAAATGTAAATGGATGCATCCAAAGTACACCCAAGTGTTGAGATATCAACCATGTTAGATTGAAATTTTTGTTCAATTTAGTTAGCTCCACAAAGACATCAACCACAAGATGAAACATGAATTGAAATTGAAAATTGATAACCTATTGATATCAATAGAGCTTTGATATTTGAAAAACATTGAATATAACTAGCATGTAATGTAAAATTCTTTCCAAAACTTGACTTTGAGAAAGCTAATGCAATAAGTGAAATTGCAAAATTGCTAATGGCACCAAATCAAATGAATCCATGACACTTCTCAATTCTTTTCTTCAGTTGTAGCTCTTCCTATTCAAATATAAACTTTGTTTCCAAAATGACCCAAGATCAGCAACTCCGATAGAACCTTGAATGCATCACCTATATGCCAAAGCCTCCCAATGAGCTACACAGTGTGTGTTTACTAATGTTGGAACTTTCATTTGCAATTAAGTGGATAACCTTTGATGGCATCATATCATAAAGGTTGTGCCATTAATAGTAAATGCCACCAATGATAAATCTCAACCTAGCTTTTCCAATAAAAAAATAAAACAATGAACAATTTTTTTACGTGGCATCCTTGATAGCAAAGAACTCCAAAAAGATGCCATTTGACAGCCCTTCTTTTGAGGACCCAAATAATAGGCTTTAAAAAAGAATGATCCTTAGACATTATGGTGAAAAAAAAACCTTCATGCAAGTAATGAACCTAGCATGCTCTTTTTCAAGAGAATTTTGAACATGTCTAAACATAGGAACCATACCAAATTGAAGAAAATGTGTAGATTCCCATCTAACCATTGCCATTTTGTGTGCATTGTTTTTTTCATGGTCATGAATAATGATTTTTGTATCCTTTGGCAACCTCCCCCAAAATCCCATGGGGACTTAATAACAAATTGTACATGAGCAACACATTTCATGAAACCATTATTTGATGGCCCACCTTCAAGTTTCAAATGCATCAACTACTTCCCATTTTCCATAATGCCTTGAATAGTTATAACTCTTTTAATGAGCAAAAGCAGCTTTAAATTGTGCATTTCCTTGAGATTTTGAGGGTTTTTTTTGTGTTTGAATTTTCATTTTGTGAAAAAAATTGATCTTGTGGAAGTTGCAAAAAGAAATATTCACAAAAAGGTATTAATTTCAAGTACATTCTAAAGGTACCAAAATGTTAATAACATGCTAAAGGTTGTGATATTCATTGGAATTTGTGACTTCTTTCATTCCTAAGTATTATGAATCATTGTTGTTTCATTATGTCAAGCATTGACATATCAAAACAATGATTTCATTATAACATCTACATAATTACATAATAGCAATGTTTATTTCCCTAGTGAATTGGCACAAAATTTGCTATTCTTTGGGGAATTGCACCCACCATAACAAGAGTCTCCAACTACAATTTTTTAAATTTTTTTTAAAAATGAAGTTTAGGGTGTTAAGTTCCATAAAATTATAAAACAAGTTTCACCAAATTTTTATTATTTAAGGCAATTTTTCTACTAGTTTAAAAAAAAAATTGTTTTGACAATTTTATCAAAACTTGTAACTTTTTAATTAAATTTTTTTATGGGAGGATCAATACCCATGTTACATCTCGACTCTAATAAATGAAAAGAAAAACATTACATAGATGATACAAGATGAAAGGTTAAGTGATATGAAAATACTTATTCTTTTGTATCGTATGTTGTTTTTTTGAAATAAAAATGCAACCCAATTAATAATAGCCATTCCTGTTGGTGGAAGGTTATAATACCTATCTTTTTTGTATTGCTGAAAGGCCTTTTTTTTTTTCTTACTTTTCATTTGACAACCATTTTTTATTTATATATGACTTTGAATCTAATAGGAATTTTTTCAATTTTGCATTTCTTTTGATAGATAATTTTTTTGTTGCCTTTCATTTGATCACAAACTTACCAAGCTTCATAGGTTCAAACAATTTTTATATGAAATTTTTTTTTCATAAATTTGTACAAAAATCATATAAATTTAAAGTTATGGTAATATGAATGACATTTGTACATATTCATGTTTAATACACAACAATTACATAGATTCAGCTAAAATATAAATCATACATATTTCACATCAAAACATCACAAGTATAAAAGACACATCAGTTAAATATAAAAGTAATATATATATTTTTTTCATGTCATTTTTACACTTTGAAACCCATGAATTTTGCATAGACTTATTATAATTGTCTGTAAAATCAAGCAAAAATGAGAGGGTGAATGCACAATACAATGGCTCAATAGTGATAGAAATTATAGTCCCTATAGGTCCATATAAGATTTTTAAAAATGATTCAAATGGACATGATTGTTACTTTAAAAAATATTAATCTCATAATTTTTGAATAATACATGTTCAATCACCTATAAACCTTTCACATCTATGTGAAAACTTGTATTTAATGTAGTTTATGTCATTTAAAAATTTGGAAGTCTTGAAAAGAAAACCCACAAAGTCCAAAAGAATAGTGCCTCATCCAAAACTTTGAAAAACATATGTTTTTGGAACAAAAATTGAAAAACAAACAAAAACTGAAACTTATGTGGACTTACGAAAATATTCAAATTCTAACTATTCAAAAGTCCCTAATTATTAAACAGTTAAGTTTTGCAAAGAAAAGATTCTTCATATGAGTTATTCATCTTGTATTACATTATATATTGAGTCCCAATAACATATTTGGAATGTGACATTAGAAGAAATCTTGTCCATTCCAACCATATGGTTACAATTATAGATGTGACTAATGTCCGAATCAATTACTTTTACAACTATAGTTAGGTTAATCCTACATGTCATTTTAGTCATAAATGTGTGTAATCATATATGCAATTATTGTAGTCACACATGCAACTATAGTGTTGACATAATTGAATGAAATCACAAATGTGACTCTAATTTGTGACTATCACATGTTTGGATGGAAAAGTAAAATGAAAATGCACATTTTTCATCCAATATTGTGAATGGATCCTTGGATGAATGAAAATCTAGTTGTTTTTGCAACTCATCGTAATTGTTTTGGCAACTAGGGCCAATAATTCTTCCATTTACAATATTTTGATGATTAAAACATATGTGGCATCTTTGGAATTACAATATTTGTTTGATAATCAACTTGTGTTTAATTGTTTATTGGTATTTTGTATTTTTTATTGACATTGACAATACAAATTATTATACTTTTAATAAATATTTTTGAGTTATGATCTATTTATAAATATTATATATGATGATTATTTAATTATATATTATACATGTAAATTAAATCTTATTGGTAAAATTACAACTTATTATAATCATAATCAAGTATGATATATATTTTCAAATAGAAGTTTACGATGTCTAAGAAATATATCATTTATTTGATCATAAAACTTTTACCATAATTTTGGATAAAATTTATATGTTATATTTGTAAAAATATAAAAATAAAAATTCCATCAAATTCATTAATTATATACCATTACTAAATGTGATTTAGATTAAAATCTAAAATATAAAAGAGTATTATACATCATAAATATTATAATTGATATTTAGATTTATTTTTTTGAAATGTGATAAATATATTATCCATTTGTAAAAATTATATGTGAATTAATTAAAATTATGATATATTATAATCACATTGTATAATTTTTAAAATTATGGAATGAAGGATTAATGTGTGGGAGATAAATTATTTATTTATTAATTTTTAAATAGTAGTCATAAAATATTTTTCATTTATAAATGTGTTTGAAAAAAAATTCCAGCAAATCATAATCAAAACGTAATTCAATTTAACAAAATTCAGAAAAACATTATTCAAATTAATGTACATTTTTGGAAGAAAATATATTTAATTGTGTACATCATTTGAAAGTATTTTAAGAGTCAATTTTTAAAAATTCCATTTAGAAAAATACAATAAAATATGAAATATTGAAATTAATGTTTGTGCAATGTTTAAAGTCAAATATGGGTTAAATAAAATGCAATCCACTACAATTGCAAATCAAATGGGGTGGTTTGGTTGCAAAGAAATTGATATTTATCCTTGGGGTCTAAGGATCCAACTTCACAAGTTACATAATTATGGTCAATGATGGTATGTTGACTCCACGTAACCTACATACTCTAGGTTATTTAACTTATATTAGGTGGCCTACTTAGCTACTTAAATTAAGTTTTTAGCCTAATTTAAGTAATGACACCTGTCAACAACTCATAGGCTGAAAAATTATGAAATTATCAATAATATGAATTATTATAGTACATAAATTATGTAAATATAAATAATATTTTACTTAATATATGTGATTTTAAAAATATGAAGTCAGTTAAATTTAATAAATAAAAAAATGTTGCTTAATATTTTAAGTAGTCATATTTATAGTTGCTTAGTTGTATGACTAGTCAATGGATGAGAAATCCCTGCAGTTGTAAGTAATATGCAACTACAAGGGTGATTGTACATGCCATGTGGAGTTTTTTGGCAAATGGTTGTCTTTTGCCACTTGTGCAAAATGACTATAGAGTTTGTAGTTGCATGTGTTTGTTACAACTAAAATTTTGTCTTTTGCAACTAAAATTGTAATTGCTTATTTCCATATATTTTTTAGTGTGAATCAATATTTTGTTATGTTCCAATCAAATGACTAATCCATATTTTTTGATTTCAAAAATCCATTACTACTAACAAATGAATTTTTATTAATAAATAACCACATAGTTCTCTTCATAATGAACTTGTTAATTTAAGTCCATGTCCCAATTAATAGATCTAAAGATATATTAATCACCACATGCATTTGAATAAAAGGTACCCAGGGAAAAAATAACATTTTGTCACAAAAGTGAATGACTATAGCTTGCATCCACCCAACACCAAAACCCTCTATTTAATCACATAAGGGACAAGGTTTAAAAAAATAAGAATGAAGAATACATTGGGCTTCAACGAGGCATGAAATTCAGTTTAATAACAAATTTGGTGCTAGGCTGAGTTTGCCTCGTCCTTTTATTTCCTTTTATTTCTTGAACGTTTTCAATTAATCACTATTGCTACTATGCATATTGTAGCTATAAATGTTCTCAAACTTGGTGCATTTCATCTCAAGTCTTAATATTTCATACCTTTATTTAATAAAATTTCATGACTTTGTGGACAACATCTAGGAAGGGATGAAGCATCAAATGAGGGGTGCAATTCAAGCCCAATAGGGCATGACTTTATGAATAAGTCTATTGCTTAATGATTTTCACATTGATTCTATTGAAATTTCCTAATATTGGAAGTTTGTGATGGTACTTTGTGACATGTGCAAAAATCAGCTTTGATTTAAAGACCTTAATTTAATAAGAGTAAGATATTTACAATGTTTATAAGCAACCTTAAAAGTAATTTAATGTTTTAACATTAATTATGTACATACAAGGGTTATAAAATTAGTTTACTAATAAGTAAGCCTTATTTATAATGAAGGTATTAGGCAAGGTTGCAAATGGTGACAAATTGTTTTGGAAATAGAAATTTCATGCAACCAATGAGAATGCTCAAACGGGCTTAGTTTTTTTCTTTTTGGTTTTGGGGAGGGGTTCTTTTTTTGTTTTTTTGTTCCTATTTTGTTTTCATTATGTTCCCAACAAGTTCCCCAAGTTTTCAATCTATTCCTTAAGATGTTCCCAATAGCATGTCATTTTTTAATCCCATATTGTTTGGCCATTGTTCAAGTTTCATGTATATAACTTCCATTTCCGCCACATGTGCACCGTTCTGACCTTTACAGAGTAGACAACCCTGAAATGGGACATTAAGTGAAAAAGGGCGCTATACCGTAAAAGGGGGGTGACAAAGAGGAAACATGTTTTGATTTGGGGGGAGGGAAGCATGTCTAGACTTTTGATGTTCGGGAGTGCCCCATCTTCCAAAAATATTGGTGGTGGGTGAATCAAATGGCTCCTTCTGAAAAGAAAAGAAAGAAAAACTGTGGGTGCAGCCCCTCAATAATTAATAGAAGCATGAATAGGTAAGTACCTCTAGTTTTCTAATATGCAAGGGGTGTTGAATAAGCTTGAATATGTGTGAAGAAATTATTTTATTGCCAATGAAATTGCTGGATTTGATAGTCTGAATTTTTTTCTTAGTTATCTTGAGTGAACAAATGGTTAATTGTGCAATAGGCTTTGGTAGGTTAGATAGAATTTTAGAAGACTGATGCAAATGGTAAAAGGGGACCCTTAGTTTCAATGTTCAGCAGAATAGGGTTGTGCGTAGGTCTAAAGATTAATTGAAAACTAAAGCTTGAGTTCCCCCACTCATTGACTGGTACAACAAAGCCCAAGTGGTCAGTTCAGTTGCCATGCTAATGAGAAAAGGTTAAACTTGCCAATGGTCTTAAATGTGGCCAGTGCATAACAACCTTAGAGAGGTTTCCCAGTTGAAGTTGAGGATGCCTTACACAAGGCAATTTCCCACTCCCACTTGAAGTGGAATTTTACATGTAAGCTCCCCCTAGGGCGAGAGTATGAGGTGATCTGAACTGAAATGTCAGATCACCTCCGTTGTTGTTCCGAAGTGGATGTCACTGCTGTGAACCGAGTGAGGAAACCTGAGGTCCCGGGCAGACCCTAAACAAAAAGTATTGTACTACAACTTTTGACGATGGTCCCTTGTGGGTCATTCCCATGCTCAGGGTTCAGGTGGCTTTCCTTTTCTTCTTTTCTTTTCCTCTACGTGTAATGTATTTTGTCCATTTGTGTCCCAAAGAAGAAAAGAAAAAAACAAGAGAAAAGTACCTCCACCACAAGGCCACAGGCCCCACCAAGGCACTCTCCACAGTATTCTGAAACGTGCGGGAAATACACTAGTTATATACTTGACCAAGGCTGTGATTTTTTTCAGTCTATTGCATTCTTTTATTCAAGTGCAGTGCTCTAGTTGTGCTTCGCTACAAGTTGAGACTCGCAACTGCTGTGTCTGTGCAAGTGTTTGCCCAAGTGTTACAAAGCCCCAGAGACCATCAGCACATGTTGAGGTATATATACGCCGTCTCGCTGCTGACCAGCACAAAAGTAGAATGTGTTGCTGTTTTTGACACTTAATTTATGCTTAATATGAATTTGAAAATTCCCCAAGTTTTGTGAAGCTAGCAAGATTTGAAAAGCTAAAACGTAAGGTGTGCACTTGGTATCATGTAAGCTGGTTGTACTTGTACGAACTCAATTGAAGAGGAGTGACAGAGTTTCTACTCTTGAATACAGAGCATGAATCTTTAAAGGTTGGATTGTCTTGTCCATGCACATGCTGTCATTTTTCCCACACCTGAAGCCGCACGTGTCTATCTGCTGTCTCAAGTGTGCACACATGCAAGCAATAAACATATGTCACACATGTTCCCTCAAATCTGTTGCCTCCACTGTTATGCACATGTTCAAATAGATTTGTTGGTGTTTGGCATCTACCCGCACTGCTCTGAACCGATTCTAATGAACTCAGAAGACGTTCCCAAGTGGACTAGTTCCAGGGAAATGGATAAGTTTCAGAGAAACTTCATTTGCAAGTATGCTAAAACAAATTTATAGGATGACCCAATTAGTTCTAGTTGGTATCTGAAAATCTTTAGTTTGTTTTTGTAGAGTGTTGTTTATCTTAGAGCATTTGCACTGGTGCTCAGAATGTGGCCCTGCATGAGAAATCTTGGATGAGATGCAGCAGTCATAACCACTGGATCCCCTGCAAGACTAGGCTACTGTGACCCTCGAAAAAATGCACATCTTCATGGAAGAGTCTAATAAATGCAGTCAAACTGTATTTATTAGCTGTTTCCGTTTTTTTTATTAGTTAGATAGTTTGATTAGTCCAGATGCCATGCTATTAGTAGTCTCCCACCTATTTGCAGTCCCAGTTTTAGTTTTATGAGGTGGGGTTGGAAACAAGTAAGTAACTAAAACTTCCCAGATGTGAGAAATACTTTTGCAGGGTCACATACGGAGCACTGCTGGAGATGCTCTTACATTGGGGGAGTTGGAGGCATTGAGTTTGTGAAGCTTCTCCAAGCCTTATGAAGCTTCTCCAACTTCAAGAGGACTAGGGTAAGTATGATCTGGATGGTACCACGTTGTATATTATTACCTCGTAATTAGCTGCTGATCATTTCTAGTGGATTGATAAAAAAAATTATACCAGGATTTTCATGCAAATGAGTTCATGTTCACAAATTTTTCATGCCTAGACTAGTGTTGTCCAGTTCTTGATTTAAAATGGAACCTTTGGTCCCCATTCTAAAACCTAAGTTCATGGAATGTATACTTCCTAGAACTTGGATCAGCAATGTGGTCACAAGATGTTATTCAATGCACTCCATGCCTCACACACAATTCAATGATAATTTGAATATGTTTCATTGATTCGAATGAATGTGCAGGAGCTTTTGAGGCATTTACAGCTGATATCATAGCTACATCAATATATTGTCACATCCATTCTAATATTGAGCTAGCAACCTTCAGGCATAACTAGTGGCAATCAAGCACTCGCATCAGGTATGATGTTGCGAACTTTGATCGTAGCTTCCAGGCCAAGTTGTGATGTGTATCTAGGAAAAAGGATAACTTAGAGCTTGTGATTGCTTCTTATAACAAGGGGGCAACCATGGACTTTTGAATGAATTCATTAGTTGCAGAAAACACCGAGTTTTGTTTACAAATATTGTTAACTAAGAGTGATGTTCTGAGTAGCCAAAATGTCTTTGCAAGTGGTCTGAATGCTCATGACACAATAAAAGTAGTGGTTTTCTGAAATCTCGCCAGTCTTCAATGGGTTTGTGAAATGATTTATTACCAAAACGTTTTTCATTACTCATCAATCTTGAGACTATCTTTGATATCCATCTTCTAACTTGTGTAAATGGTTGGTTTAGAGGTGTGTCCATCTCCTACATGTTTTAGAGATGTAAGGGGGTCATTTTGATGGGTGTCACTTGCACTAAACTGCTACAAGTTTAAGGGTTAAGGAGCAAAGACCTGGTACATTTAAGATTACATGGTGTCACTGCTTATAAATTGCATTATGAAATTATAAGTAATGACATCATTCTTTTGCGGTGCAAAAATTTGAACACAAAATTGTCTTAACCAAGGTGTGGAGTTCTACTTCATACTAAATTTCGATGAAACAATATTATGTGCTGCAGAACATCAAAGACATGAGGACCAATCTCAAAACAAGTGAAGGTTGTGTTGATATTGTGACCTAGAGAAACAAGAGGTGATCATCCGCCTGAAGCATATTCCAGTGAACATTGACAAATTCAACCACTTGTTTGAGTCCACCTTTGACAAGTGGGATGGAGACGCCACATTCAAAGCACAAAATAGGACTATGGGACGCCTTCAATTTCGGCAACAGTCTGCAAGAGTCAGCTGAAAAGGAGCTGCTAAAGCTGCTAGGAGCACTGACAGCAGAGGGCGATCTTCAAGATTTGATTCCTGAATCTCATAGCGACTTAATGGATGCAGCCATGGTTGGCCCACCTGAAAAATTCCTCAAGTTATGGGCTGGTGTTAACTTGAATTCTAAGGCTGGCTGGTCTTCCGAGTCTTCAAAGAAACTGAAGGAGAAGTACATAAGCGACCATCCTAATCTAAGTAAGGGGATGCAGGATGTGATAGTGGGGAGTGCATTACCTGCCGTTCAGAAGGGTAGAACAGCATTGCATATGGCAGCCTCCAATGGGCAGGTTAAGATTGTGAGCTACATTTGTAGGGTGCCAGGGATAGATATAAATGTGCAGGACCAATTTGGTTACACACCTTTGCACTTGGCTGCCCATTCACCTGATCATGACGATCAGAGAGTACTTGTGATCAAAGAGTTGCTGAATGGAAAAAATATCAACCCCAATTTGGTGGTGAACAAATTTCATGCAGCCAACATCTTGGAAGACAAAATCTTTGGAGTCTCAAGAGTCACTGCCTTACACTTGGCTGTGAGGGGCCAATTCAAAGAAGCTGTGGAATTGCTTTTAACTTGGCATCCAGAGCACAAGGACGAGGTCATAAATGTGGGTGCTCATGACCGGTCTTACCAATGCACACCTCTTCACTTTGCTGTAGCAGCAAACTGGAGAGCAACGGGTGAGGAGAATGACGAAATTTCCAAAGCACTGATCAATTTTATCCACGCCAACTGCCCAGAAGCTCTAAACCGTCGTGACCACAAAGGCCAGACGCCACTCCACATTGCGATCACACATTTCAACTATTCTGCAGTGAAAACGTTATTACGACAAAAAGATACTATCAAGACCAATGTAAAAGACATCAATGGAAAGACAGCTTTGGACATTGCTATGGACAACCGTGATTACCCGACGGTGCTTCAGTTGCATTCATATTATGAGCTCACCTCCAACAAAAGCAAGGCATATTCCAACACTGCCAATGCAATTTTGGTGGGTGCTGCACTTCTTGCAACAGTCACATTTACAGCGTGGTTAACGTTACCAACTGCTGGCGACTCCCAACTGTTTTGGGTGTTCAACAGCTTGTGTTTCTACTTTGCCGTATCCACGTTTCTTGCTGCAGCAACTGCTGCCATGCCGGTTAAAGGCCCGCCACTTGCTGAAGCCGAACACTCGGTTGTTGCAGCTTCCTTTTGTTTGGCATTTTCAATTGCATTTGCCATATGTGCTTTTGCAACTGCAGGCTTTGCTATTGTACCCGATACTATTAAATTTCGACGGAAAGTCATAGCCACTACTACAGTTGGAGCGTTTGTCTGTTTGGGATTCTTACTGCGCTTCTTACGGAAGCTTTTGAGTTTCTCGAGTCCACTTTTCTTGTATATAGATTTCACGTTGAAGACAAAGTGGGCTAATCTACTATATAAATTCACTTGTTCTGTCTGTCTGTCCGACGACAATTCTGCACAGACACGGCCTTTTCTATGGCAGAACCCGCAGGTGGCGGAGAGACACGCTGCCAGAACCGGCCTTTTCTATGGCAGAACCCGCAGTGGCGTCTGTCCGTCTGTCGAGGTCCTGAAACCTAGATCCCAACTGTCCGTCTGTCGAGGTCCTGAAACCCAGATCCCAACTAATATCTTAATTCACTTATCGTCGAATATTTTTGTTTTGGGGACCTATTGGAACCTATTCTGAAAAAATGGCGATTTCTTCTTCTTTTTTTGGCCCTGAAAATGTGGTCACTTTGTCACTTTTTTTTCCACAAAAATCATTTGTATGAGTCATACCTAATTTTTTGTCACAAAGTGGCAGAAAAATAAAC
>Ga0209611_10008531_pt1 | contig 15967 bp, 22 predicted proteins | sample S1TSphgellanicum_3_FD_187693 | JGI IMG/M metagenome (GOLD analysis project Ga0209611, IMG submission 187693) | Host-associated microbial communities from peat moss isolated from Minnesota, USA - S1T2_Fc - Sphagnum magellanicum MG (SPAdes) (version 2) | ecosystem: Host-associated > Plants > Peat...
GAGATTAACATGGCCAACTCGCTTGTGCCAAATTCCAATGTTTCCAACTCCTTTTCCATGTGTGAATAACATGGAATTCATTTCAGGCATGTTCACATCTAAGGTGAACATTCGTCCATTCCTTTCTCCTTTTGCAATCAATTTGCCTTGGTTCTTCATGTCTTCCACAAAACATCCATTTGGATTGAATGTCACCTGTAAACCTTGTTCCAGCATTTGGCTTACGGAAACCAAATTTTTTGTTATGGTTAGAACATGAAGTACATCTTTCAGGTACTTTGATTGCCCATCTTGCATGGATAATGGCACCTTGCCAATTTATGTGATGGGATGTGTAGTGTCATCACCAATTTTCACAAACCCTGGTGTCTTCAAATCCTTTGCGTCTCTAAACCATTCTTCATGACTAGTCATGTGGTTTGAAGCTCCAGAATCCACATACCAGACATTGTTGTCTGATACACCTCCTATCATTGAATTTGCCATGTGCTGCATCACAAACAATTGTTTATCACCTTGATTGCTAGTTGATACATAATTCCCTTGTTATAGCTTTCCATTTCGTGCATCATGCTCCATTTGATAACAATTATTTGCCATGTGCCCAAGTTTCCCGCAGTAGTAACAATTTGAATCGCTATTTGGTTGTTGACCTCGATGACTTCCACCACGACTTCTTCGACTTCCTCTTTCTCCAAGGTTTCCTCATCCACCTCCATGAGCTTGACCTTCATGTTAATGATGTCCACCATGCGAACTTTCGTGTCGATTTCGAAATGAATTTTTACCACCTCTACCTCTACCTCTATTGGTATTTGAGTAGAAAACACTTTCTTGTGATCCTCCATTGGAAGTACCAACAATTCTCATTTCTTCACTTATAAGTAGTGTTATTAAATCTTGGAAGTTGAGAAATGTTTCTCGAACTGCAGTTGAAATACGGAACTGGCTATAATATTTTCCAAGTCCATTTAAGGTGACAGCCACTAAATCTTCATCATCTACAGGGGCTCCTATAGATGCAAAAGCATCTGCAAGGTTTTTCACCTTTATATTATAGTCATTGATGTTCATTTTGTTTTTCTGTAGATTATGTAGCTCTTGCTTGAGTTGCATTGTGCGGGCTTGTGTATTGGTGTTGTACATCTTCACCAATGTATCCCAAGCTTGCTTGTGTGATTTTGCATCTTGAATATGCACAATCATGGAATTGGACACACTCACAGAAAGTCAATACAAGACTTTCCTTATTTTTTCATGCCAAGTTTTATTAGCTTGAATTTGTTGTTATGTGGGGTTTTCTGGGAGAGGAGGTTCTTTCTCATCACTAGTTATGAATTGCCAATAACCTTTCCCCATCAAGAAATTCATAATCTTAAATTTCCACACTTGGAAATTGTTCTTGTCTAGTTTCTCAATTGTAATTTGAGAAAGACCGTCTGCCATCTATCAAGGCACCATTCAATGTTTTCTTGGGGTTTCACAATGATTTTAATTCCTTCCTTGGGTTTCTAGGATTAGGGTTAGGGTTTTCCTTCCTTAGGTTTCTAGGATTAGGGTTAGGGTTAGGGTTGAACAAGATGGACCTTGCATATGTATGTATGTCTTGAGTATTATACGAAATTCTATACTATACATAGGTTTTACGTATAGGTACGTATCTCATATAATATTTCGTATGGTATTAAGTATATGATTACATATCACACTTTTGTACAAAGGTCTTGATAATGTATTTGCGCTTCCCAATCTTCAAACTCCTTCCTTCAAATTCTCCCAAGTTGTATTTGCTCCACTTCAAAACTTTGCTTTGATGTCTTTTCAAAACAAACTTCTGTCATAGCAACTTTGCAAAGCTACTCCACACACATATGACCTTGGATCGATCTAAAATTTTGTTGAAACATAAAACACTATGTCTACTACCTTCTCTCAAAATTTTAGCTCATTTAACTTCATAAAATGAGAGATCTTGCTACTTCTTTGAAGTCACCTTAAATTGGGACCTGAACACAAAATGACTTATAATTCGCTCTCAGCAACTCCAGAATCCTTGAGATTTTGGGAGACATATTAAATATATGTTTTCTATACCTACTCAAAATTTCAGCTCTATTAATGTTGACCACAAAGAGATATCACTTTCAAAAGAAACCGACTTCAAAACTGAGACTGAAACTTTAGATGCTTTGATCTCTCTCAATACAAATCCAAATGACATGAAATTTCTCTCACACATATATTTCTATATGATCTATAAGATCCCAAATCTTCAGATCCACAAAAGCTCAAACAAAGGAGATATGACCAAAAAACCAGATCTGGCACAGAGTTTTCAAAAGCTCATAACTCTCACAAAACATATCTTTTTCTTTTGAAAATTTGAGAATAAAAACGTCTTATAATCTTCTATAATCCCTCCAAGGTTCACTCCAAGAACTTTTCACAGTAGATCTAGATCTAGATTTAAATATCTAACTTCCACAACTTTGATATGTTGATCTCCTCTCACCTCTTTTCTTTTCTTTCTCTTCACATTCTTTCCTTTCATCGTTTCTCTTTTGCACTTGACAAACTCCTATGATATTATTAGAGACTCTCAAGCTCTAGTTCTAGAGACTTTCTAGCTCTAGATCTCTTTCAACTTTCTCACCAAACAACTTAAGCTCTGATACCATGTTAACAAATAGGAGATCTATTCAAGTGCAAACATAAATCTTTATTGAAAGGAAATTACAACATAATGTTCACAACACAAAACACAACATTAAGAACTCTCCAAGGTTCTTGTCACATGAAATACACAAATTTGAAGAAAAGAGAACCAAACCATCAACACCAAGGTATTTAACTAAAAGACCAAACCACAAATAACCAAACTAAAATAAGTAACGAAAGTAATTCAACCTTTTGAAAGTAACCTAGTTACTTTCCTATTCCAGTAACTAATGAAACCTAACTAGTGGAGCTTGAATTCTCAACAAGAACATCACGAAAGAAATTGGGACTCTGTTTGCATTTGATAAGTGATGAAGTCTTTAACCTTGGTTACAAGAAGGTTGGTTTTATCCATCAAGTTGTTTCACATAACAAAAGCTCCAAGAATGTTGGAGAAGTTACTATTAGGAGGTTAAACCTATTAGTTCTAACACTACACCTCCCAATGTTTCAATAACTTCTATTACAACCTCTTCAATTCTTTTCAACCCTCCAGCACATGTGATGCATATGTTTGCATTTGAAGATTTTTAAAAATTAGTTCAAATCACACCAAAAGACATCAAAAATACCACATTTAGGTGAACTTGGGACTAATATGCCTAACTAATGTGTATAGGAAAAAATTATTTATCACAATAACCATCTTGCCAAGAGATTTTTCTTCACGTTTCATATGATTTGAGTATGGCAGTCAATTTTATGTTCAACCATGATATCTCCTACACTTATAAATTAACAAAATGAATTTTTATATGACATAATAATGTATGTTGGGTTATTGTAATGAAAGGAAATTTGTTCTAATAACATCCCAAGTTACATTGATGAGTTAAGAGAATTACAAATGTATGTATGTTTCTCACATATGGAACTTATGTATGTAACAAATTATTCTTCTTTTTCTTTTTCTTCTGTAATAACAATAATCTCAAAATCAATGATTCTTCAACCCCCAAGTTGAAAAAAGCCAAAGCGGTGAACAATGTTTTAATGAATCCACTTCTTCCAAAAATGCATAATGGCAGCAAGGAAAGGATGAATTAACATCTTGAATCCCCATAGACTTTTAATTTCCATTGCTAGTGGACAAAGTGTCACAAATGAAACATAATTATGGCCCAAAGATCAAGCAACACCAAGAGATTTCAAAAGCATGGATGAGAGGTAAACATTAAAAAAACTCTAGACCAAACTTTGTTTATGTGCAAACAAGAGTAGGATTGATGATTGTCCTCTCTAATGCCTTCAAGATGTTCATGACGAGGCATAGTTGTGAATGCATCAAATTTCCATAGTACAATTTAAGAAATGTGATGTTGAGGAGATTATGACGTGCTTAAAAGGTTCTCTATTTTGTGTAGGCCATTGACACCTATCGTAACTAGTATAGAGTGGGAAAACATGTTCCAAGCAACTATTAGCCAAAGCAACACCTCCAGACTTAGTCCTTCATGAATGTTTTAAAGTACTTTCACATACAATTACACATTGGGTTCATAGCTCACATATTTTCATAGTGTCATTGTGTTCAATCCTATAATTGATCTTAAAATAGTAAATGTCAACCCACACAATCTCTTCTTGTAGAATCTAGACATATGGTATTTTCTTTAAAATTGAGAAATCCATATGGCTAGCTAGCAAACCTTTCCTCTTATGTGGCAATGGGGGTTTTGGCTATGGGTTTTAGGCAATGTGGAAGGACTTTCAAACTAAATTCATTGATAGTACACATGTGAAGATGTCAAGTTCCCATCAAAGTAGCCACCAAGCTAATTATTACTTTATTAAAATAATTTCCTACATAGTTTACCTCATTATTGTAGTTATTGACAAATTGTATGGGCATCTATTGAATTGGGCAACTCATCTTCAACATATGTACTAGATATAAAAGGTAAGTTCCATGACATTGGAAGGTTACCAAAATAATCAATTGCAACCCAAATATCACAAGGAAGATGTGACAATTCAGGCCATTTGAAATGAAGTTGGTACTTCAAATCTTTTAGCAACATTCTCCTATGAAAATCCATGAGTGTGATCACATTTGCAATTCATAACTTCCATTAGTTTTTTTTTTGAAAGGTACAATTTGTGGTTCCAACATTCTAATCATATAATGTTCACCTCCGAGAAGAGACTATTTGTAAAGTAGGGGAGAGGTTTTTAGTCATACTAGCTCTAGTTAGCATAAAAGTTTTCCATTTTCTTTCTACCCTAATACAAAGTTGACATGATGTTTTTAAATGAAACAAATGGGGGCACAACCTAACCTACGAACATACACAACTTTCATCCATGGATGGGCTTTTGCATCATACCCATAAAAATCCTTAGCATGTTATGATGAAATGAAGGTTGTTGGATTCAAATCAAACAAGGCCCTCTTCCATCGCATCATGACTTTTTTACTTTTATGAACAATAGTAGCCCAAAGTGGTTGCATACTATAATGGACCATTATGGAAGTCACAATGGTAATTTTTCTTGAATTTGATAAATGTTATTACATACACTTTTTAACTCTTGTTGAATATAACAAAAAGGAACTCACTTATGTGAAACTAACACATGAAGTTTATAAACATAAAAAACAACGCATCAAAATCATGAATGTTCAATTAATAATGGACTTTATAATCTTGGCAAAATAGAGTGTCATGAACTATAAAATCTTGAATATAGACTTTTATCTCACAATGTGTTTATCCAATGTATGTGAAACTTTGGGATATAAAATATTTGAATTTAGGACATTAAATGTTCATTTAATGAATGAAACATTGTTTTAACTTTTGTGTTAACATCAAATATGTAGCCTCTGAAATATTTTGCAAAGTCCATAAAGGCATAAAAAATGTTGATTTTCTTGATTTTGTTTTAAGGAATACCTTTTAAATGGTTTTTAACATGGTGGCCCCAAATTGGAAAAAAATGAATTTTTGGAATGAAAGTTACATGGTCAATTTTAAGCCAATTTCAAATACATTAGAAATGGACTTTCAAAAGGTTATGATTTGTCGATTTTGGTCCACTTTAATATGCTTTCACCCCCCAAGAAACTATCTTTGATGGTGTGTTGAGGGTAAGCTCATAAATGATGGACTTAGGCATTTGTGTGAATATTAATACTATTTGAACATTGGCAACAATATGTGGTGAAGGCAAAATGATGGTTGGATGACTTGACCTAGGCAATTGAAATAATCTTCCCACCATGTAATGACTATAAGGAATAGAATGAAATGGTAAAGTCTCATGTTGTGTCAATATTGTTGTAAATGTGTGTTGGTCCATGAATGGTAATTTATCTAGCAAATTGGTTTAAACATTTACTATCTTTTTAATTCCCTTCAATTTGATATACTAAATATGGGACAATTGTTTAGCAAATTGGAATTTAAAGTTGGAAGCACAATATTTTTTCACACAATTTAGCCTTATGTGATACATCATATGTATCCAAAGCCACATAGATCCTAAGAAGAATAACAACTTTTATTTACTATTATTTTGGAGATCTAGACCCTACTAATGTTGTAGTTATGAAAGTAGTTAAATATGATGACATCTAATTGTTGCAACTAGGGAGTATCAAAAGGTAAGGTGGACAACATATAAGCAAAATTTGCACATATAATACAAGATGTAAAGCAACATTTCACTCGATGTCACCCACTTGTTGGTTTCCACTAGATTTGCATTACTAAACATGGATTTGCAACACTAAAACATTTTATTTTATTTTTGTGAAAACATAATTCATCAACTAGTAGATGGAAAAGGATGAATTTTTTTTATATATGGAATTTTTTTCCATCCTTGGTCACATTTTGCTAATGGTATTGTGCCTAATTCTAATACATTAATAGAATTGTGTTAGTAGCAAAAGCTAATAACATGTAATTTTAATTGATAAGTTGTTTCTAAATTATTAAATGGTGGAATTTAGTGCAAATTTGAAACTTTGATTCATGGTTGTGTTACCCTAGAATATTACCCAAAAAAAGTTATGTTTCTAGTTTAGTTTGGCTAGTCTAGTTTGAATTTTTTGGCTATTCTATGAGTGGTCTGCAATAGTCAAATGACATTGAATTGTGATTAGGTGAAAACTAGGAAGTTCAACAAATTGAGGTGCTCCTATAGAAGAACAAGCCCTAATTCTATGGGTTTAATTGGAATGTAGAAGCTATAATTAAATCTTTGAAGAATGATTCATTGTGCATGATGTTTAATACATTGAAGACATTGTAAGTGTCTAGTTTTGCCATGATGAGATCATTCATGAACTAAACACACAAAGTTACAATGGATGGTAGATTGTAGAAGTTGCAAAAATATGTGAGAACTATGGAGACTATATTTTTGTTTGCATCTATTATGTCCTCCATTTGCTAACTTTTAAGGTACTAATTGATTAACCTAACAAATCTTTTAGACTATTAAAGTCATAAAATAGCCACCTATTTAACTTATGTAATGTAAGTATGTGGTTAAATAACTTAAATACAATTAGCTTGTATGTACGTGTATTTATTTATATATACTCTACCTATATTCCACCTATTTACCTATATTTTAGCCTATAGGTAACCTAGTTATATAGGCTAGGGTAGACCATTTATATACCTTTGATAAATTATTAATTGGTTAACTAGTTATTTACCTAAAATACATTAATGAATGTGTGATTAAATAGTTAATTATTAATTATTAAAAATACATTGTTGATAATATATAATGAATTAAATCAATTTTGTAAAGAGTAGTTATAATTTGGTTGTAATTATTAATTATAAATAAATAATTAGATATTAATTTTTATTTTAACTTAATTAACATACATATTTACATGCCTCGTTTTTTTTATATACTTAATTTATGTATTTTACATAGTTATTTAGGAATAATGTTGTGTGAACTAAAAGGTTTTAATGTTGTGTGGATATGAAAATATTTCTCCCTCCCAAAAGTTTATCTCATATTGTTTGTCATCATTTTTAAATGATGAACAATATAAATAGATGCACCATAAGCATCCAAGACATAAGAAATATTTTTAAAAGAAAGGCCATTTGGGATGAGCCAATTGAAACGGCTTAACCTTAAAGGCCAAGTTCAAAATGAAATAAGATCATCCTACCTAGGTAATTTAGGTGTAGGCTTATTCTAGGTGGTGTACATAGTAAAGGTTATAGCTTGGGTTGCCTTAACCTATTTTAGGTTTTTATACTTAGTTGCTAGTTATAGGCTCCTAGACCTAGGCCTATAAGTTTAGGTTGTAGGTTCCTAAACATAGGGACCTTAAAAGTAGGTATCTAATTTTAGGCTTAATTGAAGTTGTTTAGATTATATTCACATGGCATAACTTAGTGGCAAATGTTAAAATATCATGTGGCATAACCTAGTGGTCAGTGTTTAAATGCCACGTGGCATAGCATAGATGGCCAATGTTTAAATGTCACGTGGCATAGCATAGATGGCCAATGTTTAAATGCCATGTGACATAGCCTAGGTGGCCAATGTTTAAATGCCACGTGACTTAACTTGAGTGGCTATTGTTTAAATGTCACATGGCATTTGTCTAATCAAAATGGTGTTTGATTAATCAAAAAATCATTTGATTGTTATATTGACTAGTCAAAATGACTAATAAAAAATGCCAACCTAGGCTTGTCAAAAAGTACTTGGCCTAATCACAATGGACATGTTCAAAACGACTTGTTCAAAATGATTGAGAGGTTTTTTTTACCCTTATCCAAAATGGGTTTTTTTTGACAAAATTTATAGTTTAAAAAATTAAGAATTATAGTAGTGTTTCAATTCACATAATTTGAATAAATTTTGTTTATCGAGTCTTTTGAACCATAATGTAGAAACAACTGGATTTTGGTTGTTTAATTATTTGTCGACACATCTTTTTTTCCGATTGTCATACATGTTTCGTGGTTTCGGGGCCGACCCTATCATCCAACGATTCATTGATTGTTTTAACACTTTGTTTTTTAGTTTAGGTGGCACCTAGGCTCATTGTCCTAAAGTTGCAAACAATTGCCTTTCGGGCTTCATGAACTCTGTTGATCGCAAGTTGCCAAGTGTTACCAAATCCTTTGTTGATAAGTCGTTCAAAAGGCTTATAAAAAAATGTTCTGGAATTGGCTTCTTCAAACTTGCACATTCTTTCAAAAAATCCTTGGCATGTGTAAACATCACCAAAATGTAATCTTCCATATCTTTTTTTTAAATGTGTGCAATTTGTTTCATCAATGCAATATTGTCTTTGTTTATCTTCGCATTAGCCCATCACCATGCCAACCATTCAATTGTTTTGTTAATCACTTTTTTTCCATTATGTTCCCCATGTTTTAATTTTGAACAAATGCCGAAGGGGGTTTAATTCGGTATCATCTCTTGGATATTCCAACAATTTTTTTGTCATTTCACAAATTCTATCTATGTTTAACATTAATGTGTATTCAATTGTTGACTCCAAAATGTTAGGTGTGACATTTGGTGTCAATTTTCTTCTCTCCATTGTAGAATAAAGAACACAACTAAATAGTAAGGGTGGAATAGATGCAAATTAAAGTACAAATCGGGGAAGTTAATAGTAGACAAGGGAAAATGCAATTTGATTATACAAGTTACATGGTGCTATATGTAAGAGGTTGAGATTGTGAGTGAAAATAACAAATAGCTTGAAATCTTATGAAAAATGTAAAGTTTTATTAGCTAGCTAGTTTTGTTTCAATCCCTAATGGGCACATTCCTCTTCATGGTGAATGGGTAGTGTATGGATCCATGCATGCCTCTTGGTGGGGCAATAGGCTTGTAGTAGGGTATTGTTTCAATTTCTAATGGGCACACGTCTCTTGTTGGTGAACGGGTAGTGTATAAATTGGCACATACTTATTGGTGGGTCAAGATATTTGTATGCCACTAAATTGGATTCAATTGAAATTCCTAAATGGTTTAGATGCTACAAAAACTCAAATAAAAAAAAACATTATATAACTTTAAATATTTCCAAGTGTTTCATGTGTTGTATTTTTCAAGATAAAATAACATGAAATTATTCCACCCTTTATGAGTAAGATAGTGGTTCACCCGTGATTTCTCATAGGTTTGGCATTTGTCTTTTATAAAAGTTCATCCATTTTAATTTGTCATCCAAAAAATCATTCATCCATGGCCACATGGCAAAATATTCCTCCACGTCACCAAATAATCCATCACATGTGGCAAAAAAGATTCCATCAACTTCAACAAGATATTTATGAAGAGATTCGCTTGGGCTCACTTATTGGCACTCACATTCATAGGCTCACAAGATAGCATCCTTGAAAAATTGATAATAATTGAATAGATGTTTAAGCAATAACAAAGGAGGTGAAGTTGTTTCAATAACAACAAAAGAAACATGAATCTTTGTTATACTAAAGTATCACATGGCGGAAAGGTAAAGGATATATACTAGCTAGGAGGACCAAGGGCTACAAGGTAACCAAATTGTGTAATAGGGGTTACCCCTACAATTTTGGACCTTTACTTTAAAAGGTTTTTTTTTAGACAATCAATGTTTAACTATTTTAGGTTATAGGGGCTAAATGTAGATAATCATTTTGTATATAGAGGATGGGGTAGAATGATGACAAGGTGTGTAGTTAGATTTGGGCACATTATTAAGGTTGGGCAATTTTGCTAACTCCCTAAACCTTGTCTAATAATCAAATTGAGTTGGAGTTCTTTTGTTTTTTTGGTAGTTTTACAAGTTGAGGTAGACAACAAGAAAGAGTTTAAAAAATCATGAACATTTGAGGGAGTAAAAAAGTTACATGTTGTAACTTGGAGCACAAAGTGGAGGCAATTTTTTGGCTATGGAACATGTATGAAAGCAATAAAAGAAATAGGAAGCAAGTGAGATGAGAATATATAGGGGAGCAAGGGAGTTTTGTGTGTGTGTGTGTGTGTATTGTATAAACAACCAGGCGTAAAAGGGGGAGATAGAAGATTTAGGGGAGGTAGAGATCTAGGGACTTTAGAGAAGACAATTTGAGATTTGGGAAAGACTTGGAAAATGGATCATCAAAACACTTTGAAAAGAAAAAGAAAAGGGGAAGGAGGTTGTGGGAGTGTGGTGTGCATAGGATTAAAATGTATGTGCGATTAATCTTCAATCTTAGGGGAAGGTTGTGTAAGTTACTATGTAGTTTTAGTTAACCTTAGGGAAACATGGTCGGATAAGATGGAATAGGTTAAGAAATTTTAAAAGAATAACCTAGAGTGGCAAAAACCCCAATTGGTAACTAAGAAACAACCCAAAACAAGTTGAAAATGGCTACAACAAAAAATAAAATGAACATTTGACTTATAATGCCATACTCATCTTCAATAGACCTACTAGAATTAATAGGTGTGGGGAGGATGGACCCAATATGTTAAGCAAATAGGTCTTTGGCTAAATAAAATGAAGTAGAAACTTAATAGGATCTTGAATTGTGCAAGTCATGTAAAAATAAATTTTCAAGTTTTTTTTTGGTTTGTTTGTCATGTTTGCAAAAGCAAATTGAGTATGAAGTTCTAAACGTCTTTGTTGTTTGTAGAAGTGAAGCTTGAATGGAGTTGTTTGGCACCACCATCACCAACCTTGACAATGCTAAAGATTCTTGACACCATAAGTACAATCACATCCTTTTATGTTCCATCAATGTTTGTCATAGAACATCTTCAATCTCTTTGCTTTGTTTTCATCTATAACTAAAACCTACAAAAACATTCAAATAATTATTCGTGATTTTGAATCATTCAAGTTTGTTCAAGATTTCCTTGTCCAAATGATGAGCATGTTGCATCAAATAAGAAGGGGAAAAGAAAACAAAGCCAAAGTTCAAATGTTCCAAATTCACAAACATCTATGGAAATCTAATCCAAGAAACCTTGATAGTCGAATTAGGAGTATGGAGAGATTTTAGCTCTCATTGATGCAAAGAAAGAGGAACATTTTACAACTTTGGACCTAGTAGACCTTCGAGACCAATTCCAAATTGCTATGACTACATGGAAAAAAATTGTTGCACATGTCATGAAAGAAGGTCATTCCCAACACATGCAGGAATGGATTCACTTGCAAAGATAAATGGGGTGCTTTGAATGGCGATTTCGAAAAGATTTTTAATTACATGGCCATTATGAACCACAATGAAGAGTAATGGTATGAAGTAGGACTTGTATGTGGCATACATTTAGAATAATAATACTTGATGGTAGACCTAAAAAATGGTAGACTTCATTACAAAATTGAAATAAATGGCAAACTTGTAATGGATTTGAATTGAATGGAAAGGATCTAAACAAACATATTATAATTTATGATAGATTTCATTGTTGTCCAAAATACATAATCAATTCTCAATGAAGTTGATGTCTTGATCTTTCTTGGCGTTCTATCCCATGATGTACTTGTTCATTACCCATTTCAGGCATTTGTTGGGGTTGATGTAAATTCTCTTGTGATTCCATACTAATTATATGCATCAATCTTTCAATGTGAGATTCCCCTTTTGACCTCAACAAGTTGTGCAAAATGCATGCATAAATAAACATGTCAAATATGAAAGTCACATTTAATTTAAACTTCCCCAACAATTTTTTGTAGGTCTTTTTCAAGATCCCAAAAGCATTTTCAATGATGAATCATCCATGCTTATGCTTTTTGTTGTAAAGGAGTTCAAGAATAAAATGTTGACCTTTCTTTTTAAAAGGGGTCATGATCCATGGAATTAGTGGATACGCCTTATCACCTACAAGGTATGGAGGAAAAGATCCATTTAATGTACCCCTATTTGCATCTAACAAATTTTTATATTGTGCATGTTTATACAAATATGACCTTCGCAAGATTCAAGAATCATTCACTAACCTAGGTAGACCCACAAATACATATGTGAACATCTTGTTATAATTTACAATAGGTTGAGCTACAATGTTATAGCCATTAGTTTTGAAATAATAGTAATCACTTTGCAAAGACACCTGAAGGCTTAGTAATAACAATGTGAGTTTTGTCTGTTACTCCTTGAACACATGGTAAACCACACCACCTTTTGAATTGATCCATGACCATTTGCATTTCTACACATGTAGGCCAATGGATAACAAATTTGTACATAACATTGATAGCATACACAACTTCACAAAACACCATACAAACAATAGATCTACTAATGGAAAACAATTCATAAACAAGTAAGAAGATTGACTCCTTGTGTGAGCTTGTAAATTGTACAAGTTATTTGAATTCCAACTGGAATGACTTTACAATACTTCTTGTTTTGTTTAATAATCTATGGTTTCATTCTCTAAACAATCCCAAACAATGTAGCCCTACTCATCCATAAATTTTGAAGCCTTTATCATCATCATATTTTGTCGTGATGAATCAAGAAATCCAAGTGGTTGATCTTGGTTTCACCCAATGACCTAGGTCAAAACTTAAAAATCGATTCACAATTAATAAACAATGAACATGTGATGTAGAAGTGACAAGAATGCAATGGGGGTTTTTGAAATCATTCACATTGTGTTCAACATGTTCATTCTTAAAGTCCAAGGAAGGAAAGTTGAGTTTTGTTGGGAAAATGAATTGCAACAATTCAATCAAAATGATGAACCAATCAATAGTAAGAAATTGTTTGTCATCCATGACGCCAAGACAAGAGTAGCCAGTAAATGAAAGCAATAGATTGAACTTGCATTAAATGTAGTGGTGGAACAATTTTTACATGAATTGTTTGTAGGATTTGATCAAGAGGCAACCAAGACGTAATAATTAATACATCCTTGCCAAGAAACATAAGGAATGCAGGAGAAATGCAAGAGACACAAGAAACAACACACAAAATTTTCCAAGTTTGCACCTAATGAAACAAAAGCATGAAAAAAATAGAAAAAAAAAATCAAGAACGTGTACAAGAATTAAAAAAAGAATTGCAAATAAATAAAAAGGAAAAGTTGCAAAGTGCATACTTGTTTGCAATGGCAAAATGAATTCAACAAAACAATAAAAACCCAATTGAAGAGCAATGCAATAACAAAAAAATTGTTGAAGATTTGAGAGCCATTACAATGAAGACCTTTTGGCAACGAAAATATAATCAAACACCAATATTGTGAACAAACAATTCACAACAATAAGATAAATAGATTCCAAAATAGAATTTTTTTTTAATGCACCAGTAGAAATGTGAAAAATGAAAAAATGGGTGAAGCTTAGAGAGGTTGAAAGAAAACTTTAAAGTTTGGAAGAGAATGGGTTTGTAGTAACCTTTTTGTGTTTGAATTGCAGAAAGGTGAAAAAGTTAAAGGAATTGATAAAGTTGGTGATAGGACAAACTTTGGTTTTAGGTTTGAATGTTTGTCGTAAAAAGCTAGTTGGTAGTTAGTGTTAGGTTATGGGATGCGTCACTTTCCTTACTAACCCAAATGTTAAGGTGATTAACCATAATCATATGAACACCACGTCTAAATGGAGTTTATGAATGCAATGTTGTTGGGAATATAATGCTTACCAAATAAGGAGTGGTGTGTAGTTATAGAAATCTCGGTAAGTACCCTGCCGAAATTAGGCAGTTTATTTGTCGAACTGAGCTATCAACCAAACTAGGGAAAACATGTCATTGATATTCAATAAGAACTACCAGATTTGGTTGTCAACACATTTACATGCTGAACTTAGGGACCTACTAGAACAATGTAGTCATAGCAATATGAAGGTTTGAGGAGGCAAGGGAGGGGAAAGATAAAGATATAAAGGAAGACAGAAAGTAGTCATTACCAAACAACCTAGGATGATGACACTTATGTATTTAGACATGTGAATAAACACTACATTCTTGTTTTCATGATCACAAGGGTTTTTTTTGTATGAATGTTCCATTTTCTTACAATGTTTATTAATAGTAGTTGCATCATATAACATGTGTTTAGTATTTGGGTACGTGGTATTACGTGTAGTTTGGTAAACAAAAACCTGGCAATGATGCACAACCAATTCACCTCAAAATCATCACTAACATTTGGTGATCAGTTTGTCGAACAAACTGGAAGAAAGGAGCAGTTGGAGAGTGGTAAGAGTGGGGAGAAAGGTCATAACAAAGGTGAAAATGTGGGAAGGGATATGATTTCAAAGTAACCACTTGAAGATTCCCCACCACAACAACATTCACCATTGACAAATCACTACCGAACTTGCGTACATTGTCCCATTTGTAATGAGCAAATAAGGACTGTTCCTCCAACATTTGACGCAAAAGTTGTGGGAATGAAATCGTGTAACCTGAGTGATATTCTGCACATGGAGTTGGAGTATACTTTACCAATCATTTCCCATGTGGAGGAGTATTATTTCATCTACTACTTGTAAACATGTTTTTCAATAGGATTGACTCCACTAATGCTGAATGCCAAAATCCTCATTGAGGATTTTGAACGCATGTGGAAGATCCAAGATAAGGAGTTTTGGGAGTATTTAACATATAACATTATTTGCGGTTACATTTTTTTTTAATGATGGACGTGGGTATGGCATGTTGGGACATTTGATTGGTTGTTTGGGTGTGTATGCGTTGTGATACTACTACAAGTTGGAGGTGGTGTATAACAAGTACTACTTGAAGCACACCGGGATAGTCAATCATAAGCTGACCTATGTCATGGCTAGAAGAGACCCTATATTGGATACCATTGAAAAGAAGGTGAAGGAGGACTCCATGGAAGCACGGTTGTGGGCATAGAGGTTGGAGGATTTATTGGAGAGTTGTGTAGTCAAGGATACAGTAAAGGAAGCAATGACATCAATAAGCTGGCATTGGACAACAAAAGGACCAAATCTGCATGTGGCCAAAGTGCATCTTGGAAGGATTTCGATGACATTACAAACTACTATCTTTAGAGCAAATAATCTAGTCAGACAACTTTGTAGAAACCCGAGGAGTTTGACGTTGTATGAGTTTTAGCAATGTCTGCCACATCCATCGGTTCTAGGAAACGACAATGTGTATCAAAAGTTTTTTCCCAGGATACTCATGGAGAGAGTTTTGCATCATAGGTCAATTTGGATGATGATAATTATGACTTCTTAACCCCGGTTGACATCTTTCGATCTCAAGCAATAGTTCCACATAATGAATAGGTTTACTCAACAATTTGATTACCTTGTGTGGACACTAAGGTCCTAAGGGGGGGG